>Ga0207650_10000419_pt1 | contig 37719 bp, 38 predicted proteins | sample KBSS63metaG_FD_184325 | JGI IMG/M metagenome (GOLD analysis project Ga0207650, IMG submission 184325) | Switchgrass rhizosphere microbial communities from Kellogg Biological Station, Michigan, USA - KBS S6-3 metaG (SPAdes) (version 2) | ecosystem: Host-associated > Plants > Roots > Rhizosphere...
CTGTCACGCCGGGGGTCGCGGGTTCGAGTCCCGTCCGCTGCGCCATATTCGGTAACCTGGAACGCTGAACGCCAGGTCACCACAGAAAGCCCGCTCATTGAGCGGGCTTTTTTTCGTCTGCAGCATTGCGCTGCGATCCATCTCCAGCCACGGGTTTTAAGTACACATTTAAGTACGTTATTTCAGTGACCTCTACGCCAGCACCGTCAGCCAGGCCGACACCAGCAGCAAAAAAGCCAGTGCATAGTTCGCGCGTTTGAACGCCTGTGGCGAACCAAAAAGCCGCGCGCTCGCCACCCCGAGCAATGCCCACAGGGTCATGCACGGCAAGGAGACCAACAGGAACACCAGCGACAACACCACCAGCCGCGTGGTCTTGTCGCCGCCACCGACAAACACGCTCGCCACCGCCACTGCCATCATCCAGACTTTTGGGTTGAGCAATTGCAGGGTCGCGGCACCGAACACGCTCAGGCCCTCGTCGCGTGGGGTAGTCGGGTTCAGCGACGGCGGCGCGCTTTGAAAAATCTGCCAGGCCAGCCAAGTCAACCACAGCACCCCGGCCCAGGCCATCGCCTGCTGCACGCGCGGAAACCGCAGCAGCGTCTCGCCCACGCCGAACCCGACGACAAACACAATCAGCGCCGCCGCGATGCATGCGCCAAAAATGATCGGCAGTGTGGCGCCCAGCCCCCACCTCGAACTGTGGCTCAGCACCAGAATATTGGTCGGCCCCGGGGTGATCGAGGCAACGATCGCAAACAGCAGGAACGGCAACAACGATTCCATGGCTCAGGCTCCCAGTGGACGCGTCGAAGGGGCAGAAAAGAACAGCGAAAAAAACATGGCATGGACTCCTTGATCAGATGGGAGGCCATGGTCGCGGGTCAGCTGGATTCAGTCTGGAAGGTTTGAGCAGCGCTTGCGGTAGTCCGCTGGTGTGAGCTGGTAAGCACGGCGGAACCAGCGCCCCAGATGGCTTTGATCGGAGAACCCGAGAGCACTGGCCACCTGCGCCGGTGACTCGCCCCGCGCCAGTAGCTGCCGCGCCTTGGCCAGGCGCAACTGGATCAGATAAGCATGAGGCGCCAGCCCAAAGGCTGCCTTGAAGGCCCGCGTCAGGCGAAAGCGATCAACCCCACAGGCTTGCGCCAGATCATCCAGCCCGATGTCCTCGTAGACATGGGCATGCAGATAGTCACGCGCCACCTGGGCCACCAACGGCAGGCGCGGATCAAACACCCGCCGCTTGCGCCAATCAAGGTGGCAAGTGAGCGACCCTAACAAGGTATCGATGGCGTTCTGGCGCACGATGCGCAAATCACCCCCGTGAAGCACGTGGAAGGCTTGATAAACGGCAGCGGCCAGGCCCGGTTCCTGGCTCAGGGTGTCGGCAAAGCCCGGCTGACTATTGGCCGGCGCGTGCTCGAACAACGCATGCAGCTCCCGTTCAAGCCAGTGCGGGTCAAGGTACAGCATGGAATAGGTAAACCCTTCCTCGGTCGGCGCATGTCCGTCGTGGATTTCCCCCGGCTCCAGCATGAATACCTTGCCCGGTGTACTGAGATGGCGAACGCGTCGGCAATTGAACTGCTGTACCCCCTGTTCGGTGACCCCAATCAGAAAACTGTCATGCCAGTGCGGATCGTAGGCATGCCCCTGAAAATGGGCGCGAATCGATTCAATCCCGGTATCGGCATCCTGGGACAGCTCAATCCAGTTGCGTTTATCCACGGAAGGCTCCAGAGGTAGGGGTCAGTTTTGAACGGTGCGGGCGGCTAAATTACCGCGCTTTTGAACAGGAAGTTTAGAAGATTTGTGCGGGTTGAGGCTGAGCCAAAGCTGCCTATGCGCAAAGGCAGAAAAAGGATCGATTGACGTCATTGGTGAATGGCACACATCGGCCAACTCCGTCGGACTAAACCCACATTAAAAAAGCCCGCAGAGTGCGGGCAAGACAGGAGTTTTAGAGACTGCGTGAGTGCACAGACTCAGTAGTGAGAAACATAAAACGCTTCGCAAGTTTATTTTCTTTTGTGCGATGCCGACCAACGGCGTAATAAGCCGGCAAGGGGAAAACCTGTACGAAACGGTATGATTTGTACAGGAAAAAAATCTGAACCTTCCTTCTGACGAGATAACAAAAAAATTCAGAAGGAGCAAACATGACAAGCTATTTATATATCATCGAGTATGAACTTCATCACACACCCCGGTCCTTCATTATAAGAAGCGAAGTTATGAATAATGCAGAGGCTTGGCACTGGGCTTGTTGCGATGCGGGGATAGGCATCATTCCGAGGTCACGTAATGACAAGCTCAAACGCATCAGCAAACCGATGGCAGAGCGCTATGGGCTTGAAAACGTGAGGTGGCGGCCGTCTGGCACTGTGCCATTTAACCCGAAGCCCTACATTCCCCCTCCACCCGAATGAATGCACTACCGCAAAAAGTCCATACGTTCGTGTATAAATCAGGTCAACCGTTTCTCTTGTTCGCTAACATGCATAACTTTTCCACATTAACGCGTAATGCACTGCTGACATACTCTAGTGAGTACTGTTGTTTGCACTTAGGGCATAACCGTTCCGAAAAAGTAGACACCCTATATGCGGGCTCCGCTTCCGTAGCAGGCTCGTAGATTTTATTGAATTTTTCGCAACTACGGTTCGCTTGTTTGGCTGGCATGACGGCTTCATCCATGAATGAGCAGGCCTATAAGATTGACCAAGGACGAGAGGATTTCAAGAAATCACATACGAAAATTCAAACAAGCGCTTACTTGATATTTTAATGCCATCATTGATGCCGCAAGCATTCATGCGGGCATGCTCGTTACTGAGCAAGCCAGCGTTTATGGCGACCGGTTAAACATGCCCCCGAGCCCGTAAGTACGGTGGCGTGGGAGGAGGGCGGCTATAGAGCCGCCTCCTGCTTGATTCCACCTTTATCCTTTACGGCGCGTTGCGGCTATGGCGGTAGTCGCTGACAGCCTCGTAAACGGCCTTGCGCAAACGGTTGATGCCGCCGATCGGGCGGTGCTCTTCTACACCAAACCACGGATTGAACGATTGATTGTCGCAGGCCAGGTTCAGTTGCGGGGTATCAAAGTCTTGTGCCGGGATCTTTACCTTGGCCACGGTTTCATAGGGCGCGTCGCTTTCCTTCCATTCGATGCTGGTGTCTTCGATCGGCATGAATTTCTGCGGGTTCTGCCGCTGGATCTGCAACACGAAGCACGCCGGTACGCGGTCGGTGGAAAGCTGCTGGCTCAGGGCTCTGCGCAAGAAGTTCGGCAGGTCCTGATTCTGTTTAGGCAATACATATTCAGGGCAGCTTTGCGGGTCGGGGGCGACGCGGAACTTGGCGTTGGCCGCGCCGAACTTGTAGGGCGAGACCGAGAAATAAGTGGTCTGCGTGGGGCTGGCCGGAGCGGGTGCCAGGGTCGCCAGCGCGATAAACAGGTGGCGCACCTGCCAACTGCGCGGGTCGACGTTGGGGAAGAATGCCAGGACTTTCTTGCCATCGGCCTGGGCACCAATGTTTTGCGCATATTCCGCCACATCGCTGACAAAAAAGTTCGGATGGCTGAACATCACGAAGTCCTGTTCGGCACGGGTTTGCTGGTCGGCGAGCAGCTGTTTGCCCGGCACGTCGAGCAGCTTGATCGCCATGCCGCGGGCATCGCGAATGCTGTCGAATTGCGGGTAGGCGTTGCCGTTGGACAGCCGCATCATCGCCTGCCAGGTTTTGCCAGGCTCGGCGAACACGCCCTGGCGCAGTGCCGGGTCAAGGTCGGCCAGCACGCTGACCTCGGCCTTCACGCAACCATGCGCCTTGGCGTGTGCATCGCGCAGGTAGCGGGTGCCTTCGCGGTGTTGGTCGACGATGCGCACCGCGGTCTGAATGATGCCCTGGGTCATCGCTGCTTCACCCGCCGGGACCTGTTCATCCGGCGACACTGGCCCGCTGTGTTGCCAGGCGTACCAGGCGGTGGCCGCCAGCCAGCCAAGCAGGCCCAGGCCCACCAGCCACAACAGGGTCTTGCCGAGAAACGCACCCAGGCGCAGCCACAGGCGGGCGAGCAGGGACGGTTGGTCATATCGAGATCGGATCATCATGGCAATTGTTGCTCCAGCGGGCCGCCCAGCACTTTGAGGTATTCCAGCAGCGCCCAGCGTTCCTGCGGCAGCAAGCCGCGGCCGATCACGCCTTTGCCACGCTCGCCAGCCCGGAATTCGTGGCCGCTGTTGTGGTTGCCGGTAATTTTGGTATCGAACAGGAAGGCATTCTTGAACGCGCCGGCCTCAAAGCCCAGGTGACGCGGGTCGTAATTGAAGGTGCCTTTATAGAAGGTGGTGCTGCGCTCGTCCTGGGGCGAAAGCAACTGGTAGATCGTTGGCACCGAGCCGTTATGCAGGAACGGCGGGGTGGCCCACACGCCGGCCAGCGGGCGGGCTTTGTAGGCACGCAACTCGCGCACGCCGATGGGCAGGCCATAGCCGTCCAGGCGTGGGCGTTCGGCGGGGGTTACGCCGGCGGCGCGGTAGGCATGGTCTTCAACGAAGGCGGTGACGTAGGCCAGGCCCTTGGCGACCGACATTTTTTTCAGGTCCAGCGGCTCGGTCGGTGTCGGGTGCAGTTGGACATTGAGCTTGGCCAGCTCCGCCGGGTCCCATTGCAGGGCGCTGAGGTCGTAGCGTTGGTCGGCAATATTACTGGCGGTGCCGGGGTCGGTGCCGATGTAATCCACGGGCAGCATCTTCAGGTGCAGCACCGGGCGGCCACCTTCTTGGGTGACGCTGGGTACGTGGCAGCCGGCGCAGTTCTCGGTGAACAGCGCACGGCCTTGGGCGGCGAGAGGCTTGTCGACAGCGCCGAACACGTCCTCGGGCCAAGTCGGTGGCTTGAGGCGTTGCAGGGTTTCTTCGATCAGGTTGAGGTCGCGCACGCGCACGCTCGATGGGTAGCGGGCATCCCCTTGTAGCGGCTGGCCGGCGCTGTCGAAAAAGGTCAGGGTGGCGCCCACGCCCAGGGCTTCGCCGATATTGCGGGCCATGGGTTGCTGGGCCGAACCGTTCCATTGCACCCAGTCGAAGGTCCAGATATCCCACAACTGCGGGTAGTCTACTGGCGCATTGGCGACGCGGTAGTTGTCCGGCGTAATGGCGTCGCCAAAGCTGGCGTTGGCGATGCGGCCGAAGGCGTCGGTACGGCCAGGGCCTTCTTCGGTGGGGTAGAGGCCGCGGTGCGTGTCGTTCCAGGCGACCTTGAGGAACGAGTTCAACGACTGCTTGAAGTCCTGGCGCAGTTGACTGTGCTCGGCGTCGTAACGGTCACCCAAGACCTGGCGGGCGAAACGCTCGAATTTCCATGGGTTGTAATACGTGGCGGCGAGGCTGGCGACCAAGGCCTGGCCGAAGCTGCCACCGCGCAAGGTCGGCACGCTGGAAGGCAGCACATGTTGCGCCGAACCGCCGTCGATACGCACTGCCTGACCTTTGAAATGCAGCTCGCCGGTGTGGCAGGCGGCGCAGGTGATATCCAGGTATTCAACGTTGCTGCCGGCATTTTTGTGCCGGGCGAAACCTACCGGCAGGTTGCCGGGGTTTTGCGCGGAGGGCACTTGTTTGGGGTCGACCAGGAAGCCGAAACGCGCCAGGTAGTCGGGCGTGGCAAAACGTCGCTCGGAGAACGGCAATTCCAGGGCGGTGAACCAGTCGTAATGCAGGCCCTTGACCTGGGTGCCCTGAGGCGTGAAGTAATACGTCTGACGGTCGGCGGCACTCCATTGATCCTGGTAGTGCACCTGTTCCACGGGCACATAGTCCGGCAGCCTGGGGTTGACGGTGTAATAGAGCACCACGGCCAGGATCAGGCCCAGCGCGGCAAGTAACAGGAGTAATACACGGCGAAAAATGCGCAAGATGGCTATCCTTGTCTCGGTCTTGTCGAGGAGTCGTGTTGTTATGCCACTACGCCACACATGCGGCAAGTGACCCTGAGCCCGGTAGTAGGCGATCCCACGATCCTTCGCGGGGCCCCATCATGAATGAAAATGCTTTTAAACACGTGAACTTATCGGAAGTTTCCTGCTCACATGCCGGTAGCCATTGGTCGTGGCCGCCTGATAAGCTCGCGACTTTATTCGAATGCCCTATTGGCGCATGAACAAGGAAATAGCATGAAACAGCATCGGTTGGCGGCGGCGGTGGCCCTGGTTAGCCTGGTACTTGCGGGTTGTGATTCGCAGACCAGCGTAGAGCTGAAAACCCCGGCGCAGAAAGCTTCCTACGGCATCGGCCTGAACATGGGCAAAAGCCTTGCCCAAGAAGGCATGGATGACCTGGACTCCAAAGCAGTAGCCCAGGGCATCGAAGATGCTGTCGGCAAGAAAGAGCAGAAGCTCAAGGACGACGAACTGGTTGAAGCGTTTGCCGCACTGCAAAAACGTGCTGAAGAACGCATGACCAAGATGAGCGAAGAGTCGGCAGCCGCCGGCAAGAAATTCCTCGAAGACAATGCCAAGAAAGACGGCGTAGTCACTACCGCTTCCGGTCTGCAGTACAAGATCATCAAGAAGGCCGACGGCGCACAGCCTAAGCCGACTGACGTGGTGACTGTTCACTACACCGGCAAGCTCACCAACGGCACCACGTTCGACAGCTCCGTGGATCGCGGCAGCCCGATTGACCTGCCGGTCAGCGGCGTGATCCCGGGTTGGGTTGAAGGCCTGCAACTGATGCACGTGGGCGAAAAGGTCGAGTTGTACATCCCGTCCGACCTGGCTTATGGCGCCCAGAGCCCGAGCCCGGCGATTCCAGCCAACTCCGTGCTGGTATTCGACTTGGAGCTGCTGGCCATCAAGGACCCAGCCAAGGCTGACGCACCTGCTGCACCTGCCGCCAAGAAGTAATCGGCGCCTGAACACACAACGCCCCGTCTCGACGGGGCGTTGTTGTTTCTGCGGCATGCATCGATCCACATGGGTGAGGGCGCTTGCTCCCACGTGGGGCGCCGCTGCAAATCCGAACGAACGTCCGTAGTGGGTAACAGTCTGATATAAGACTCAAGTGCGGCTAGCCGCACGCCTTCGCCAAGTCAATGAAATCTTGGGTTTTTTTCATGTGCGCAAAAAACGCCCGATCTGACTGGAAGCCTTGTAGTCCGTGGCTTTCAGGCATTTAAAAAGGCTCTGTTCACAAGGTTATCCACAATTTGTGTGGATAACCTTTCTGTTTGATGGAACTGGAGTGACAGATGAAACCACCCTTCAATTTCACCCGTTTCCTGCCCATGGCCGCACGCTTGCTGGGCCGTGGGCGCTTGCCGACCCTGTTGTTCGCCGTGGCCGCCAAGAGTTCGAACCAGGGCAATCGCCTGGGCAAGCTCAAGGATGATTTCAAATTGCTGCAGTCCCTCTGCCTGGCATACTGGCGGGGCGAGTACCGGGCGATCAGCCCCAAGGCGCTGATCTCGGTGGTGGCGGGGCTGATGTACTTCCTGAGCCCGATTGATGCGATCCCGGACTTCATCCCCATGTTCGGCATGCTCGATGACATTGCTGTACTGGCCTGGATCATGAAAACTCTGGAGGGCGAACTCAGTGCTTTTCGTGCCTGGCGCGACGCCCTGCGCCCGGAAAAGCTTGCTGTTGTAGAGCGGCTGCCTGCCACGCCAGCCTTGCTGGCCAAGGAAAACTCGCAAAAAAACTGACGACTCGGCTATCCCCCTGCGACCTTTGTGGCTGTTAGGATTACACTCCTAAGGAAAGGGCTTACTTGGTAAGTGTTGTTATCCTACGGGGCAGTCATGGATATTCAGATAATTTCACGCAATGGCGAGCCCGAATACGCGGTGCTGCCATGGGATCAGTACCAGGCGCTGCTAAAAGCTGCCGGTCAGCAACAACCGACGCACACTCCTTCTCCTCCTGTACACGCCGCACCCGACCGGGACCTGCGCCCGCTGGCGGACCTGCGCCAATTGCGTGAAGCCAAGGGCCTGGCTATCGAAACCCTGGCTCGCACCGTGGGCATCAGCCCTTCGTATCTCGGATTGATCGAAAGTGGTGAACGTCAGCCGGATGCAGCGATCCGCCGCAGCCTGGCCTGGGAATTGGGCGTTGCAGGTTGGAGGGATGAATCTTGAGCCTACGTATCAGCCGTCAACATTGGGATGGTTTACTCAATGAACTGGATCAGGCGCGCCGCCAGCGGCATCTGCTGACGTACCGCGCGCTGCTTGAACGCCTGCAATTTCCGACGCCGGCGATGCAAACCCTGGCCGCGGCCCTGGAACACTTGGCGGCGCTGGACGCCAAGGCCGAGCAGCCGTTGCGCAGCTCTCTGGTGATCAGCCAGGGCGCCAGCCGCCTGCCGCGCACCGGGTTCTTCGAATGCGTGGAGCGCCTGGGGCGCTTCAGTGGGCCGTCCGATGGCGTCGCCGCCGCCTCCTGGCACGCTTCGGAAGTGGTGCGGGTGTTTGAGTACCAATACCCGGAGTCTGCCGAGGCTTAAAGGGCTTGGGGCAGCGTGTCCATGCTGTCGATCACATGGATGCTGTAACCGGCCACATCCTTGGCGTGATGCTTGGCCTGCGACGCCAGCTCTGCCAACTGGCTGGCATCGAGTTGTCCACAGGCCTGTGGATACAAATGCACCACCCCAATCGACAGCGACAGCAATGCAAACTCCTGGCGCACGCCTTGACGGTTCAACGCGACAAAACAGCCGGCGTCGAGGTGCTCGGCGCGATAGAAGCGCCGGCATTGGGTGTGGAAGTCGTCCAGCAGTTGATTGAGTCGCTTGCGCCAGTCCTGCGGCCCCAGCACCAGCAAAAAGTCATCGCCGCCGATGTGCCCGACGAAATCGCGGCTGGGGTCCACCCGGTCATTCAGGCATTGGGCCAGGCACAGCAACACCTCATCCCCTCGCCCGTAGCCATAGATGTCGTTGAACGGCTTGAAGCTGTCGATATCCACGTAGCAGATCACCGACTCCCGTTGCTGTTGCAACAGCCGTGTGAGGCATTGCTGGATCGGTACATTGCCGGGCAGCAGAGTCAGCGGGTTGGCATAGCGTGCCTGCTGGATCTTCAACTCGGTGATCAGCTTGAGTACATCGATCACCCGCCCCAGACCCAAGTAGTCGCCATTGAGCGTGATGATGAAGTCTTCTTCGATGCGTTGCCGCGCGCGGCTGGTGAGCAGGCGGCTGACCTGTTGCAGCGATTGGCTCAGTTCTACCGCCAAAAAGTCGGTGCTCATTAAACGGCTGATGGGCTTGCGCGCAAACAGGTCGGTGGCGAACGGCTTGAGCAGTGCGTCGGACAGCGAATGCCGATGGACGATGCCCACCGGGTGGCCGCGCCCATCCAGCACCGCCAGCGAGTTGAGGTTGGCCTGGCGGCGGAACGCTTCCAGCACTTGCGCCGTGGCGGTGTCCTGGTCCACCGCCGGTTGTTCATTGAGCAGAGCGCTGAGGTCGCTGCCTTCCTCGCTGAGGGTTGCGATATTTTGGTCTGGCTTGGGCAGCATCAGGCGCGCTTCCTGCGGCGGCTGTTCCTGCGGACGACAGAGCAGATAACCCTGGACCAGGTCCACGCCCATTTCCGTCAACACCGCCAGTTCTTCAGCTAACTCGATGCCCTCGGCAATCACCTGGGCACGGGACGCCTTGGCGATTTGCAAGATCGAACCGACAAACTCGCGCTTGAGTGCATCCTGATGAATGCCGTCGATAAAGTGTCGGTCGATTTTCACGTAATCCGGGCGCAACTCCGACCATAACCGCAGGCTCGAATAGCCAGCGCCCAGGTCATCCAGGGCAATCGAAAAGCCCATGTTGCGGTAATGATGCAGGGCGGTTTGCAGCAGGTCGAAATCGTCGGTGGGGGTTTGCTCGGTGAGTTCGATCACTACCTGACTCGGCGGGATGCCGAAGTCGCGCAGCAGTTGCAGGGTGCGCCCCGGTTGGTGCGCCGTTTCCATCAGGGATTGCGGGGAGATATTCAGGAACAGCTTGCCTGGTAACTTTTGTTCGCTGAAACGTCGGCATGCACTCAGGCGACAGGCCATTTCCAGTTCACTGAGACGCCCGGCCTGGCTGGCCACCGAGAACAAGGCGACAGGGGAGTGCAGCGGGCTGTTGGAGGGGCCACGGCTGAGGGCTTCGTAGCCAAGAACGCGCCGTTCGGACAGGCAGATGATCGGTTGGAACAGGCTGTGCAAACTGCCTTGAGCCAGGATAGAGCCCAGTGCATTCAGCTGTTCGTTCATGGTCATGGCGATCTCGATCGAAAAAAAAGGACCCCAGGCGTTGCGCCTGGGGTCCTTCATTTCACGACAGAATGATGTCTATTTGATGACACTCCGCAGAGCGGTCACATTAAATTGCCATCATTTACTGCTTGGCCACCTGTTTACTGATCTTCAGGTAATCCAGCAGGATCCGGCCTGTCTCGGCCAGGTAAGCGTCGTCTTCCGGCTTGGTTTTATCCGCCTCGGTTGGCAGCGCGTCTTCGTCTTCTTTCTTCAGTTCCTTGAGTGGGTCTTCACCCTTGGCCTTGCGGCGGATGTTCTCCAGCACAAGCTGCTGATTCTCGATGTCGGTGTGCTGCTTACGACGGTCCACTTCGTTGAGGCTGACGGTTTTTTCTTCCATCAGCTTCTTGGCCAGGGCCAGCTTGTCGCGGATGAACACAAACTCGGCATCCTTGGCGGAGCGGGTGTCGTGGTCAGCCTTCAACTGCGCCAGGAACGGCTTGAACGGGTCCGAAGCAGGCTTGATCGCAGGACGGATGGTGTCCCAAGGCATGGCTTCCGGCAGGGCGCTTTCGCCGATTTCCTTGGTGTCGATAATCGACGGGAAATCGATGTCCGGCAGTACGCCCTGATGCTGGGTGCTCTGCCCGGAAACCCGGTAGAACTTGGCCAGTGTCAGCTTGAGCTCGCCATGGTTGAGCGGCTGGATGGTCTGCACGGTACCTTTGCCGAAGGTCTGGCCGCCGATGATCATTGCGCGGTGATAGTCCTGCATGGCACCGGCGAAAATCTCCGACGCCGAGGCCGAGAGACGGTTGACCAGCAACGCCATCGGCCCTTTGTAGAAGGCTCCCGGGTTCTCGTCTTCGAGCACGTCGACACGGCCGTCTGCATTGCGTACCAACACGGTCGGGCCCTTGTCGATAAACAGGCTGGTCAGCTCGGTGGCTTCCTGCAGGGAACCGCCGCCGTTGTTACGCAGGTCGATGACCACGCCGTCGACTTTTTCCTTCTGCAACTCTGTGAGGATTTTCTTAACGTCACGGGTGGTGGACTTGTAGTCCGGATCGCCGGCACGGAAGGCCTTGAAGTCCAGGTAGAACGCCGGAATCTCAATGACGCCCAGCTTGTAGTCCTTGCCATCCTGCTTGAGGTTGAGGACTTTCTTCTGCACGGCCTGGTCTTCGAGCTTCACCGCTTCACGGGTGATGGACACGATCTTGCTCGTCTGGTCGTTTGGCGCGTTGGTGTGCGGGATAACCTCCAGACGCACCACGCTGCCTTTCGGCCCACGGATCAGCTTGACCACTTCGTCGAGGCGCCAGCCGACCACATCGACCATCTCTTTGTCGGCCTGGGCCACGCCGATGATCTTGTCGGCAGGGGCGACCTGCTTGGTCTTGTCGGCTGGACCTGCCGGCACCAGACGCACGATTTTCACCTGGTCATTGTCGCTTTGCAGGACGGCACCAATACCTTCCAGCGACAGGCTCATGTTGATATCGAAATTTTCCGCGTTATCTGGCGACAGATAATTAGTGTGCGGGTCGTAGGACATCGCAAAGGTGTTGATGTAGGCCTGGAAGATATCTTCGGCGCGGGTCTGGTCCAGACGCGCGAGCTGATTCTTGTAGCGCTTGGTCAACAACTCCTGGATGGCCTTGGGCTCTTTGCCGGCGATCTTCAGGCGCAGCACTTCGTCCTTGACGCGTTTGCGCCATAAGTCGTCGAGTGCGGCGGTGCTGGTGAGCCAAGGGGCGTCCTTGCGGTCCACCAGAAGGGATTCCTTCTGGGTGAAGTCGAGCTTGTCGACGCCTTTGTTCAGCTCAGCCAGGGCGAAGTCCAGACGCGCTTTGACACGGTCCAGGTAACGCTTGTAGATGGTAAAGCCGGGCTGCAGGTCGCCGCTCTTGAGGAAGTCGTCGAACTGGGTTTTCCACTTGTCGAACTCAGCGATATCGCTGGCCAGGAAGTAGCTGCGCGACGGGTCCAGCAACTTGAGGTAGCTGTCGTAGATGATCACCGAGCGAGCGTCATCCAGTGGCGGCTTGCTGTAGTGATGACGCTTGAGCAACTCGACGACGTTGAGGCTGGCAATCACCTCATCGCGATCCGGCTGAAGGTTGTCCCAGCTGTTGGCTGCGAACGTATTGGTCGACATCGACGCGAAGCCGAGACCAATGAAAAAAGCGAGGGCGGTGCTGGGGAACAGATGCTTCATGCTGATTCGACGCGGGGGCAATTGATAACGCATATTAGGCCGTCTTTGAAGTTGCCGGTTCCATAGGGGCCGGTCGCATAATGCAAAAAGCCCGGCGCTACTGCTACGGGCTCAGTCCAGACTCACTATGGAGGCACTGTGAAAGCATTGCAAGGCGTTGAAGGTCATGTGGAGTGGTTGGACGAACCAAGTCCTACATGTGATGTAGGCCAAGTTCGCATTCGTGTAGCGGCGGCCGGCCTTAATCGCGCCGATTTATTGCAACGTGCGGGGTTCTATCCGCCGCCACCCGGCGCCAGCCAAGTGTTGGGCCTGGAGTGTTCCGGAGTGATCAGCGAAGTGGGGGCGGGCTCGTCCTGGCAAGTGGGCGATCGCGTGTGTGCGCTGCTCGCCGGTGGCGGTATGGCCGAAGAAGTGGTGGTGGATGCACGGCATGTGTTGCCGGTACCGGAAGGCTTGTCGCTGATCGAAGCGGCGGGATTGCCTGAGGTGTACAGCACCGCGTGGCTGAATTTGTTCCAATTGGCGGGGCTCAAGCCCGGGGAGAAGGCGCTGCTGCATGCTGGCGCCAGCGGCGTGGGCTCGGCGGCGATCCAGCTGTGCAAGGCGTTTGGCAGCCCATGCTGGGTCAGTGTGGGGTCGGCGGAACGTCTGGCGTACTGTGAGAAGCTGGGCGCCCAGGGCGGCGTGGTGCGCACCGACGGGATCGAAGGGCTGCGCGACTTCGGGCCGTTCGATGTGATTCTCGACCCGGTGGGCGGCGACTATGCGGCGCTGGACCTCAAGCTGCTGGCCCTGGATGGGCGTTGGGTGTTGATTGGTTTGATGGGGGGCCGTGAGGCGCAGTTGGACCTGGCGCAGGTGCTGGGCAAGCGCATTCAGTTGCTGGGCTCGACCCTGCGCAGCCGCGATGACCAGTTCAAGGCCGACCTGTTCAGTGACCTGAGCCAGCACGTGTGGCCGTTGTTCGCCGAAGGGCGCCTGAGCCCGCAACTGGCCAGGACCTTTGCGATCAAGGATGCCGAGGCGGCGTTTGCCGAACTGGCGACCAACCGGGTTGCCGGGAAGTTGGTGTTGGTGATTGACGAAAGCTTCACCTGATTCCGGATTGGAATAGGGTCAATGTGGGAGGGGCTTGCCCCCGATGGCGGTGTGTCAGATGAAACATTTTTCACTGATCCACCGCCATCGGGGGCAAGTCGAATCGTCGCACCGCCCCTCCCACATTTGGATCTCTGTTGAATCAGGTCCAGTGATAGATTGGCCAATCGGCCTTCTCGGCATGTTCGCGCAACACCGGGTCTGGGTTCACTACGTGCGGGTAATCGACCTTCAATAACAACGGCAGATCATTGCGCGAATCCGAGTAGAAATACGCACCCTCCAACGTCTCACCTTCCTGTTCCAGCCAGTCCAGCAAACGCGTGATCTTGCCTTCGCGGTAGGTCAGTACACCCACCGTACGGCCGCTGTACACGCCATGGCTGATCTCCAGTTCAATCCCCAGCACCTCATCGATGCCGATGCGCGCCGCAATCGGTTTCACCAGGTGCGTGCCCGAGGCGGAGATCACCAGAATACGGTCACCGTTGGCGCGATGGCGGGCGATGGTTTTGGTCGCGTCGCTGTAGATCAGCGGTTCGATGATGTCCTCGACCCATGGCTCCACCAGGTGTTCGATTTCCTCCGGCGTACGGCCGATCATTGGCTCCAGGCTGAAATCCATGAAGTCTTCCATCGCCAACTCGCCCCGGCTGTAGGCGTCCATCAGTTCGTTGTTCCTGCGCATGAACGACTCAGGGTCGACCCAGCCCAGGCGGCCCATCTGCTCGCTCCACAGGGTGGCGCAGTCGCCGTGGATCAGGGTGTCGTCCAGATCAAAAATTACCAATGCCATCCTTTACGCTCTCTCAATCAATCGTTGCATCAGGCTACTTCACACAGCGCACTGGGGTCGATGGAAAGTGCCAGGCGCTGGCCGTCCGGGTGCAGGTCATCGGCCGAGCGGTTGAGCACGTCCACCACCAGCTCCACGCCACGCGCTTCGATGCGGTAGCGGATCACATTGCCCAAAAGGCTATGACTGCGCACCAGCGCATCCAGCTCGCCGCTGCGGCTCAACTCGATAGCTTCGGGGCGAATCGCGATGCGCCCACTGATTGGGCGTTGCAGCAACCGGCTGGCCTTGTCGGCATCGAGCAGGTTGTAGTTGCCGATGAACCCGGCGGCGAACACATCGACCGGCGCGGTGTAGAGTGTTTCGGCATCGCCGCTCTGTACGATCTTGCCCTGGTTCATCAGGAAGATGCGGTCGGACATGGTCAGGGCTTCTTCCTGGTCATGGGTCACGAAAATCGTGGTCAAGCCCAGTTCGCGCTGAATCTGGCGGATCTGTTCGCGCAGGTGCTTGCGAATGCGCGCGTCAAGCGCCGACAGCGGTTCATCCAGCAGCAACAGGCGAGGGCGGGTTACCAGGGAGCGGGCCAGGGCCACGCGCTGGCACTGGCCGCCGGACATCTGGTGCGGATAGCGCCCGGCCAGATCCTTGAGTTCCACCAGTTGCAGCACTTGCTGTACGCGTTGGTGGCTGTCGTCGGCGTTGACCTTTTGCATGCGCAGGCCGAAGGCGACGTTTTGTTCCACGGTCATGTTGGGGAACAGCGCGTAGCTCTGGAACACCATGCCGATATGTCGTTTTTGCGGGCTCAGCGGCACGATGTCCTGGCCGTCCAGCAGGATGCTGCCGCTATCCACCGAGGTCAGCCCGGCGATGCAGCGCAGCAGGGTCGATTTGCCGCAACCGGACGGGCCGAGCAGGGTGACGAACTCGCCCTTGGCGATCTCGCAGTTGATATCGCTGAACACCGGCGTACCGGCGTAGCTCTTTTGCAAATGTTGGACGCTGACGAAGCTCATTGGCTTTTGTCCTTGTTCAAGGTATTGGCGGCCCAGGTCAGCACCAGCACAAAGAAGAAATAGGAAATGACCACGGCACTGGTGAAGTGGCCGCTGCTGTTGCGCATGTTGTTGAGGTACACCTGCAGGGTCTCGTAGCGGGTACCCACCAAAATGTTGGCGAACACGAACTCACCGAACAGGAACGAGAACGACAGCAGCAGCGCCACCATCAGGCCTTTGCGCAGGTTGGGCAGCACGACGAAGATCGCCGCTTGCCAGGTGCTCGCGCCCAGCAGTTGCGAGGCGTCCATCAGGTCGCGCAGGTTGATCGCTTGCAGGTTGTTGGTGATCGCCCGGTACATGAACGGCAGCGCCACGGTGAAGTAGCAACCGATCAGGATCCACGGCGTGCCCACCATCGCCAAGGGGCCTGAACCGTAGAGTTGCAGCAGGCCCACCGACGACACCACCGGCGGCACCGCGAAGGGCAGCAGGATCAGAATGTTCATCAGCGCGTCGAGCTTGGGGAAGTGGTAATGCACCACGAACAACAGCGGCAGAATCAGCACCACCGACAGGATCAGCGCGCCCACGCACACCAGCAATGACTGACCGAAGGCCATCAAGAAGCGCGGGTCGCTCCACAGTTGCACATACCATTTCAGGGTAAAGCCCGCCGGTAGAATGGTCGCCGACCAACTGCTGGCGATGGAGTAGACAAAGGTGCCTACCAGCGGCAACACCAGGATCACAAACAACAGCGTCACCACCACCCGGTGGTAGAGGGAGGCCGGGCCGGCTTCAGCGCGAGACATGGTAGCTCCTCTTGAGCAGCAGTTGATGAACCACCGTGACCACCGTCATCAGCGCCACCAGCACCACGGCCAGCGCGCTGGCCATGTTCGGGTCCAGCGATACATCGCCGGAAACCAGCCCCGCAATACGAATCGGCAGCACGTTGAAGTTGCCGGTGGTCAATGCATACACGGTGGCGTAGGCGCCCAGGGCGTTGGCCAGCAGAATCACGAAAGTACCCAGCAGCGCGGGCGTCAGCACCGGTAAGCCGATATGCCGCCAGAACTGCCAGCCATTGGCGCCGAGCAGGGACGCCGACTCACGCCAGTCTTCGCACAATGCATCGAACGCCGGATACAGCAGCAGTACGCCGAGGGGGATCTGGAAGTAGGTGTAGAGAATGATCAGGCCCGTCTTGGAGTACAGGTTGAAATCCTGAATGATCCCCGCCTGTTTGAGCATGATGGTGATGCTGCCGTTGAATCCCAGCAAAATGATGAACGCGAAGGCCAGGGGTACGCCGGCGAAATTGCTGGTCATGTTGGCGAAGGCGGTGACGAAGTTGCGCAGCGGCGAATCCACACGGCGCAACGAATAACTGCCGAGGGTGGCGATGATGATGCCGAAGATGCTGGAGTAAAAGCTGATCTCCAGGCTGAACTGGATCGCTTGCAGGTAGAACTTCGAGCTGAAGATGCGCGTGAAGTTTTCCAGGCTCCAGCCGGCCTCTTCGGTTTGCAGGCTGTTGATCAGCACCCATACCAGCGGTGCGATTTCGAACACGATAAAGAACAGCGCGAAAGGCACCAGGCAGAGCAGCGCCAGCCATTTGCCGCGAGTCATGGCATTCACTTCAATAGCTCCCGGCACACAGCTTTGTCATGGGGCACGCCCAATAGTTGGCAGATGGTGCCGCACAGATCGGTCTGTTTGGGTGCGGCCTTGGTATCCAGGCTGAAAGCATCGCCGAGCACAAACAGCGGCACTTCGCGCTCCTCCGGCAACAGGCCGTTGTGGGAGCGGTCGTTGTTCATGCCGTGGTCTGCGGTCACCAGCACTTGGTAGCCGACGTCGAGCCAGCCTTGCAGGTAATCGGCCAGGATGATGTCGGCCGAGCGGGCACTGTTGCGGTATTGCGCAGTGTCGAGGCCGTGCTTGTGGCCGGCGTCGTCGATGTTCATCGGGTGCACCACCAGCAAGTCCGGCGCGTGCTTGAGCCGCAGGCTTTCGGCGTCGGCGAACAGGTGGGAATCCGGGTAGTGGTCATTCCAGTAGAAATGTCCGTGCTGGATCGCCAGCGCCTTGTCGTCGGTATGACGATCACGGGCGGCGAGAAAGGGCGTGCGGTTGTACAACTCGCTGACCCAATGGTAAGCCGCTGCCGCCGTGGTAAGACCCGCGTCGGTGGCGTAATGGAAAATACTGCGCTGGTTGGACAGGCGCGAGACGTTGTTATGCACGATGCCGCTCTGGATCGGTGGCACGCCGGTCAGGATGCATTCGTATAGCGGGCGCGACAGCGAGGGCAATTCACATTCCAGTGTGTAGAGGGCTGCGCGTCCTGCGCCGACATAGGCCTGCAAGTGCCCCATGGTATGCCTGGCAACCTCGAAGTTAAGGCCGTCGAGCACGACAAGGATGACTGGGTGTTTCATGGGCGGCGACGCTCCGCAACGATTGACTTGGCTCAATGCCTCTGGAGGAACGGGGGGGCAAAAATGTGGGAGGGGGCTTGCCCCCTCCCACATTGGACCGCCACTGGCGTTCCAATGTGGGATGGATCCCTTACTTCATCTCTACGATGACCTGCTCGTTCCACAATTGAGGCAGTTTTTTGGACGTCGCTTCCCAGGCATCGGCATCCTTGATCGGCTGCGGGTTGGCCTTGGTGTACTGCTCGCCCGGGATCAGGTTCTTGGCGATTTCGGCCGGCAGTTTCAGGTCGGTTTCGGCACGTATCGGACGCGCATTGCCCTTGGCCAGGTTGAGCTGGCCGGCATCGCTGAAGATGTACTCGCGGGTCAGCTTGGCCGCGTTCGGGTGCTTGGCGTGTTTGTTGATGATGGTGGTGTAGCCGGATTTCACCGAGCCGTCAGACGGGATCAACACCACGTAGTCATCCGGGTTGGCCATCTTGGCTTTGTAGCTCAGGCCGTTGAAGTCCCAGACAATGCCCACTTCGACTTCGCCTTTTTCCATGGTGGCGATGGTGGGGTTGGACAGGCCGAGGCGACCTTGCTGAGCGATCTTGGTAAAAAACTGCAGGCCGGGGGCGATGTTTTTCTCGTCGCCTTTGTTGGCAATGGCGGCAGCCAGTACAGCGTTGGACGCCTGGGCCGCGGTGCTTACGTCACCCACGGATACTTTGTACTTGCCGGTTTGCAGGTCCGCCCAACTGGTTGGTACGTCGGAACCATGCAGCAGTTTCTTGTTGACGATAAACGCGATGGTGCCGGTGTAGGCCAGGGCCCAGTGGCCGTCTTTGTCTTTTGCCCAATCCGGTACCGAAGCCCAAGTGGAAGGCTTGTACGGCTGGGTGACTTCCTGCTTTACCGCAATCGGGCCGAAGGCTGCGCCGACGTCGCCGATATCAGCGCTGGCGTTGTCTTTCTCGGCTTTGAACTTGGCGATTTCCTGGGCCGAGCTCATGTCGGTATCCATGTGCTTGAGGCCGTAGTTCTTGGCCAGGTCTTCCCAGGTGCCTTTCCAATTGGCCCAGTCATCGGGCATGCCGACGCTGTTGACGGCGCCTTCCGCTTTCGCGGCGGCTTCCAAGGTTTTTAGATCGGTATCAGCAGCCATGGCGGCGGTGCACATGGCAATGGTCGAGCCTAACAGTGATGCCAGGAAAAGCTGTTTCATCCGAAGCTCCTTTGGGTGTTTTCAACGCGGCGTTTTTATGAACGTTTGCGGTGGTGTTGGTCTAGGTCAGCAATACCTGAGCCAATTTAGGCTCGATGGATGACAGTTTCATGTCGATGTCGTTTTTATCGTGCGGGTGTCGCTCGACGCAGGTTCAGCGTAGACCATGCTCAAGCGCCCGCAGGCGCTGGACTTGGCCGATGTATTGCAAGACGTGCGACATACTTGCGGTGGGCTGTCATCTGTCGGTCATCTGTAATGCCTACGCTTGCACGCAGCCACAAGAGCCCGATTGCGGAGCGTTTTATGCACCTGAACGGTGCTGGTCTAGTCCAGATAGGTAACGTTGATGCGCGATGAGGCAATCAAGGCGGTAACCTCCATCGGCCTGGCGCTGCAAGAGCAGATCGACCACGGCCTGTTGCCGCCTGCAAGCAAATTGCCCGCCGAGCGCAAGCTCAGCGAGTTGTTTGGTACCACTCGAATCACCGTGCGTGAAGCCTTGTTACAACTGGAGGCCCAAGGCCAGATTTATCGCGAGGAGCGCCGTGGCTGGTTCGTTTCGCCGCCCCGGCTGGCCTACAACCTGATGCAGCGCAGCCACTTTCACGCCATGGTCAATGACCAGGGGCGCGTGGCCTCGACCGAAGTGATTTCTGCGCGGTTGCAACCTGCGTCGGCGGCGGTGTGTGCGTGGTTGCAACTGCCGGCGCTGTCCAGTGTGATCCAGATCTGCCGGGGCCGGCGGATAGACGGGCGTTTGGTGTTGTACGTGGAGCACTATCTGAACCCGCAGTATTTTCCGGGGATTCTTGAGTGCGACCTTAATCAGTCGATGACCGAGTTGTACGCCCGCAAGTACAACTTGCATTACGGGCGGGTGCGTTTCGAGATTGTTCCGACTTCACTGCCGGTGGAAGCCGCCGCCGCATTACGCGTGTCGGTGGGCAGCCCGGGCTTGCGTATCGCCCGGGTCAATTACGACCAGCATCAGCGGTTGATCGATTGCGACCTGGAGTTCTGGCGGCATGATGCGATCCATGTGGGCGTGGATGTCATGGGGTCAGCGCCTTGATCACCTGATCCACATTGGTTTCCAGCTCTGATACCGGATCGGCGCCGTCGACATTCAGTACCAACAATGTCGAGCCGCCTTCGGTGATGGCGGTTTTCACTGCCTCACTGGGCTGGCGATGATGCAGCACGACCGCGACGTCGTTGGCCTTCAGCTCGGCGCTGAGTTTTTGCAGCGCTTGAGGCGTCCAATCGGCATCCGGCCGTGCGTCGGTGCTGACCAGCTCCAGGTTCAGGCTGCTGAGCAGGTATGCGAAGTGATCGCTCAAGCTGACCACGCTCAGGTTGTCCGCCTTGGCCAGTCGCGCTTCGCTGTAGGCGGTGAGCTTGAGCAGGCGTTGCTTGAGTACGGCCAGGTTGGCGTCGATTTTCGCCTTGGCACCCGGTGCCAGGCGGCTCAGGTCGGCAGCCATGACGTCGGCCATGCGCCCCAGGTTGTTGCTCGATTGCCAGGGCTGGCTGTTCAAACCGTCGGCAACGCCGGGCTGCACCGCGATCCCAGGCAAGCCGCCATCCACCGGGCGCGCGGCGTCGACTTCGACGATGCGGATGTTGCTGCGCCGAGCCACCGGGTACAGCGGGTCATCCGCCCACAGCGAGCGCAGGCCGATGGCGGCGTCGGCATCCTGGGCCAGCGCGTTCAATGCCGGCGCGCCACGCCCGGTGAAGTACGACACCTGGCGTGAGCCAGGCAGGTTGGCCGGTGCCGCGCGCTCCAGTTGCACGTCGGTGCCCTTGAGCAGTACCTCGGCCAGGCCATAGGTGATTGGCAGCGCGGCCAGCACTTTGACGGGTTTAGCGGCGTGCGCAGCCGGTTTGGCGGGCGGGGCGGCCATCAATGGCGTAGTGGCTAAACAGGCGATGGCGAGGGCCAGAGGCTGAAGAACAGAGCGCATTATCCAAGGTTCCCTTTAAGGCTGGGCACGGTACCGCGCGCAATGGCGGCGAGGGCGAAAGCGATACCGGCCATCAGAATGATCGCCGCGCCGGAGGGGATGGGCAGGTCGAAGATGATCGGTAACAGGATCCCGCATAGGGTGCTGACGGTGGCGATCACCACCGAGACCCAGAAGAAGCCTTTGAGCGACTGGCTCAACAGCCGCGCCGCCGCCGCGGGAATCACCAGCAGGGCGCCCACCAGGATCGCGCCGATGACCTTGACCGCAGCCACGGTGATCAGTGTCACCAGGATCACGAACAGGTAATCGAGTGTCTTCACCGCCACGCCGCGCACCGCCGCCAGCTGCGGGTTGAAGCTGGCCAGCATGATGCGGTTGTACAGCGGCAGCGCCAGGGCCATCACCAGTGAACCGACAATGGCCAGCACCAGCAGGTCATTGCCGTTGACGGTCAACACCGAGCCGAACAACACGTTTTCCAGGATGTGCACGTTGATCTTGCCCGCCAGGATCAGCAGCAGGCTCGCGCCCAACGCCAGGGAAACCGACAGGAACACGCCGATCAAGGTGTCCGGCGCCAGGCCGGTGCGGTTGCGCAGGTAGTTGAGCAGGATGCCGAACAGCAGGCAGTAGCCGAACAGGCTGCCGTAGGGGCCGGTATAGGGCTCGCCGAGCAGAATGCCCACGGCCACGCCGGTCAGTGCGGCATGGCCGACCGCTTCGGAGAAGAACGCAAAGCGCTTGACTACCACCAACGTGCCCAGGCCGCCCAACACCGGGCCGATCAGCAGGCCGGCGAGCAGGGCGTTGACCACAAAGCCGTAGGCCAGCGCCTCCGGCAGGTAGCCGGAGGAAGCCCAGCCCTGGACCATCAGGCGAAATGCTTCATAACTCATTGCGCCGGGCTCCGAGGGTGGGTGGAAAACAGGCTCAGCAGGCGCTCCGGGGTCAGTGCCTGTTTGGGGGTGGCGTCGAACAGCACGCGGCGGTTGAGGCCGGTGACACGGTCAGCCAGGCGGCCGACGGCTTCCAGGTCGTGTTCGATCCACAGTACGGTGATCCCGGCCAGGCGCCAGTCATTGAGCAGCCGCTCGAAGACCTGGATGCCCGCCTCATCGAGGGCCGACATCGGTTCATCCAGTACCAGCAAGTGCGGTGCGGGGATAAGGCCTTGGGCCAGTAATACACGCTGTCGCTCGCCGCCGGACAACGCGCCCATGCGCCGCTTGCGTTTGTCCTGCATGCCGACCCGTTCCAGGGCTTCGCCAATCGCGGCGGCGTAATGTTTGGACAAACCCAGAAACGCCGGACGCCGCTGGCACATGGCAGCCATGAAGTCGTCCACGGTCATCGGCAAGCCACGGTCAAATTCCAGTGCCTGGGGCACATAACCGATGGTGCCGGGCGTGGTCGGCCATTCCAGGCTCAAACGCCCCTGGTGCGGCGTTTGCCCCAACAGGGTCTTGATCAGCGAGCTTTTACCGCCGCCGTTGGGGCCGACCAGGGCGTGGATGCTGCCCGGCTGCACCTGGAAACACACACTATCGAGAATTACGGTGCGGCCCAGCGTCAGGGATACCTTGTCGAACTCAACGGTCGGGCCGACGCAGGCCATCTTGAGTTGCTCAGCCGCCGTCATGCGCCCGACTCCTGAATCGCGCGGACCACCGTGTTGAGGTTGCCGGTCATCTCCACTTCGTACTTTTCAGCGCTGTATTCGCCGTAGGAAATATGCGACAGCGGGTACAGCTTGACCCCGGATTCGCGCTGGATGGTGTCGACGTAAGTGGACGGGAAATCCATCTCCGAAAAGATCACCTTTACGTCCAGGGCGCGCAGTTCGTCGATCGTCTTTTTCAACTGGCTGGGGCTCGGCTCGATACCGTGCGCCGGTTCGACCACAGCTGTGACTTCCAGGCCGAACTCACGCAGCAGGTAGTCGTAGGCCGCATGTACGGTGGCCACGCGCAGGTCCGGGTTGGGCGCGCTGGTGAGCTTGGCCAGGGCATCGGCGCGCATCTGGCGCAGGCGCTTGCCGTAGGCGCGCGCGTTCTGGGTGTAGGTCTTGGCGTTGTCCGGGTCGAGTTTGCCCAACTCGCGGGCAATGTTGTTGACCTGGGCAATCGATGCACTGATCGACAGGAAGGTGTGCGGGTTGACCACCTTGCCCGCACCGCGCGCGGCATTACCGGTAGCGGCCAGCAGTGGCACGTTGGCGTTGGCTTCGATCACCGGGATGTCCGGGCGCTCGCTGGTGGCGATCATGCGGTCGGCGAAGTCGTCATGGCCAACGCCGTTGAGCACGATCACGTCCAGGGTGCCGATGCGCTTGATGTCTTCGGCGCGCGGCTCGTAGGCATGGGGGTTGAAACCGGCCGGAATCAGCGGCACCACGTCGGCCTTGTCGCCAACGATATTGGTCACATAGCTGTAGTAAGGGTGCAGGGTGATGCCGATACGCAGGCGTTTGGCGGCCTCGGCATTAGCCAGGGGAGCAAGCATCAGGCTGAACAGGCTGACCAGCAACAGACGCAACAAGGGAGATGAAATAGACATGGGCAATCGGTCTTCTCGTTCAGTGACGGTGCTGGCGGGTAACGCCGGCATCGAATTGCGCGACCACTTGCTGCCAGCCCGCCGCGATCAGCGCCTGGTCAGTGAGGTCGGAAGGGGCGGGGAGGTCCTGGCGGCGGTTGAGCCAGATATCCGGCTCGGTGCCCTGCACGCGCATCAGCAGTGAACCGCTGGTGCTCGGCGCCTGGCTCAAGCCCACATACGCCGAAGGCGCCAGCAACCGCCAGCGATGGTCGCCACGGCTGACCGAACTGGCATCCTGAGCGAAGGGCGCGAAGCCTTCTTCGGCCAGTTGTTCAGGCGTCGGCAGCGCGCTTTGCTCTTCTTGCAGCAGATGGATTTCGTCCAGGGTTACCCGCAGGTCTGCGTAGATTCCTTGTTCAGCGGCGTTCAGGTCACGGCGTGCGTCCAACTGGTGGCTGGGTAGCGCGGCGACTTCCCGGGGCTCACCGTGCATCGCCACCACGGTGCCGGCCACCGCGAGGATGATCAGGCACAGCAGCAGGACGTAGAGGGTTTCGTGGCCGGCCCCGGCGGGTCGTACAACCTGTGTGGTACTCATTGTGGCTGGATATCCGCTTGGTCGATTTCCACGACGTGGCCGGGGCCGGCATCAAACAGCACATAGAATTCGGCCGACGGTTTCTTGAATGTCAGGGTGGAATCCTCGCCGAGCTTGCCGGGCACCAGGATCGTTTCGTCGTAGCCGATCACATCCAGGGTCACCCCCGGTGCGCCGCTGCCATCGGAGAAGCCGCCTTTGCACTGGATCTGTTCGCCGGGGATTTCCTTGCACTCGCACATCGGGTTGTGGGCCAGGGCGGTGTTGCTCAAACCGGCACACAGCAATAGCGCGGCACCGGCACGTGTCAGGCGCTTGAATGTCATGGTTTAACTCCTTGCTTGTTCAGCCAGGCGATGGTGGCAGGCGAGGCCTGGCTCAGCGGGATGGAACCCTGGTGCATGCTGCCGTCCCAGCCTTCCATGGTGACCCACAGTTCGGCGTCGGCGGGGGTGCGTTCCGGTATCGGCAAGGCGGCACCCATGCGGTACGGCGTGCCGAAGAAGATCACGCCGGCGGCGCGCAGGCTGCGCGGTTTGCCGATGCGCAGGTACGTGGCCTTGACCTGATCGGCGCAGGTGCCGCACAAGGCGGCGTTGAAGGCCTTCATGGGACCGGCAGGGTCCGGGCGCGGGCCTTCATTGCGGAACTCGGCGAGGGTCAGGCTCCAGGGACCGACCTGCACGTCACCGGCCACGCGCTCGCCAATGCCGGTGTCGCCGCGAAACAGTGCGGCATCGGCGAAGTACTTGGGCATGAAGCCCAAAGGGACCAGCAGCAGCAATATATTGATGTGGAAGCGCCACTTGAGCCAAAAGGTGCGCAGCGGTGAGGACGGTTTAGCGACGGCGACCTTGCTCATGGCTTGGCCTCCGACGTTTCAGCCTGCATCGCTGGAATGGACAGGGGCTTGCGCTGTTGCTTGGTTTCGCGCTTGAGGGCGTTGAGCGTGGCCAGGGCCGTGCGCTTGGTCCAGATCAGCAGGCCGCTCAAGACCATCATGCTCAGCACGAGGCCGAAGAATGCCCAGATGAGCTTGACCCACAGCCCGCCGAAGTCGCCGGTGTGCAGCGGGCGCATGGATTCGGTGACGAACTCGAGCGCGGTGCGGTCGGACAGCAGGTGCGAGACAGCGATTTCGCCGTTATAGGGGTTGAGTTGGGCGGTCTGGTACATCAGCGGGTACCAGCCCCGCCCGCCGATCTGCAGGTGGCTGTAGGCGTTGAGGGGAAGGCTGACGAAACTCGCTTCCAGGCCTGGGATGCGCTGGGTCGCGATCTTGATGGCGTCATCCAGGGGAATCATGGGGGCCGGCACGCCGGGCGCCGAACCAGGTACGTTCTCCCGCGCGATCACGGGGACAATGGGTTCGCTGGAGATTGATATCTGGTTATCGCCCAACATCGCCTGGATCAAAAACCAGGTACCGGTGATGGAGATCACCGCGATAAACCAAATGGACCAGATACCACTGAGGCGGTGAAAATCCCCCCAGAAGATCCGCGCCCCGTGCCGGATGCGCAGGGTCGGCTTGAGAAACCCTTTCCAGAAGCGCTTGTACACCACCAGCCCGGTAACCAGCGACGCCAGCATCGGCAAGCCGAGCAGTGACACCAGGTACCAGCCCCAACTGTAGCCATTGGTGAACGGTACCAGCCACCAGCCGTGGAGCGCGCGGGTGAACTGCCGGAAATCGAACGAGGGGCTGATGCCCTGGATCGCCCCGGTGTACGGGTTGACGTAGACCTCTACCGAGCGACCGTCGGGGTAGCTGAGGTCGACACTCAGGGCAAAGTGCGACTCGTCCGGACGGCTGAGAGACTGCACGATCACTTCAGGCTCGGCGCGCTTGATGGCGCGGATGACCTGGTCGTAGCTCAGCGGTTCGGCATCATCCGAAGGCTTGCTTGCGCGGATGTCCGGGTTGGCCAGCCAGACGATTTCCTGGCTGACCACCGCCAGGGTCCCGGTGACGCAGACGATCAGTACAAAGAACCAGATGGGCAACGCCAGCCAGCTATGTACCAGAAACCAGAGTTTTGAGCGTGACTTCTTCGACATGTGAATGAGGGTCTTGATCGGAGGGGGGCGATGGAGGCCCGGAAAAGGCCAGTCGTAGCTTTTGCTTACGCGACAGGCTGTATCTAAGTTAAGACGGATGAGAATGAGAAATCCCTAAGCCTTAAATGAAATAAAATGTTTCAGCGGCTGGGATCAAGGAGATGGGGGGGCTTTCGCGAAGATGGCGGCCCTCTAGAAAGGGAGCCTGCTGCGCAGAAAGGGCGGGGCCCTCGCCGCAGCAAGCTCCCATGTGGGTGGTCAGCTCTGCTGGAACATCTTTTTGGCACGCTCGTGAATCTGCTGCTCGGTAAGGTCTTCCTTATGGGTGGCCAGGAACCAGAGATGGCCGTAAGGATCCGTCACACTCGCGGAGCGGTCGCCATAGAACTGGTCCTTGGGTTCGGACACCACCGTGGCACCGGCAGCGACAGCTTTTTTGAACTGCGCGTCGACGTCTTCCACATACAGATGCAAGCCGACACTGGTGTGTTCTGCCGGATTGCGCAGGGCCATTTCATCGCAAGGCGAACCCAGCATGATCGGCGAGCCGCCAATGCGCAGCTCGGCGTGGCCGACCTTGCCGTCGGGCATGTCCAGGCGCATGACTTGGGTGGCGTCAAAGGCCTTTTTGTAAAACTCGATGGCATCGGAGGCTTTGTCGATGCCCAGGTAGGGCGTGATGCCGTGATAGCCCTCGGGGATAGGTTTAACGTTCATAGCGTTCTCCTTGATTGGCTTTGCGAAGGGGTGGCTTTTTCACTATAGGCCACGCCAATCAAGGGCTCCGTGGCTCCCGACAAGAAGACTTAGCTGGGCTCGAGCAATTGCGCTCCCGGCCCACGTTCACCCAGTTGATCGTCCTGGTTGCGCAGCGGGCAGGCCTCCAGCGACAAACACCCGCAACCGATGCAGCCGTTGAGCTTGTCGCGTAGCAGCAACAGCTTGTTGATGCGCTCATCCAAGTCTTCGCGCCACTGCGCCGACAGACGCTCCCAGTCTTTGGCGGTGGGCGTGCGGCCATCGGGCAGCGCCTGCAGCGCTTCGCCGATGGTGGCGAGCGGAATGCCCAAGCGCTGCGCGATCTTGATCACCACGACGCGGCGCAATACATCCCGCGGATAGCGCCGTTGATTACCGGCGTTGCGCCGACTGGTGATCAGCCCCTTGGTTTCGTAAAAGTGCAGGGCCGTGACCGCTACGCCGCTGCGTGCAGCCAATTGGCCAACGGTGAGTTCCTTGGCGACCATAAAGCTCCGATTAAACGCTTGACCTTGACTTAACTGGAGGTTTTACCCTGCGTGGCATCGAATCGCAAGATTCTGCCTACAGCAAGAGGGGAGTTTTCATGCAGGTATTGGAGAGGAATTGCAGTTTCACTCAACTGATCGAGTTTCATATCGAACCCCAGCAACAAGGCGCGTTGGTGGCGGCCTTATCCACCCAGAGCGAGCGCCTGGCCCAGGGCCATGTCGGATTCTTGAGTGCGAGTGTGCAGGTCAGCGACGACGGGCGGCGGGTGCTCAACTATTTGCAATGGCAGTCCCGCGCGGACGGTGAGGCGGCGTTCAAGCGTTTTGAGCAGGGCGACGAAGATTTCTGGACGCTGATACGCGCCCATCAGGCCACGGCCGTGACCTTTGGTTCGTTCCAGGTGCTGCGCAGCTTTGAGCGCAGTCATGACAACGCCTTGCACTGCCGCCTATATGGATAGGTGCAGCATCCGCTCACCCTGGATATTTTCCCCGGGGCGGCGTTTGTTCACCGCCAGTTCGCCAATTTTGATCAGGCGCGTACGCGTGACATTACGGCTCAGGCCCAGCAGGTTGGCGGTGTGCACCTGGTTGTAATGACTGAAGCGATAGGCCGCGCGCAGCAGCGCGTCCTCGACCTTTTCATGCAGCGCGCCGGCCTGTTCTTCGAAGAGTTTTTTGAAGGCGCGCTCCAATAAGGCCTCGGCGCTATTGTCGGCAGTGTGCTGGCCGTCATCCTGGCGCTCGATGCGCATGTTCGACAGGCGCAAGTCGTCGCGTTCGATCACGCCGTTGCGGCAGATCAGCAAGGTGTGGTGAATCACGTTCTCCAGCTCGCGGATATTGCCCGGCCAACTGTAGCTTTTGAGCTTGTGCTCGGCCTCGCGGCTGATGGTGATCGGGCCATAGCCCAGGCGCTGGCTATAGGCTTCGATAAAGTGTCGGGTCAGCGGCAGGATATCGCCGGGGCGGTCGCGCAACGGGCTGAGTTCCAGGCTGACGACATCGAGACGGTAATAGAGGTCCTCGCGAAAGTGCCCGGCATTGATGGCTTTTTCCAGTTGCACGTTGGTCGCGGCCAGTACGCGCACATCAATAGGAATGCTCTTGCGCGAACCCAGGCGCACCACTTCGCGTTCCTGTAATACGCGCAACAATTTGACCTGGATCGCCATCGGTAAATCACCGATTTCGTCCAGGAACAGGGTGCCGCCGTCGGCCTCTTCGAACCAGCCGGCCTTGGCGCTGAGGGCGCCGGTGAAGGCGCCTTTTTCATGGCCGAACAGTTCGGCTTCCACCAGTGATTCAGAGAACGCGCCGCAGTTCACTGCCACGAACGGCCGGTTACGCCGCGCGCTGAGGTTATGAATGTGGCGCGCCACCAGCTCTTTACCGGTGCCGGTTTCGCCGATGATCAGCACGCTGGCTTCGCTGGGCGCCACTTGCTGGATATGGTCGAGCAGCGCCTGGGATTTCGGGTCTTCGAAAACCTGAGCGGTGGCGCGGATCGACGTCGCGAGGGCGGGCGAGGGCGGTAAGGTTAAAAGCTGCATGGGCACCTCTTCTTATGAGTAGAACGTTGGAGTCGGCAGGGCCTGGTTTAACGCCCAGTCCCCGAGTTCGTGGAGTTTGTAGTCCACCGGGTCGTGCAGGGTTTGTGTCCGCAGGTTGCGCCAGTGACGGTCCAGGCGCAGGGAGGCATGGGTGGAGCGCGCGCCGGTGACTTCAAACAGGCGGCTGCACAGGTCCAGGCCCTGGCGTGTGGCGGCGACCTTGGCGGTAGCGATGGCAATCGCCAGTTGGCCGCGTTCGTGTTCGCTTAGAGTTGGGCCTTTGGCCCACGCTTGGTCCAGCAACCCGGCGGCACGTTCCACCAAAAGGCGCACGCCTTCCAATGCGACCCAGAACTCGCCGTAGTGGTGCAGCACGTAAGGGTCCTGGCGCACGTCTTCGGCTGATGATTTGTGCCAGGCCCGGGTTTCGGTGAGGGTGTAATTGCGTGCTTCGTCAAAAGCACCTTCGGCAATGCCGAGAAACATATGTGTGAACGTCAGTTGGGCGATCAACGGACGCAAGCAGGCGAAGGGTGTGCTCAGTGGGCCTGGGTCGAGCAGTAACTCCGACTCTTCGACGCGTACCCGCTCAAAGCTGGCGCTGCCGCTGTCGGTCTGGCGCTGGCCGATATTGTTCCAGTCATTGTGTAAGGTGATGCCGCTGCGCCCGCTGGGGATGGCGGCGATGAGCAGCTTGCCGCCGGCGTTTTCGTCGACCGCCGAGGCGATCAGCATTTCCGAGTCGCTGGCGCCGGAGCAGAAACTCTTCTTGCCCGAGAATTCGCGCCAGCCACCGAAGTCTTTGACCACGGTGCGCGTATCCAAGGGGTTGAGGGCGTTGCCCCAGAACCAGTTTTTGCGTGCGGTTTGTTCGAACCAGGGTTGCCATTGGTCGGGGCGCGAAAACAGGCGCACGGTGGCGAGCATCAGGTGGTGGAAGCCGAAGACATGGGCGATGGAACTGTCGACCTTGGCTAATTCGCGCACGATGCCCAGGGTTTCGCTCCAACGCGCGCCGAGGCCGCCATATTGGGTGGGAATGCTCAGGGCCAGCAGGCCGCTGTGGCGCAGGGCATCGCGTTCGGCCTTGGGGGTGCCACCGCGCTCGTCGCGTTCGACGGCGCTGAGGGCGAACTCGGCGGCCAGCAGTTTGGCGGTCTGCATCGGGGATGGCAGGACGCTGTGAGGTTTGGCTGTCACGCGGTGTTCCTCAAATGTCTATGTGGCAATGAGGCTGAATGTGGAGCGGGCTTGTTCGCCCCACTTAGAGCCGATCTCACTGAACTCAGGCCTTGGTCGTCGGCAACACATCGTTGGCAATCATTTCGCCGAACGGGCCAGTGAGGTTGGTGATGCCACGCCCGGCGAGGCTGGCGTAAGGTTCCGGCAGCAGCGGGAACACCAGCTCGGCAAAGCGGTAGGCCTCTTCCAGATGCGGGTAGCCGGAGAAGATGAAGCTCTCGATGCCCAGGTCGGCGTATTCCTTGATGCGCGCGGCCACTTGTTGCGGGCTGCCCACCAGCGCGGTGCCCGCGCCGCCGCGCACCAGCCCGACCCCGGCCCACAGGTTGGGGGCGATTTCCAGGTTGTCGCGGCGCCCATCATGCAGGGCCGCCATGCGGCGCTGGCCTTCGGAATCAAAACGCGAGAAGGATTTTTGCGCGGCGGCGATGGTTTCGTCGCTGATGTGCTCTATCAGTTTTTCGGCGGCTTTCCATGCGTCCTCTTCGGTTTCGCGCACGATTACATGCAGGCGAATGCCGAACTTCACCGTACGCCCGTGACGAGCGGCGCGTTCACGCACATCCGCGAGTTTTTCCGCGACGGCGGCGGGGGGCTCGCCCCAGGTCAGGTAGACGTCCACCTGTTCGGCGGCGAGGTCATGGGCGGCGTCGGACGAACCGCCGAAGTACAGCGGTGGGTAAGGTTTTTGCACCGGAGGGTAAAGCGCCTTGGCGTTCTGTACGCGCAGGTGTTTGCCTTCGAAATCCACCGATTCGCCCTGCAAAACGCGGCGCCAGATCTTCAGGAACTCGTCGGAGACTTCGTAGCGTTCGCTGTGGTCGAGGAAGCTGCCGTCGCCACGGTTCTCGTCGGGGTCACCGCCGGTGACGACATTGATCAGCAAGCGGCCGTTGGACAGGCGATCCAGAGTGGCGGCCATGCGCGCGGAAACCGTGGGCGAGATGATGCCTGGACGAATCGCCACCAGGTAGCGCAGGCGTTCTGTCAGTGGTACCAGCGCCGAGGCGATGACCCAGGAGTCTTCGCACGAGCGTCCGGTAGGAATCAACACGCCGTGATAACCCAGGCTGTCAGCCGCCTGGGCGACTAGTTTCAGGTAATTGAGGGTAACGGGCCGTGCACCTTGGGTGGTGCCCAAGTAATGGCCGTCGCCATGTGTCGGTAAAAACCAGAAAACATCCATGACCAATCCTTAAGCGATTTTCAGCAGAGAGGATGAGTGCGCTGCAAATAAAGGCGCTGCGCGTTCTGCCGCAAGGCGTATCCGGCCCTTCAGGGGCTCGCTGGTTATTTGGTAGTCGGTGAAGTCGGCCTCGGTGGCGTACACGCCGATCGGCAAGGTCAGCGCCTGGAAGAAACTGAACAACGGCCTTAGCTGGTGATCGAGAACCAGGGCGTGGCGTTCGCTGCCGCCTGTGGCTGCGAGCAATACCGGTGTGTTGATCAGTGCGTTGAGACCGATCAGGTCGAACAAGTGCTTGAGCAGGCCGGGGTAGGACCCGCGATAGACCGGCGCGGCGACGATCAGCAGGTCGGCCTGTTCGATGGCCAGCAGTTGCGCTTCGACGTCGGCGGGCAGTTCGTCTCGGGACAGCGCACCGCCCAATGGTCGGGCAATGTCGCCCAGCTCGATCAGCGTGGTCTGGATCGGCAACAGATTGGCCAGTTCGACCAGCATGGCCTGGGTCAGTACCAGGGTGCGGGACGGACGCCAGGTTCCGCCGGAGAGGGCAACGACATTCAGGGGACGCGTCATGAACAGTTCCTTTTCAACAGTGGTTCAAAGCAGGTGAGGTGCAAGGTGTTGAGCAAGAGCTGTACCAACGAGTGCAGGCCTTGATTGGCGGGGGCTGCGGGCTCACTGCTGAAAAATGCTGCTGTTGTCTGCCTGCTGATTTGTTGAAGGGCTGTTGCCTGGGCAACAGTTGCTCGGCGAACAGTGCCGCTGTGCTGTGAAGCCATTTATAGAGGCTTATTGTTATTCCGTAAATTAATATATTTACATATTTATAGATCATAAAGATATAAATGCGGCGGACTATTGAAGGTGCCTTGGCGGTTGATAGCGACTATCACGTGAGGTGATTTTTCACCGGGACGGGCCGCGAGTAGCCTGTGTTCATTGACTCGAAACCTCCTTTGCAGGCCAACGCCATGAACCGATTTCTCGCCGTTTCCTTATTGTTTGTCACCGCTGTCCTCGCCGGGTGTGCGACCCATCCTTCGCCCGAGTTGCGTCCTTACACGGCTGAAGAAACCAGGCAACTGGCTCTCGAAGCACTGAGCCGTCGCGGCTTATCGTTTGATGAATATCAACAGCAGCGCGCTGCACTGACTGGCCAGCCACAGAAGCCCTTTGGTTTTGATCGCCAGGGTGAAATGAACGCCGAACGTAGCGTGACATTGCATGGTCGTCCCAGTTGAGCCGGTGCTCAGCGGCAAAAAGCCCGAGGTTTCCCCTAAGGAACCTCGGGCTTTTTGTTTGCCCTGGCGTTACTTCAGCCTGTTAAGCTGAATTTCAGGAGCGTTCCTACGCACATTTACATAAAGTGGTCCTTCTTTAACGGCATTCGATCGGGTAAACCTGACGACCTCTGTTTCTGGTCGATGCCCCTGAGACGCTGCTCTCGGGAACCTGCTCTGCGAGTCTTTACGTCATGAATAAACGTCCGTTGTATTTCGACTATGCCGCCACCACCCCGGTGGATGAGCGGGTCATCCAGGTAATGGTCGAGTGCCTGGGCTTCAACGCCAATTTTGGTAACCCCGCGTCCAGTTCCCATGCGTTTGGCCAGGCGGCCCGGCAAACGGTTGAACTGGCACGGCTGCAGGTGGCCGAGTTGGTGGGCGCCCAGCCTGAACAGATTGTGTGGACTTCTGGCGCGACTGAATCCAACAACCTCGCTATCAAGGGTGTCGCCCAGGCGCGCGGCGTTGCGGGCGGGCACATCATCACCAGCCAGATTGAACACAAGGCCACCCTGGACACCGCGCGACAGTTGCAGGAGAGCGGCGTGGCCGTGACCTACCTGGTGCCGGACGCCGATGGGCTGATCAGTGCCGAAGCCGTCAGTGAAGCGTTGCGTGACGACACTTTCCTGGTCTCCTTGATGCTGGTGAATAACGAACTGGGCACCCTGAACGACATCCCCGCCATTGGCGCGCGCGTACGTGAGCACGGCGCACTGTTGCATGTGGATGCGGCGCAAGGGGCGGGCAAAGTGGCTATCGACCTGGCGCAATGGCCAGTGGATTTGATGTCGTTTTCGGCGCACAAGCTGTATGGCCCCAAGGGGATCGGTGCGTTGTATGTCGGGGCGCGGGCGCAGCAGAAAGTGTTGGCGCAGATTCATGGCGGTGGTCACGAGGGCGGTCTGCGCTCCGGGACTTTGGCGACCCATCAGATTGCCGGTATGGGCAAGGCGTTTGCTTTGGCGGCGCAGTCGTTTGCCGAGGAGAAAGCACTGATTGTCGGGTTGCGTCAGCGCCTGTTGGATCAGTTGGCGTCGGTTGCCGGTGTGCGCCTTAATGGCAGCGCCACGCAGCGTATCCCCCATACCCTGAGCCTGACCTTCAGCGAAGGTGAATTCAATTCTGCGGCATTGAGCGTGGGTATGGCGTTTTCCGCGACATCGGCGTGCAACTCCGCGAGCAATGCGCCATCCCACGTGCTGCTTGCCCTGGGCCACGACGCGCGCAGCGCTGGCCGGACCATTCGCTTGAGCCTGGGCCGGTTTACCACCGAGCAGGACATCGATCAGGCCGTGCAACTGATCAAGGCCGCGCTCGCCAGTGCACCGGCGTTCTGGGCCGTCTGATTTCTACAATAATTATGAGTGTTTACAGGAGACACAATGAGTACGCAGCCTTTGACCCATGGAACGGTTCCCCAGCGCTTGGCGCGCATCCGTGAACTGATGAGTCGCGAGGGCATTCATGCCTTGCTGGTGCCATCGGCTGATCCCCACCTGTCCGAGTATTTACCGGGTTACTGGCAAGGGCGCCAATGGTTGTCGGGTTTCCATGGCTCGGTGGGGACGTTGATTGTCACTGCGGATTTCGCCGGTGTGTGGGCCGATAGCCGTTACTGGGAGCAGGCAACCAAGGAACTCAAGGGCAGTGGCATCGAGTTGGTGAAGCTGCAACCGGGCCAGCCTGGGCCACTGGAGTGGCTGGCCGAGCACACCCCGGAAGGCGGCGTGGTGGCGGTGGACGGCGCCGTAATGGCGGTGGCTTCGGCGCGCACCTTGAGCGGTAAGCTGGCGGAGCGCGGCGCGCGACTGCGCACCGATATCGATTTGCTCGATGAAGTCTGGCAAGGCCGCCCGGCGCTGCCGAACCAACCGATCTATGAGCATCTGCCGCCGCAGGCAACCGTCAGCCGTGGTGAAAAACTCGCCGCACTGCGCGCCAGTTTGCAAGAGAAGGGGGCCGACTGGCATTTCATCGCCACCCTGGATGACATCGCCTGGCTGTTCAACCTGCGTGGCGGCGATGTTTCGTTTAACCCGGTGTTTGTGTCGTTCGCGCTGATCAATCAGCAGCAGGCGACGTTGTTTGTGGCACTAGACAAGGTCAATGCCGAGTTGCGCGCTGTGCTTGAACAGGACGGCGTAACGCTATGTGACTACAGCAAAGTGGCGGCTGCCTTGCGCGAGGTCCCATCGGGTGCAAGCTTGCAGGTTGACCCGGCCCGTGTCACCGCGGGCTTGCTGGAAAACCTGGTGGGCGGCGTCAAGCTGATCGAAGGGCTTAACCCGACCACGCTGGCCAAATCCCGCAAGAGTTTGGCGGATGCGGAACATATCCGACAGGCCATGGAACAGGACGGCGCGGCCTTGTGCGAATTCTTCGCCTGGCTGGACAGCGCGCTGGGGCGTGAGCGCATCACTGAACTGACCATTGACGAACATCTCACGGCTGCGCGTACTCGCCGCCCTGGTTATGTATCACTGAGTTTCAACACCATTGCAGCGTTCAACGCCAATGGGGCAATGCCGCATTACCATGCAACCGAAGAAGAACACGCCGTGATCGAAGGCGACGGGTTGCTGCTGATTGACTCGGGTGGCCAGTATCTGGGCGGTACGACGGATATCACGCGGATGGTGCCCGTCGGTACGCCGAGTGAAGAACAGAAGCGTGACTGCACACGTGTGTTGAAGGGCGTCATAGCACTGTCCCGGGCCCATTTTCCCAAAGGGATTCTGTCGCCGCTGCTGGACTCCATTGCTCGCGCGCCAATCTGGGCCGAAGGCGTGGATTACGGCCACGGTACTGGGCACGGCGTAGGTTATTTCCTTAATGTGCACGAGGGTCCGCAGGTGATTGCCTATCAGGCCGTCGCTGCCCCGCAAACCGCGATGCAGCCGGGGATGATTACGTCGATCGAGCCCGGTACTTACCGTCATGGTCGTTGGGGGGTACGTATCGAGAACCTGGTATTGAACCGCGAAGCGGGCAAGACCGAATTTGGTGAGTTCCTTAAGTTTGAAACCTTGACGTTGTGCCCGATCGACACCCGTTGCCTGGAAACTTCGTTGCTCACACAGGATGAGCGTGAGTGGTTCAATGCCTACCATGCCGAAGTGCGTGAACGGCTGAGTCCATTGCTTAATGGTGCTGGGTTGCAATGGTTGCAGACGCGTACGGCGGCTATTTGATCGGTTGCAGTTCAGGCACGACAGCAAACGCCCAGCGCTGGAAACGGCGCTATGCGATTAAGTAGACGGGTTTGCGCGGTGGGGCGACGGAGCAGTCGCGAGTGGACTGCTCGGTCGATTATCTGCAAATGACGATCATGCTGCGGCTGGTATAGCCCGCTGGGTTGAGGCCGAAGGGGTAGTCCCCTGGCTCCTCTGAATTGTCACCGGACTTAGCGATAACTCGGTAGCCCTTGGCGCCGCAAGAGTTGGTTGCACTCGTGTAGCACTGGTCCCAGGAGGAAGACAGGCCGGAACAGTTGATATGCAGTCCTTTTTTGCCCCGCTTTACTTCTGTCTTGGTCGTCGCGGCACAACCTGCAATGGCCACGACGATTAACAGCATCAAAATTCGCTTCATTCCTATCCTTAATAGCCGCTTCGCATTGCTTGAAGCAGGCTTTACTCGCTCTCGAGTGTAGCGTTCGCGCTGTCCTTGTCGAAAATCTCCATGAATGACATTCGTTTGCAGGCTAAACATGGCCTAAATGGGCGGCAAATACTAGAGCGACCTTCAAAGATGATTCAGTCCACCGGTACCAGCGGCTTTGTCTCATTGCGCATCGTCAGCGTCGCACCTACCGAGGCCATGATGATGCACGTTATAGCCAGCCATTGCGCCAGGGACAGGTGTTCCTGCAGGAAGAGCAGGCCAGAGAGTGCGCCGAATGCCGGCTCAATGCTCATAAGGGTGCCGAAAGTACGCGCGGGCAAGCGCGTCAGTGCCACCATCTCCAAGGTGTAGGGCAGGGCGGTGGACAGTATGGCGACGCCGATGGCGACCGGGATCAACGCGGGCGTCAGCAACGCACTGCCGGCGTGCACAATACCGATAGGTGCCACAAACAGTGCGGCGATCATTACGCCGAGGGCGGCGGTCTGGACGCCGTTGTCGTTACCGGCCTTCTGTCCGAACAGAATGTAGAGGGCCCAGCAAACGCCTGCGCTTAAGGCATAGGCCGCTCCGAGCAAGTCGATGCCGCTGCTGGCTTCCCCTAGGGGAATCAACAGGAGCAGGCCGATGATCGCGAGGCCAATCCACAAGAAGTCTATTGCTCGTCGCGACGCGTAGATGGCTACCGCGAGTGGCCCAGTGAATTCAAGGGCGACTGCGATACCTAGTGGGACGCTGCGCAAGGACATATAGAAGAGGAAGTTCATGCCGCCCAATGCCATCCCGTAAATGATCACGGTGCGCAGGGACTTGGCTGTCAGGCTGGCGCGCCATGGGCGCAAGATGAGCAGCATGATCACACTGGCAAAAATCAAACGCAGGGTTGTAGTGCCTTGTGCGCCGACAATAGGGAACATGCTCTTGGCCAGCGAGGCGCCGGACTGAATGGAGGCCATGGCGATCAGCAGCAGTCCGACTGGGAACAATGCCGAAGCCAGGCTGCGGGGGGAGGTGGTCATTGGGGGAGATCCGGATCATGAGTGAGTAGCAGAGGGCGTTATGATGCTTAACTGTTTTAAATTGAGCAATATATTGCTCAATATTAGGGTTGGGTTTTTTATATAGATAGAACGTTCTTAGGATTTAAGGCTGTCTGATAGAAAAACAAAATTAACGCTTGACCGCAGATTCTGGAAGCCTATAATTCGCCCCACTTCCGGCGCAGTCGAAACGGAAAACTCCTTGGTAAACAATGAGTTACGCAGCTTTCGGCAGCAAGTTGCTTCAGTTCATCGAAGCCAAAAGGAAGTTGAAAAAGAGGTGTTGACAGCAGCGTGTAACGCTGTAGAATTCGCCTCCCGCTGA
>Ga0207650_10000420_pt1 | contig 37701 bp, 32 predicted proteins | sample KBSS63metaG_FD_184325 | JGI IMG/M metagenome (GOLD analysis project Ga0207650, IMG submission 184325) | Switchgrass rhizosphere microbial communities from Kellogg Biological Station, Michigan, USA - KBS S6-3 metaG (SPAdes) (version 2) | ecosystem: Host-associated > Plants > Roots > Rhizosphere...
GTGTGTGCCCGGTCAAACAGCTTGCCTATCTGGTGCAGCGTCCAGCCTTGCTTCCATCGCTCCCACATCAAGGCCTTCTGGACGTCCGTGTAGTAGGTGCGCGTGCGGTACTTCATTTGCAACACTCCTGCTGCTTACGCAGCGATCAGTGTGTTGCATCGACCAGTTGAATCCGCCACTAGCTACGGCCATTCGGGTCGGCCTGATGAACCGCGTCGGCAGGACTCTCTATTCCGGCTTGAAGCCGATCGACTTCAGCACCGCACCGACGCGGTCGTAGTCGGCCTTCAGCGACGCGCTCAGCTCGTCGGGGCTGCGCGGTTGCGGCGGCTCGAAGCCGACTTCCTGCAATCGCTCGCGCGCGCCCGGTGCGGCGAGGGCCTTCAGGGCGGCTTCGCGGATCTGCGCCTGCAGTGGCGCCGGCATGTCAGGCTTGACCCACAGCCCCATCCAGGCGATGGTCTCGAGCTGCGGGTAGCCGAGCTCGGTGAAGGTCGGCACGTCGGGCAGGAGCGGCGAGCGCTTCGGCGTGCTGACCGCGAAGGCCTTGATCCGGCCGCCCTTGATCAGCGGCATCGAGGTCGCCATGCCGTCGAACATGAGCTGGACATGGCCGCCCATCAAGTCCTGCAGCGCCGGCGTCGAGCCCTTGTAGCCGACGTGCGTCATGTCGATGCCGGCTGCCTTGTTCAGCAGCAGTCCCATCACATGCGAGCGCGTTCCTGCCGAGAAGGAGGCGTAGTTGACGCTGCCCGGACGGGCCTTCACGTAGGCGATCAGCTCGGGCAGCGTCTTGGCAGGCAGCGAGGCGTTGCCCACCAGCACCAGGCCGCCGCGCGCCACTTCGCAGATCGGCTTGATCTCGTTGGCCATGGTGACCGAGAGCTTCAGGATGTGCGGGATCTCGCTCACCAGCGAATCGACGCCGACCAGCAGCGTCTGACCGTCACGCGCGGCGAGCGACAGCTCGTTGACCGCGAGCACGCCACCGGCACCGGCGCGCGGGTCGACGATCACCGGTTGCCCGATCTGCTTCGACAGCTGGTCGGCGAGCAGCCGGGCGATGATGTCGGCCGAGCCGCCGGCCGGGCCCGCGGCGACGATGCGCACGGTCTTGTCGGGCCATTTGCCCTGTGCTTGCGCGCGCGCCATGAGCAGGCTGCCGGTGCTCGCCACCGCGGCCAGGCCGAGCAGGCGAAGGGTGATGCGGCGACGCCGCTCGAATCGTTGCGTTGACATCATCGCGACCTTACTTCAGATGGCCCAGCGCAGCAGCGCGAGCACGAGCAGCGCCAGGAAGACCGTTTCACCGAGCATCAGCAGGACCGGCTTGACGCCGACCGTCGCGAGCTCCTTCAGTTGCGTTTTCATGCCGATCGCGGCGATCGCCGCGACCAGGCACCAGCGCGAGAACTCGCTGCCGGTCTTGGCCACCATATCGGGCAGCCAGCCGGTGCTGTTGATCGCGACCAGCACCGCGAAGGCGACCGCGAACCAGGGCAGGAGCGGCGGCCGCTTGGTCTCGGCTTCCTCGGCGCGGGCGCGCGTCAGGATCACCGCGAAGACGATCACCGGCAGGAGCATCGCGACCCGCATCAGCTTGACGAAGGTGGCGATGTCGCCGGTCTCGCGCGACATGCTGTAGCCCGCGCCGACGACCTGCGCGACGTCGTGGATGGTGGCGCCGAGGAAGACGCCGGCGGCGCGACTGTCGAGACCGATCGCATGCGCGATCATCGGGTAGACGATCATCGACACGGTCGACAGCACCGAGACGCCGACGACGGTGAAGAGCGTCGCACGCTCCTTCAGCGGATGAGCCGGCAGCGCGGCGGCCAGGGCGAGCGCCGCCGAGGCGCCGCAGATCGCGGTCGCGCCGCCGCTCAGCAGCCCGAACAGCGACTGGAAGCCCATCAGCTTGGCGAGCAGCATCGACACGCCGATCGTCAGGATCACCGAGACGACGACGATGCCGACCGGGCCCCAGCCGAGCTCGGCGATCTGTCCGACCGTGATGCGCAAGCCGAGCAGCGCGACGCCGAAGCGCAGCACCTGGCGGGCGGCGAACTCGATGCCGGCCGCGCACGGGCCGTCGCTCGACAGGAAGTTCATCGCCATGCCGAGCAGCAGCGCGAACAGCATCACCGGCGCGCCGTAATGCTCTGAGAGGAAGGTCGACGCCGCGGCGACGACGCAGCACGCCAAGACGCCGGGGAACAACCCACGCGCCGCGCCAGGCGCCGTGGCGACTGTCAGTGCGGTCATCGCCGCTCAGGCGGTGGGAAGCTTGTGGTCGGCGAACCGGTCGCGCAGCTTGTTCTTCTGCATCTTGCCGGTCGCGCCGAGCGGGATCGCATCGACGAAGACGACGTCGTCGGGCGTCCACCACTTGGCGATCTTGCCCTCGTAGAAGGCGAGCAGCTCCTCTTTCGTCACTTCGGCGTTGGCCTTTTTCACCACCACCAGGAGCGGCCGCTCGTCCCACTTGGGGTGGCGGGCGCCGATGCAGGCCGCCATCGCGACCGCGGGATGGGCGACCGCGATGTTCTCGAGGTCGATCGAGCCGATCCACTCGCCGCCCGACTTGATCACGTCCTTGCTGCGGTCGGTGATCTGCATGAAGCCGTCGGCGTCGATCGTGCTGACGTCGCCGGTCGGAAACCAGCCGTCGACGAGCGGGTCGCCGCCTTCGCCCTTGAAGTAGTTCGAGATGATCCACGGCCCGCGCACCATCAGCTCGCCCGAGGCCTTGCCGTCGCGCGGCAGCTCCTGACCGTCTTCGCCGACGATCTTCATGTCGACGCCGAACACGGCGCGGCCCTGCTTGGCCTGCACCGCCATGCGCTCTTCGGCGCTCAGTCGCTCGTGCTTGGGCTTGAGCGTGCAAGCCGTGCCCAGCGGGCTCATCTCGGTCATGCCCCAGGCGTGCAGCACCTGCACGCCATAGCGTTCCTGGAAGGCCTTCATCATCGCCGGCGGGCACGCCGAGCCGCCGATGATGGTGCGGCGCATGGTGCTGAACTTCAGGTCGTTGGCTTCGACGTGGGTCAGCAGGCCTTGCCAGACCGTCGGAACGCCTGCCGAGACCGTGACCTGCTCGCCTTCGAACAGGTCGTGCAGCGACTTGCCGTCGAGCCACGGACCCGGAAAGACGAGCTTGGCGCCGACCATGCAGGCGACGTACGGCAGGCCCCAGGCGTTGACGTGGAACATCGGCACCACCGGCAGCACTGTGTCGCGCGCCGAGCATTGCAAGGAGTCGGGGAGGGCCGCTGCGTAGGTGTGCAGCACGGTCGAGCGGTGGCTGTACAGCGCGCCCTTCGGATTGCCGGTCGTTCCCGACGTGTAGCAGAGCGAGGACGCCGTGTTTTCGTCGAACTCGGGCCACTCGAACGCGTCGCTCGCGCCGGCGATCAGGTCCTCGTAGCAAAGCAGCTTCGGGACGTTGCCGGCAGCGACCGGAACGGGCATGTGGGCGCGGTCCGTCATCGCGACGAACGCCTTGATCGTCTTCACGCTCGAGGCGATCGCCTCGATCAGCGGCAGGAAGGTCAGGTCGAAGAACAGGACCTGGTCTTCGGCATGGTCGGCGATCCAGACGACCTGGTCCGGGTGCAGGCGCGGGTTAAGCGTGTGCAGCACGGCGCCCGACCCCGACACCGCGTAGTACAGCTCCATGTGGCGATAGCCGTTCCACGCCAGCGTCGCGACGCGGTCGCCGAACTTGATGCCGTGCGCGGCGAGCGCGTTGGCCATCCGGCGCGAACGGCTGGCGAGCTCGCGATAGGTCGTGCGGTGCAGATCGCCCTCGACACGGCGCGAGACCACTTCGCGCTCGCCGTGGTGGCGCTCGGCGTGGACCAGCAGCGACGAGATCAGCAGCGGCTGCTGCATCATCAATCCGTTCATGATGTCTTCCGTTCAGATGCGGTGGGTCGGTGGCGGATCAGGCCAGCGCAGGCGTCGCGGCGGCCGGTGCCAGGGCAAGTTCGCCAGCGCGGGCCTTGTCGGCCTCGTAGCTGCGCCCGGCGAGCAGGAAGGCAAGCGCTGCGACCGCACCGAAGACGGGGATCGCGGTCAACGCCTGCGTGAGGCCGGCGCCGGCGTCGTCGGCGCGACCCCAGGCGTCGGAGAGCATGCCGACGAGAAACGGGCCGGCGGCCAGGCCGAACAGGTTCTGGAACAGCGCAAGCACCGACGAGCCGGTGGCGCGAACGCCTGGGTGGATGACGTCGATGACGATCGCCGAGACCGGGCCGACCGTGCAGGTGGCGACGAAGCCGCCGGCCACGATCAACGCGAACTGGGCGCCGGCGTCGAGCGTGACGCCGACCTTGTTGGCGCCGAAGGCGAAGGCGATCAGCAGCATGGCGACGATGCAGAGGACCGCCATCACCGCGAGCTTGCGGGCCGGGGCGCGACGACCGGCACGATCGACGACCGCGCCCCAGACGACGCTGCCGAGCGCGCCGGCGAGAACGACCAGCGCCGCCTTCACGCCGGCCTGCGCCGTCGCGATGCCGTGGACGCGATTGAGAAAGCTCGGCAGCCACGACCACAGCGCCGAGACGACGATCAGCTGCGCGGCGCCGCCGATGCAGACCCACAGCATGGTGGGCGAGCGAACCAGCAGCCCGACGATGTGGCGCGCCGCCTCGCCGAGCGAGCGCCGCTTGGCGTCGAGCGAGGGGTCGAGCGCGACGGTGCGGTAGTCGCGCACCTTTAGGTACATCAATGCGAGCAGCAGGCCGGGAACGCCGACGACACCGAACGCCGCATGCCAGCCCCAGCGCGCCGCGATCACGCCACCGAGCATCACGCCCAGGACCGAGCCGATCGACGCCGAAGCGAAGAAGCCGGCGAGCAGCGCGCTGCGCATGCGTGACGGGAAGTGACTCGCGATCAGAGCCGCGCCGACCGAGCCGTAGCCGGCCTCGCCGAGGCCGACCAGCGAGCGGGCGGCGAGCAGCTGCTCATAGCCGCGCGTGAACATGCACGAGATCGTCGCCAGGCTCCACACGGTCGCCATCGCGACGATGCTCTTGACCCGGCTCGCGCGGTCGGCGAACAGGGCCACCGGCAACGCGCCGAGCGCGACCGTGACCGAGACCACCGAGACCAGCCCGCCGAGCTGCTTGTCCGAGAGGCCCCAGTCGCTCTTCATGTAGGGGAACAGCGAGACGATGACCTGGCGATCGACGTAGTCGACGACCATCAGCGCCAGCGTCATCGCGAACGCGAACCACGCCTGCCCGGGACCGAACAGGTAGCCGTCGTTGCCGGGGCGCTTCTCGAGTGCGTGCAGGTCCATCCCGGCTTCCTCAGGGAACGAGGACGGTGGCGCCCGTCGTCCGGCGCGACTCGAGCGCGCGGTGCGCATCGGCCGCATCGGCGAGAGCGAACTCCTGCTTCGGCTCGCCGGTGATATGGCCGGCCACCACGTGGCTGAACAGCTCGGACGCCATCGCCAGCATGCGCGGCCGCGGCGTCGCGTAGTGGACCATCGCCGGCCGCGTCACCCAGATCGATCCCTTGACCGCGAGTAGCGTCGTGTCGATCACCACCGGGCCCGAGGTCGTGCCGTTGCTGACCAGGGTGCCGCGCACCTGCAGGCTGTCGAGCGAGGCCATCAGCGTGTCCTTGCCGACCGAGTCGTAGACCACGGGAACGCCCTTGCCGTCGGTGATTTCGCGGACCCGCTTGGCGATGTCCTCGCGCGAGGTGACGATGGTGTGGGCGCAGCCGTTGGCGCGCGCGACCTCGGCCTTCTCGTCGGTGCTGACGGTGCCGATCATGGTCACGCCGATGGCGCGAGCCCACTGGCACGCGACCAGGCCGACGCCGCCGGCGGCGGCGTGGTACAGAATCGTCTCGCCGCCCTTGAGCGGATAGACCTGGCGGAACAGGTATTGCGCGGTCAGGCCCTTCATCATCAGCGTCGAGGCGGCGCGGTCGGACACGCCTTCAGGCAGCGGAATCAGGAATTCGGCCGGCATCAGGCGCACGTCGGCGTAGGCGCCCTGCGGACCGAGCAGGTAGCCGACGCGGTCGCCCGGACGAACGTCGGTGACGCCCTCGCCGACGGCCTCGACGACGCCCACCGCATCGCTGCCCAGCCCGTTGGGCAGCGGCAGCGGATAACGCCCGGTGCGGAAGTAGATGTCGATGAAGTTGACCGCCACGTAGCTGTGGCGCACGCGCGCCTGGCCCGGGCCTGGCGCGCCGACCTCGACGGTCTGGAGCTCCAGCACCTCGGGGCCGCCGGTTTCGTTGAAGCGAATGGCCTTGGCCATGGAGTCATCCTTTCTGGGTGATCGGAGCGACGCGCTCAGATCCGGCTGTCGCCGGTAGATCCGGCACGCTCGAGCTGGCGCACCGGTGCCGCCGCGGGTTGCGACAGCGCTTCGATGAGAGCGTCGGCACCCGGCCATTCGCCGTAGCCCGACGCCGGGTTGAGGTGACCGACCAAGCCGAGATCGACGCACTCGCTGCCCCAGTCCGCGGCCAGTGCCAGCGCGCGGTCGCAGGTCGACAGCGGGTCGTTGCGGCTGGTGGCGACGATGCTGCGGAACGGCAGCCGCTCGCGCGGCACGGGCAGCCAGCCGCCGTCGCTCAGTTCCTCGAGGGTCGGATAGCCGGCCGGCATCGGCGCTTCGAAGTCGGGCGGCGTCGCGAGCAGCGCCGCGCGCACCGCACGCCGCGTCCGTCGCGCCCAGTGCGCGACCGAGATGCAGCCGCCGCTGTGCGCGACGATCACCATCGGGCCGGTGATGGCGCGCGCCTCGCGCTCGATCGCCTCGACGCGAGCTTCGCAGCTCAGGTTGTCGCGGCCCATCGGCGTGACGCTGCGAACCGGTCGCCGTGCATCCTGCAGGCGAGCGGCGAGCAGGGTCTGCCAGTGCTGCGCGACGTGGTCGCGCAGGCCCGGCACCACCAGGATCGTCGGCGTGTCGGCGGCAACCGGCATGTCAGGCCGCCTTGCGCAGGAAGCCCTGCTGCCGGCCCTTGGCGTTGGGCGCGAAGCCGTTCGCCGCCAGCGTTTCCTCGACGGTGTCATAGAAGACGCCGATCTTGCAGATCTCGCGGGCTTCCTTGCCCGAAGCGACCTCGCGGCCGAACTCGCGCGAGATGCGAACCAGCTGCTCGATCTGCTTCACCGTCGACATCTTCTCGGTGCGCGACTGGTTCCAGATGTTGTCCTCGATGCCGCAGCGCACGTGCAGGCCCATCGCCAAGCCCATCATGTTGATCGGCAGGACGTTGCGCATGCTGCTCTCGACCGTCAGCATCGAGCCGTCCGGGATCGCGCGCAGGAAGTGCGCCAGGCTGTAGATCGTGGGCTGGTCCATGCCGCCGCCGATCGCCACCCAGTTCATCACCAGCGGGCCCTTGTAGACGCCGCGACGGATCAGGCGCTCGACCGTCTCGTAGCTGTTGATGTTGTAGAACTGGAAGGCGCTCTGGATGCCGGCGGCGCTCAGGCGGCGCACATGCTCCTCGACCCAGCTCGGGCTCGAGGGGACGGTCATTTCGCGGTAGGCCTGGTAGTTCGCCGGCTCGGCCAGCGACGTGCCGGCGAGGTCGGCGATTTCCATCTGCTCCACGACGTTCATCTGCGTCGTGTTGACGGTGACGGTGACCTGATCCGGCTTCGGATCGAGCTCCGCCAGCATGTGGCGCGTGTCGTCGGACAGCCACTTGGCCTGCGAGCCTTCGGTCTCGGGCGCGAAGGAGATCGAGCCGCCGACCTGGATGACCATGTCGGGCACCGCCTTGCGAACGCCGGCGATCAGTTCGTTGAACTTCGACAGGCGCTTCGAGCCCTTGCCGTCGAGTTCGCGCACGTGAAGGTGCAGCACCGAGGCGCCGGCGTTGTAGCAGTCGACCGCCTTCTGGATCTGGTCTTCCATCCGCACCGGGATGTCCTGGGGGAAGTCGGAGGGGATCCACTCGGGGCCGTAGGGCGCCGCGGTGATGACGAGCTTGTCCTGGTTTTCGGGGAACAGGGAACCGTCGAGGAAGTTCATGGAAGGGGCCTTTGAAGAAGTCGTCGGAGAGTCGGTTGCGGAAGGCGGTGGGTCAGTACGTCAGCTCGCCGACGATGCCGGCGCGTTCCATCTTGCGATGGCAGGGCGCGTAGTCCATCACCGCGTAGTGCTGGGTCGAGCGGTTGTCCCACATCGCCACGCTGTTGGGCTTCCAGCGGAAGCGCACCTGGTACTCGGGAATGAACGCCTGGCTGATCAGGTACTGCAGAAGCTGCGCCGCGCCCGGCGCGTAGTCCTGGCCGTAGCGCACGTTCTCGCTGTTGTGGAAGTTGGTGAAGTGGGTCGTGAAGGCGTTGACGAACAGCACCTTCTCGCCGGTTTCCGGATGGATGCGGACGACCGGATGCTCGGCGTCGGGGAACTGGGCGTGGAGCGCGAGGCGCTTCTCGATCGGCATCGCCGCGCCGAAGCTGGCCTCGATGCTGTGGCGTGCGCGCAGCGGCTCGATCCGGGTCTTGATCTGCTCGGGCAGCCGCTCGTAGGCGAGCGCCATGTTGGCCCACATCGTGTCGCCGCCCACCGGCGGGCACTCGACGCAGCGCAGGACGCAGCCGAACGGCGGCTTCTCGCGCCAGGTGGCATCGCAATGCCAGGAGTTCTCGTAGCGGTCGTTCGGGGTGTCGGGCGACTTGTAGATGCGCACCAGACCGGGGTGCTCCGGGTCGCTGCCGGCGACGGGGTGGTCCTCGAGCTCGCCGAAATGACGGGCGAAGGCGACGTGCTCGGCGCGCGTGAAGTTCTGGTCGCGGAAGAACAGCACGCGATAGCGCAGGAGCAGGCTTCTGATCTCGGCCACGAGCCCCGGGTCGCGCGAGGCAACGCCGAGGTCGATGTTCGAGAGCTCGGCGCCGATCGCGTTGGTGAGCGGCTCGACGTGGATCGAGTCGCGCAGGGATCCGGCGCGGACGATTCCGGGGGCGGCAGCGGCGATGGTGGTCATGGACTTGTCTCCGTGCTGAGACCGCGCCAGGGCGGCCTTTCTCGAAGGCAAGGTTAGGCACTCGGGGCGCCGGATTTCCCCCCAACGTGGAGGGGGTGGGGGCCGGAATGCGGTCGCCTCAGGTCTCGGCTTCGAGCAGGCCCAGGATCCGGGCCCGCTGCACGACCTGCTTGCGCGTGCCCGCGTCGAGCTTGGCAAACAGATTCTTCATGTGCCACTTGATGGTCTCTTCGCCCACCTGCATCGTCAGCCCGATCTCCTTGTTGGAGAGATGGCGGGTGAGCAGCGCCAGCACCTCGCGCTCCTTCGGCGTGAGCACCATGCTCGGCGTCGATCGCGGCGGCGCCGGCCGCGCCGAACCGATCGTCGCGGCGAGCGGACCGAGCGCGAACGGCGCCGGGGCCGCCCCGTCGGGCAGCGCCTGGCGGACCCAGTCGCCGAGCGCAGGGTGGGCGTCGTCGAAGACGCGCAGCAAGCCGAAGGCGACGGCGACGTCGACCGCCTCGCGCAACAGGGACAGCGACTTCTCGCCGCAGCGGTCGAGCACCCAGGCGCGCAGCCCGAGCAGCTCGATGTGCAGGCGGCCGAGCTTGACTCCTCGCGCCAGGCCATCGGCCCGGGCGAGGACATCGGCGGCCCGGCGCCAGTCCTGCGCGGCGATGGCAGCGTAGGCAAAAGCGACTTCGCGCAGCAGCGCGGCGTTGCGGCGCCAGATCGACCCTTGCGGCGCGTCCGGCGCGGTCAGGCGGCTGTCGATCTGGGCGCAAAGTTCGCGGCAGGTCTCGGGTCGGAACCGGCGTGCGTGCACGCGCACCTGCTCGCCCAGGCTGGCGATGCGCAGGCGCGGCAGGTTGCGGGCGACGCCGACTGCGTCCAACGCGCCGAGCAGCTCGAGCGCCCGGTTCTCGGCGCCTTCCGCGCTGGCGATACGCGCCATTGTCCGGTAGCCGAGCAGCACGGCTTCGGGCAAGGCGCTGCGCTCCAGCACGTCGAGTCGGTTGGCGAGCAGGTCGCCGGCGCGGGGGTCGTTGCGCTCCCAGATTCCCGCCGCGAGCAGGGCCGCGATCACGCAGGCGAATGGGCTGCGCCGGCCGAGGTCGACCTCGGCGCGCGCCAGCGTCGGTCGCAGAAGCTTCTCGGCCAGCAGCACCTGGCCTTCCCACAGGTACGACAGCCCGACGATGAAATCACCCCAGCGGCCAAGATAGCCCAGCGACTCGCCGCGCCCGTCGCGCGGCGCCTGCTGCTGGCGCAGGCGCGCGAGCGCGGGCTCGCCGTCGACCAGCGTGCGGAATGCCGAGCGATTGGCATGGACCTGCAGCAGCACCGGATCGGTCAGCGGCGGATTCTCGGCCCAGGGATCGTGCAGCGCGGCGAAACGGTCCAGGTCGTCGGCGTAGATCGCCGCCCCGCTCTGGATCAGGGCGCATTCGCAGCGCAGCGCGGCATCGATGTCGGGGCGGGCGAGGATGCGCTCGAGGAAGCGGCTGGCCTCGTCGTGGCGTTCGCTGAGTGCCAGCGACCACGCCGCTGCCAGCAGGAGGCGTGGCCGCCGGTCGACCTCGTCGGCGGGCATGCGCCCCAGCCACTCCAGCACCGCGCCCTGGCCGCCCCGGGTCATCAGCGATTCGTACAGGCTGCGTTCGGCGAGGTCGTAGGCGTCGCCGCGACGGCCGGCCGCGAGCGCATGCAGGGCCGCCGCCTCGAACAGCCCTTGCGCCGCCAGCGCGTCGGCAGCGCGCCCGTGCAACCCCTCCTGCTCGCCCGCCGGCAACAGCCCGAAGCGGCGGCGCAGCTCGTCCCGCGCGAGCGCATGCATGCGCAGCCACTCGTTCGCCTCGCCGGCGGCGAACACCGGCGTGTCGCGCGCCAGCCGCGCCAGCCGCTCGCCCGCGTCGCCGATCTGGGCGACGGACCCGCACAGCTCGGCGTGCAGCAGGTCCAGGATCGAGATCCGGGTCAGGAACGCGACGTCGGCCGCATCGAGATTGGCGAGCAGCAGGTTGACGAACCGGTCGTGCAGGACGCCGGCCTGCATCGACGGCACCGAGACCTCCGCCTGCGGATCGCCGCCGGCGGCCATGACCGAGAGCGCGAGCTGCAGGCCGAGCGGCCAGCCCTCCGCCAGCTCGTGCAGGCGCGCTGCCGCGTCGCGGTCGACGCGCGTGCCGAAGCGCCCGCGCACGAGCTCGAGGGTCTCGTCGAGGCGGAAGGCGAGGTCGGTGGCGCCGATGCGAGTCGCGGTGCCGTAGAGGACGAGGTCGTCGATGTCGAACCGGCAATCGGCACGGGCCGCGACCACGGCGCGCAGGTTGGCGGGCGCGTTGCGAAGCAGATAGGCCAGTGCTTCGCGCGAGGCGGCAGGCAGCCGATCGGCCTCGTCGACGATCAGGACGACGTCGAGGGCCGATTGCGTGATCTCGGCGAGCCAGACCGTCACCCCTTCGAGGCCGCCCGGCGAGGTCGCTTCGAGCAAGGTGTGGCCGAACGTCGGGCGGCCCGCCGCGGCACGAATCGCCAGCGCCAGGATCTGGACGAAGCGCGCCACGTCGTCCGCCTGTTGCGCCGACAACCACGCCACCACCCGGCCTTGCGCCAGATGCTCGCGTCGCCACTGAGCGAGCAGCGAGGTCTTGCCGTAGCCGGCCGGCGCCTGCACCAGGATGACCGGGTGATCGCGCAGGCGCTCGTGGTCGGACTGCAGGCGAGGGCGGGCGATCTGGTGCCGCGGCACGCGCGGCGGGGTGACCTTCAGCAAGAGGTCGTCGGCGACGCCAGCGAGGGTAGGGGAGCGATTGGCCACGGCATTCGGGGACGGCTGCCGGCGCCCGGAAACGAGCTGGCTGCCGTCGGCACTTCCGCCGGCGATGGTAAGGGCAGGCCGGGCAGCAATGTTCGGCGTCCCCCCTGCGACGGGGAGGGAGCGGGAGGAATCGACTGCCTAGGATCGACGCAGTCGCAATCAAGGTTTTCCATGTATCGCCATCTCCTCGTCCCCGTCGACGACACCGACCTCTCTATCGGCGTCGTCGGCAACGCGGTCGCCCTCGCATGCGCGGTCGGCGCGCGCATCACGTTCTTTCACGCCATTGCCGACGCTGCCGGCTCGCTGCGCGGCGAGGCCGAGGTGCTGCGCCTGATCGCGCGCGACGAGTACGAGTACGCCTCGCTCGGCAAGGCGCAGGAGCTGCTGGCCAAGGCCGAAGCCGCTGCGCGCGCCCTCGGCGTGCCGTGCGAATCGCGCCATGTCGTCAGCGACAAGCCGGCGCAAGCCATCGTCACTGCGGCGCGGGCGGGCGGCTGCGACCTGATCTTCCTGGCCTCGCACGGCCGTCACGGTAGGCTGGGCATGGCACTCGTGTCGGAAATGCTGGAAGTGCTGATGAACGCCCGCTTGCCGGTGCTGGTCTCGTCGATCGGCGAACCGGCCTTGCCGGCACGCGCCATCGGCATCATCCGCGACGAGCACCGTTCGCTGGCCGCGGTGATGCACGCCTGGAGGCATGCCCTCGCCGCGGCACGCCGGAGCGGCACCGATGCCGACGTGGCGCTGATGCGGGCGATCGTCCGCTACGTGCGCCAGTTTCCGATCGAGCTGCACCATCCCAAGGAGGAAGAGCAGCTGTTTGCCCGCCTGCGCGAGCGCACCGCCACTTGCGATGCCGAGCTCGACGAACTCGAGCGCCAGCACCGGCGCGATCACGAGTTCGTCGCCGCGCTCGAGCGGCAGGTCGAGGCCCTGGCAGCCGCTGAAGGTGCCGCTCGGGTGCAAGCCACGCTCGCGCTCGAGCAAGACGTGATCGGCTACGCAGCCTTCCTGTGGGACCACATGGGTCGAGAGGAAGGCGTCATCCTTCCCGCGGCGCAGCGCTTCCTGCTCGCCGAGGACTGGGCCGCGATCGACCAGGCCTTCGCCGCGAATCGCGACCCGAACTTCAACGGCGCGTACCGGGAATATCGCCAGCTGTTCGCGCGCATCGTCAACCTGGCGCCGGCCTGAAGCGGCTAAGGCGTCTGCCCGGTCGGTGCGCTTGCCGGGACGGGTCACGCCCGCGCTGCTGCGCTGATCCAGACACTGACGCCGCCGGGCGCGAGTCGACGCATCCGACTCGCCTAACGCCGTCATAACGCTGCCCTGTCTACAACCTCCTCCGTGCGGCCGTTCGGCAGCGGGGGAGGTAGAGCATGTGGAACGCGATGATCCGTTCGGTCGGCGTTGCGGCCTTGGCTGCAGCCATGGTCGGATGCGGCGGCCACGACGACACGGTGGAGGCACCGGCGCGCGTCTTCAGTCTCGGTAGTCATCGGCCCGCAGGGCGGCACGGTGGACGGCCCCGACGGCGTGCAGGTGATCGTCCCGCCGGGTGCACTGTCGCAGCCGACGAGGATCGGCATCGCCCGCAATTCGGCGGGTGCACCCGCGGCGCCGGCCCTGAACCCCGCCGTCGGCAGTACCTACGAGTTCACTCCCCACGATCTGGTGTTCAACAAGCCGGTCACCTTGCGCATGCCGGTACCCGCAGGCGCAGTCGGCTCCGAGATATTCATGGCCAGCCCGGGCTTGGACTGGCAGGTGGTCCAGGCCGCGGTGACCGCCGGTGTCGCCGAATGCAGCGCAAGAGCTTCTCGTTCGGGATGATGGGCACCGCCTGCGGTCTTCCGGTGCCCAACCCCAATCCCGACCCCGACGCCTGCGTCTATCTGATGGGCGGCGCATCGGCCGGCGCCACGCCGGCTGCGGCCATCACGCGCACGGGAAGCTCGGGCGGAAGTGGCAACGCCGGCTCATGGGCGGTCAATGCGCCGGGGTCGGTCAGCATCACCCTGAACTACCGCGCAGCGCCCGACTGCGGCGTCGGCACCTCGGCTTCGAGCGGCCAGGTCAAGCTGGTTCGCTGGAACAACGCCGTGTCGCCGCGGGTTGTGCAGACGGTGTTCGACGCCATCGTCCCGCTCACCCCCACGCCGATGCCCTTGCCGGCGGGCTCGTTCTCCGATGGCAACGGCGGCCCGCCATCCGTGGCGTGGGCAGCACGACGATCGACATCTCCTCGTACCTCGGCGATCCGGTCAACGTGTTCGGCTTCTCGTTCGCCTGCGCCCGTTCCGGCAAGCCGCTGAGCCACGGTGGCGACGTGCTGACCTTCATCGGCGCGCTGCCTGGGCCTTCGGGCCCGTTCACGATCGGCGGCACGGTCAGCGGCCTGACTGGCGACGGCCTCTTGCTGCAGAACAACGGTGGCGACAACCTGGCCGTCCCGGACAACGCCACCTCGTTCACCTTCGCCGCGAGCCTCGCCAACAGCACGCCGTACAGCGTAAGTGTTCTCACCCAGCCCGCCGGCCAGACATGCACGGTGCAGCACGGCACGGCAACTGCGACGGCCAACGTCGCCAACGTGGCGATCGCCTGCGTCAGTTTGGCGGGACCTGGCCCGCTGGTGGGCCTCGCGATGGCCGCAGGCTATGCCAATTCGCTGGTCGTCGCCACCGACGGCACCGTGTGGGCATGGGGATATCAGGTCGATCCGGTGACCGGCGGCTACAAGGCCGACAGCCCGTGGGCGACGCGGCCGGTGCAGGTGCAGGGATTGAGCGGCGTCAAGGCCGTGGCGCTGTCGGCGAACGCGGGCAACGCGTACGCGCTGCACGTCGACGGCACCGTGTCGGCCTGGGGCGTCAATGCCCGCGGTGCGCTGGGCGACCGCACGACGACGACACGCGCGCTTCCCGTGAAGGTGCTGCAGGATGCGACCACGCCGATGGACGAGGTCTGCTCGATCGCCGCCGGCGACAACTTCTTGCTGATGGCGCGGCCAACCGGGTGCTCGCCCGGCCAGCGTGTCGTGACCAGCGGCCCGTGGATCGCCGGCCTGCTGAGCAACACGACCATCGGCGGCACCAGCAACGCGAGCGCGCCGATCGACGGCGCCATCGCCAAGGTCGTGCCTGGCTGGCCGTCGGGCCGGTTCGCGAGCTTCATGGCGGCACCTGACGCCGCCAACAGCGCCGGAGCGGCGTTCCTCGTCACGAACCAGGGAGACCGCTATGTCTGGGGTGCCAACGGCACCAACCTGCTCGGCGCAGGCACATCGACGTTGTTCGCAGGCAGCGCTGCCGGACCCGTGCCGCCGCCGAACGGGCTCTTCTGTCGGGCATCGGACGGGTCGAACTCGGGCGCGACTTCGCCGTGGCGCTCGACGAAAACCTCGGCCTGGTCGCGGTGGGCAGGAACGTGGAAGGGCATCTGGGCAACGGCAGCACCACGTCCGACACGTCGCTCGTGAAGGTGGGCACCCCGGCAAACGTCAGTGATTTCAGCGTTGGCCAGACCAGCGCAGCGGCGATCGCGGGCGGCAAGCTATGGGCGTGGGGCTGGAACGGAAGCGCTGCGGTCACGACGCCGACACGCGTGGGCACGGGCACGGGCTACCAAGGTCGTGGTTGGCGACATCCACTCGCTGGTAGTCGGCCCGGGCGGAGAAATCTACTCGTGGGGTGATTCTTCGCTCGGCGCGCTCGGCGCGCTCGGCCGAAGCGGCTCAGCGGGCACGCCGACGGTTGTCATGCGGCCATGAGTGCCCTCGGCCGGCGACGTTCGATCGGGCTTCGCGCCTATCGAGCGCCGCTCCGAAACAAGGAGCTGCCCCACACAAGTGGCCCGCGGACATCAGGTTCAGACTAGTTGCTGCCCCTCGGACGCGGTGCACTGGTTCATCGATGGCGGAGCGCCTCGATGACAAGCGCCATGGCCGGTGCCGTCTGTCGTCTTGATGGGTAGTAGAGGTGGTATCCCGCAGACCTCGGCCACCAGTCTTGCAGAACGGGTGCCAGGTAGCCCGACTCGATGTAGGGCTGGGCGACATCGGAGGGGACGTAGCACATACCCAATCCATCGAGGGCCGCCTGGAGCATCAGGAGGGTGTTGTTGAACACGACCTGCCCGCGCACGCGCACCTGAAGCCGGCGGCTTCCCTTCTCGAACTCCCATGCGTAGAGATCGCCCCGCGTCGGCAATCGCAAGCCAATGCAGCGGTGCTCCGTGAGATCTTGCGGAGTCCGCGGCTTGGGGCGGTCTTGCAGGTAGGTGGGCGACGCCACGACCGCCATCCGATAGTCCGGGCCGATCCGAACCGCGACCATGTCCTTGTCGACCTGGGTGCCGGAGCGGACACCGGCGTCGAAGCGCTGTGCCGCGATGTCTGTCAACCCGTAGTCAATGCTGATCTCGATCTGGACATCGGGATATCGGCGCATCAACGGGACGAGTTTGGGCCACAGAACGGTCCGGACGGCATGGTCGTGCGCGGTAATGCGAACGGTGCCCGCTGGCGTGTCGCGCAAGGCGCGCAGTGACTCCAGCTCGCCGTCGATGTCCGCCAGACGTGGGGCCAGCACATCGAGCAGTCGCGCGCCCGCGTCGGTCACCGACACGCTGCGGGTCGTGCGCGTGAGCAGGCGCACGCCCAGGCGGGCCTCCAAGGCCGTCATCGCATGACTCAGTGCTGACCGCGAGACTCCGAGCTGCGGCGCGGCGCGGGTGAAGCTTCGGGCCTGCGCAACGGCTACGAAGGCCTGCAGATCGGCGAGGTCGTTTCGGTCCATTGGTGAGATCCGTTCACCTGTTCATGCAATTTAGCCCATCTTCTCGATCTGCTTACCGGTGCCTACATTCTGTCGACATGCACCGACAAGAAGGAGCCGACATGTTCAGACGGATGATGGGATGCCTCACCTGCGCCGTCATGGCCCACTCGGCGGCCGGGCAGACGCCGGCTTCGCTTTCCGGCCAGCTGATCACACGCGCCGGCGCGACGCCGTCCGCGAGCGGCCCAACCGATCAATTTACCGGCCGCGTTCGTGTCGATCCAGTCTTTCCGGTGCGAGATGGCATCAACGCTTCGGGCGGCCTCGTCACCTTTGAACCCGGCGCGCGGTCGGCGTGGCACACCCATCCCGCCGGCCAGCATCTGATCGTCGTGTCCGGCATCGGCCTGACGCAGGAATCGGGCAAGCCGATCCAGGAGCTGCGCGCGGGCGACGTCGTCTGGTGTCCGCCGGGTATCAAGCACTGGCACGGAGCCGTGCCTGCCAACGCCATGATCCATATCGCCATCACCGGCACGGTCGACGGGTCGAACGTGCGCTGGATGGAAAAGGTGAGCGATGAGCAGTACCTCGCCCGATAGGCATCGTTTCACCCTTCGAGGAGCAATCGCTGGTCTGGCCGCTGCGACGGCGATGACCGGTGCCATTGCTCAAGCCCCTTCCGTTCTCCAAGGAGTACCTGTGACCGCGCCGGCCAGTACGACCACACCTGCCCTCACAAACAGGCAGCTCGCACTGGGCCCGATCGCGGCCTATGCTGCCGTCGGTGAAATGGAGAAACTCACTGTTGCTCTCAACGAGGGGCTCGATGCCGGTCTGGCCGTCGGTGAGATCAAGGAGGCGCTTGTCCAGCTCTACGCCTACGCTGGATTCCCGCGCAGCCTCAATGCGCTCACGGCCTTGATGAAGGTGGCCGACGCGCGTCGTGAACGAGGCGTTCGGGACGCCGTGGGCCGCGACCCCGGGCCTGTGCCAGGCGCCGCGGAAGCGCTCACTGTCGGCACCGCCAATCAGACGAGGCTCTCCGGCGCGCCGGTGCGCGGGCCGCTGTTCGAGTTTGCCCCGGCGATCGACCAGTTCCTCAAGGCGCACCTCTTCGGCGACATCTTCGCGCGGGACAACCTAGATTGGACGAGCCGCGAGCTCGTCACCGTCGCCATTCTGTCGGCGATGCCCGGCGTCGAATCCCAGCTCGGTTCGCATATTCGCATCAGCATGAACGTGGGCCTCACGGTGGCGCAGCTAGGACAGTTTGCAGACGGGCTTGCCGCGCGGGGTGCATCTGACGCGGCAGATCGCGCACGGCTTGCTATTCAGAGTCACAAGCGCACTGCCGCCAACTGACGAAGACCCGAGTTCACCGATGGCCCGTCCACTGTCGGAGGTTGACATGCGAAAGCAGAAGAAGCTTAGGGCCCTTGCGCTAGCCGCGACCACGCTGTCCGTGATCGGCGGTGCGACGAGCGCGACGGCGCAAGAGGGGCCGCTGATGGTCCGCATTGCCGAGCTGCAAATCGATCCCGCACAACTTGTCGCCTACAAGGCCATCCTGAAGGAACAGCAGGAGGCTGCGGTGCGCCTCGAGCCCGGAGTTCTCATGCTGCACTCCGTTGCGATCACCTCCGCTCCAACGCGCATCCGTCTTCTGGAGGTCTACGCGAGCCGCAGCGCTTATGAGAGTCATCTGCGGACGCCGCATTTCGTGAAGTACAAGACCACCACGGAAAGCATGGTGAAAGCGCTCGAACTGATCGAGACAACACCCATCCTCCTTTGCGCGAAGTCCAATGGCACCTTGGGCGAGCCGATCCTCTGCAGGTGACTGGTATGCGATGTGCGTCATGTTCAACGGATCGTCTCGCCGCTAGCCGCTTCGCTGACACTGGGTACGGCCACGAGACGCGTGCCAGGGCGTAGCAACCTCGTGAGAGGAACGACTGCATCAGATTAGGTGCAGATGCGCGCGATGAGGATCCGTGCGGCCCGCTTCACGGAGAATCCGAACATGATCGACTCAGCCGCCACGCAGACCGTCTTGATCGCCGGAGGCGGCATCGGGGGCATGACCCTCGCGCTCACGCTTCACCAGATCGGCGTGCCGTGCGTGGTGTACGAGGCGGTTGCCGATCCGCAGCCGCTCGGCGTGGGCATCAACCTGCAGCCGAACGCCGTTCGCGAGCTCTATGACCTCGGCATCGACACCGAGATGCTGGACAGCATCGGCATCCAGGCTCGCGAATGGGCACTGGTCGGACGCCATGGCAACGACGTCTACGCCGAGGCGCGCGGCCTGCTCGCCGGCTATCGATGGCCGCAGTATTCAGTGCACCGCGGCAAGCTCCAGATGCTGCTGTACCGCACTGTGCTCGAGCGGCTCGGCTCCGATGCGGTCCGTCTCGGCCAGCGCGTCACCGGTTACCGAGAACGCGTCGGTGGCATCACGGCGCTGATCGAATCGCGGGACGGCGGTCACCTCGAATGCGACGGCAGATTGCTGGTCGCCGCGGACGGATTGCATTCGGCCGTTCGCGCACAGATGTATCCCGACCAGCCGCCGATCCAGTGGGGCGGCGCCATCATGTGGCGGGGCACGACCCCCGGCGTGCCCATCCGCACCGGTGCATCGTTCGTCGGGGTGGGGTCCTTGCGGCACCGGGTGGTGCTGTATCCGATCTCTCGCCCCGTGCCGGGCAGCGGCCTGGCGACGATCAACTGGATCGCAGAGATCACGGTTGACAACTCGAAGGGCTGGAGCCAAGGGGACTGGAATCGTCGTGCGTCGCTCGAGGACTTCATCCACCACTTCGCCGACTGGAACTATGGCTGGCTCGACGTCCCGGCGATGCTGAGCGGCGCCAACGAGATCTTCGAGTACCCGATGATCGACCGCGATCCGGTGCCCAGCTGGGTCGACGGCAACGTGGCACTCTTGGGCGATGCGGCCCATGTGATGTACCCGGTCGGCTCCAATGGCGCGAGCCAGGCGATCGTGGATGCGCGGGTGCTTGGCGCGGCAATGGTGGCGCATGGCGTGGGGCCCGAGGCGCTTCGCGCTTATGACGACAAGTTGTGCGCCGACATCTCCGCGTTGGTGCTGCGCAATCGAGGGGCCGGCCCGTTCGGCATCCTCGGCTTGGTGGATGAGCGTTGCGGCGGCATCTTCGACGACATCGACGAAATCATTCCGGCCTCCGAGCGCGAAGCCTTCATGGCGCGCTACAAGGCGGCGGCAGGATTCGCCATTGAGACGCTCAATGCCGCACCGGCGACGATTGCGCCGGGCGCGCGGGTACGCGCCGCATGATGGCGCGAGCTGCGCGACGGTGATGAGCGCTTGAGTCACGCGGGGGCTCGGACAACCGAGCCCCCGCCTCGAGCGTGGTGCTCCTCTGCAGAAGAACAACCGGTAGCCAGGTCCGTCAGTCCACCGTGCAGGTGAAGTTGGCCTCACTTTCGATGCTGCCCGAGCCGTTGTACTTCGCGTACGCGGGGAAGGGGCAGAGCGGGCGAGTCCGGCCCGGCCACGGCGTCGCAGCCGGGGCAGTGCCGACAATCCTTGCCGGTGCCGTGCCGTTCTCGACCCAGTTCACGACCGCGCCGAAAGCACCGATCGTGCTGGTGGACGGTCCGCCGCCGCAGTGCTGCGCACCGGGCATCAGGAACAGACGCGCATACGACTGGGCTGCCGTGTAGTCGCTGGCCGTGCCGCCGCTGGCAATGTTCAGGTGCTGGTACCAGTCGACCATCGCAAGCGCCGAGAACGGGCCACCGGATTGCGGCTGATAGATGACCACCTTGCCGCCGCGATTGCGAACACCGAGAGGTCCGTCGAAGCGGCAGTCATCTCCGTGTAAGTCGAGCGCGGGAACTTCGCCGTCGTGTTCATGATGCTGTCGTATAAGACGTCGAGGTCGTAGTTCAGGATGAGCTTGAACACGCCCTCGTTGGCGGTCGGCGACGGCACGTTGGGTGGCGTGGGATCGAGCACCGTCAGGAACGCTCCGCCCGCCGAGCCGGTGAAGTCGAGCGCGTCGTTCACTGCGGTCGCGAGGTTGTTCTGGAACGATCCGATCTTCCAGGAACGCCACCCCCCCGGCGATGTTTGTCGCCGTCGGCGTGTTGCAGTACACGGCGCTCGTGCAACCCGCGATGCCGGGTTCCCACATCCACGGGAAGTACGGCGTCCGGCCTTGCGGCGTCACGGCTGCCGAGTACATTGCTTGGATGGCGCTGATCTGTCCGGCGGTGAGGCAGGTAGGCGTCTTCGCCCCCGCGCACTGCAGCGCATTCAGGACGGGCGCCACGACCGGGGTCGTGACATCAACGGCTTGTTCACCATGCCATCGACGAGGCCATCGGTTGCATCGCAGGCATCCAGCACCGCCTTCGAAACCAGCTGCAGATCCTGGTTCGTGAACGTGTTGTTCAGGAGCGGAGCGCCAGTGCTCGAGACCAGGCCCATCGAGTTGGCGAGCTGAGCGAGAGCCTTGACGTTGGCCGTGACCTGGACTGCATTCAGCGGCAGCCTGAAGCCGGGATCGCCGACGACGACACCGTCGTAGTACTGGCCGAGCCGCTGCGTCGCCATCATCGCCTCGCGACCGCCCATCGAGCAGCCTTCGAAGTACGCCTTGTCGGGCAGCTTGTTGAAGTAGAGGGTCAGCAGTCCGCGCGCCACCGTGGTCGTATCGGTGATCGCTTGATAGAAGAAGTCGGTGCGGGCCTGCGGGTCCGTGCCGAAGGCACCGGTTCCCGCGGCCAGCGGGTCGTTGTTCACCGCGTTGTCGTGCCCCGAATCGTCACCAGCCTGCGCGTATCCGGCCGCCAGCCGAGAAGTCGTCGCGGGCACGCTGCCGTCGAGACCGCCGCCGCCTTCGTGCACATAGCGGCCATTCCAGGTCGTGGGCAGTCGCACCTGCCACTTGATGCCGTAGGTCTGCGTCACGCCGGGTGAGCTCTGCTCGCCCACTCGACCGGCGCGAATCGTTCCCGCTAGGTTGCAGTGCTCCGGAACCGCAGGCGTGTTGCCCGATGCGGCTGTCGCGGGCGCGAACACCGCGGTGGTGATCGCCACGTTAGCGGGAAAGAGCGATGTCTCGCCGACGTTCGACGCGAGTCCGGTGCAGGCAGACGCGCTTGGGGACTGGAACGGCGTGAGCGTCCAGGCCAGCGCATTGGCATCGAACGCAGTGGTCCGGTCCTGCCGGAAGGTGACCGTCCCTGGCGGGGTCACGCTGGCCCCTGCCGGAAGGTCGCCGACGTACACCGTGCCCTGGACCACCGTCATGCCGGTGTCGCCCCCGGTCAGCTTGGCGACGACACCTTGCGTCGGCGGCACAGCCGCCGACGCCGCAGTCCTAGAGCACGCCAGTCGCCCTCAACTTCGCCGCCTTCGTGCAGAGTTCCACCACCGCAAAGTAGTTGAGCACCTCACGCTGGCCGACCTCATACGGATTCGGCACGGCATTCAGGTAGCGCTTGGGCACGTCCACGTCGTCGCGACCATTGCCGTTGCCATTCCCTCGGCCGTTGTTCTGCCCGCCTTTGTTGTCCTCCCTCAGGAGGCGGAGCCTCGCGGCCGTATTCGCCCTGAAGTAGGCGTTGTCGAACTCGGTATGGTTCGACAGCAGCGCGGTCGCGCCAAAGGCCGCCGCCGCCCGCGCAAACTTCTGGGACGAGGCGATGTATTGATCGTAGTACGTCGTCGTGCCGTTGAAGGGGATCGCGGTGCCGCCGACGTAGGCCACTCGAATCGGCTCCTCGCCACCTCGGTCCTTGAATTCGAACAGGAACGACAACGTGCCCGGCGTGTGTCCGGGCATGGTGATGATCTGCACGGACACATCGCCGACCTGGATCACGCGCCCATCCGTTCCGTCGTTCTGCGGACCGTAGCGGGTCGCGTGCGGGCCGGTGCGCGCCAGCACGCTCGGCCAGTCGCCTGTGCCGTAGATGATGGTGATGCCTGGGATGGCGGCTTCCGTCAAATGCACGCCGCCATCATGGTCGCCATGCGCGTGCGAAATGATTTGATAGCGAACCTTGCTCGGATCGAGGCCGAGGAATTGCAGCCCCTTGTGAATCTCGTCCACCGTCGCGTATTCGAAGTTGCCGTCGAGGAGGATGATCTCGCCCTTCTTCGAGACGAGCGCGTACGTGCTGTGGTTCCGCGTGCCAAGGAAGTAGAGGTTGTCGCCGATCTGCGCTGGTGGCGAATACCAGTTCTCGCGCGGCGGCGTGCCGCCTGGCGGCGTCGGCAGATCGCCGCTTGGGTACAGGGCCGGGTTGATCGTCGGCGGGACCACGTTGGCTGCCGATATCGTCGGTATGCACAGGCGCGTATAGGTACCGGCCCAGTCGGTGCCTGCATACACCTTGGCCGACGCCTGCAGCGATTCGACCGTTGGCATCGGCTGCGACAGCGCAGGTGCTGATACGGTGGCTCCGATCATCGTGTAGATCGCGCCCCAAATAACGGAACGTCGCGTCCTCATGATTGTCTCCTCAGCGTGAAAGTTGTTGTTCGCTATGGAAGGAGGGTGATGGACCTCTGCCAAAGCGAGCCAACTTTAGGCGCGCCGTTTTGAGATTCAAGGAATGGTCGACACTTGAGAGGGGCAACGTTGGCTCGGGCGTGTCGTTTGCCAGCGTATGCAAAGGACTCGACGTTTTGGGGTCTGGCAGCGCGATGGCCTGATCGAAAAAGGGTTGACGGCTGCAGGTACCACTGCGCATCAGCCCCGCTACGAAAACCCGCGGGTGACCCCAACACCTCGCTGGAAGTCACTTCGTCATGAGCGGCAGCATCCATCCGCCCTTCGGCACTGACACGGCTTCGCAATCGCCGGCAGCTGGCGTCCGCTTCCAGCGTTGGACGCGATGAGCGAAGGGGTGATGCCGCTTTGCACTTCGCCCTTGATGAAGGGACCCGTTCTGGAGGAGGCGGAGCACATACGCGATTCGCCTCTATCCAAACTCGACCTTCTTCGTTCCCCTCGCGCGACGTCGTGCCTATCGTGACCGACTCCTGAACAGCGCATTCGGCCCGGCCGAAGCCTCTATGAAGATCGTCGGTATCGTCGGCAGCCCTTCGGCTGAGTCGCGGTCGGCCAGCCTGCTCGAGCAAGTGCGCTCGGTGCTGCAGCCGGTGGCGTCGAGGTTTCATGTCGTCGCCGTGCGCGAGTTGCCGCCCGACGCGCTCCTGCTCGGTCAGGCGACGAATCCGGCGATCCGCCATGCCGTTGTCGCCGTCGCGGCCGCCGACGTGGTGATCATCGCGACGCCGATCTACAAGGCCTCCTACAGCGGCGTTCTGAAGGCGTTTCTCGATCTGCTGCCGGCCGACGCCTTGCGCGGCAAGACCGTCCTGCCAATGGCCACCGGCGGCAGCGTGTCGCACCTGCTGGCCCTCGAGTACGCCTTGAAGCCGGTGCTGGCGGCGCTCGGGGCGCGCGACATCCTCGACGCGGTCTTCGCGACCGACGCACAACTGCAGCGCCTCGACGCGCCGGGCCACGAGCCGTCGCGCGAGGTCCGCGAGCGCATCGCGCAGAGCCTCGTGCCATTGCTCGGCCGCGCCGACGAATACGCGCGTCGCGCCGACGCGGCGCGAGAGCGCGACGCCTTGCTGGCGCGCGTGCACCCGCACACCCGACCGCAGACCCACCAGGAGATCCAGTGAGCATCAGTGCCATCAACGTCCGCAACCAGTTCCGAGGCAAGGTCAAGGAAGTCATTGAGGGACCGGTCGTCTCCGAGATCGACGTCGAGACGCCTTCGGGTCTCATCGTCACCTCGGTGATCACGACGCGCTCGGTCCGCGAGCTCGATCTCAAGCCGGGTCGCGAAGTCATCGCCCTGGTCAAGTCGACAGAAGTGTCGATCGCCACGATCTGAGTCGCACGCATGTCCTTCGTCGATCCCCTTCGCGTCCTCGTCGTCCCCGGCCTCCACGACAGTGGCCCGACCCACTGGCAGACCTGGTTGCAGCGGCAATCGCGTCATTCGCTTCGTGTACAGCAGCGCGACTGGGGCGAGCCCGATCTCGATCGTTGGGCCGAACGCATCGGCGCGACGCTGGCGAGCCAGCCTCCGGCGCGCTGGATCGCGGTCGCACACAGCTTCGGCTGCCTGGCGCTGGCGCGTCACCTCGCGATCGCTTCGGGTACCCGGCGGGACCTCGGGCGGCCGATCCGCGCAGCCTTGTTCGTTGCGCCAGCCGACCCGCGCAAGTTCTCCGCCGAGCCGCTCTTGCCACCAAGTCGGTTGCCGCTGCGCAGCACGCTGATCGGCAGCGAGACTGACCCCTGGATGAGCGGCAGCGAAGCGCGCCGCTGGGCCGGCCTCTGGGGCGCGCGCTTCATCAGCCTCGGAGACGCCGGCCACATCAACGTCGAAGCCGGCTTCGGCCCGTTGCCGCAGGCCCGGGCCGCCGTCGTCGACATGACGCATCGGCTCGCCGCCGAACTGCGCATCGATCACGCACACCCGGCCGAGCTCTCCTATTCCATCTGACCCTCCTTCCTCGAATCGACTTCCCATGACCGCTTCCATTCGCCTGTTTTCTTCTTCCCGTCGCCTCGTTCTCCTGGCCACCCTCGCCGTGACGGCCTGGTGCACCGCGCCGACCGCGTTCGCCCAAGCCAAGGCCGAGCCGCTGCGCATCGGCTTCCAGAAGTACGGAACGCTCACCATCCTGAAGGCGCGCGGCGATCTCGAGAAGCGCCTCGCGTCGCAGGGCATCGAGGTGCGCTGGAGCGAGTTTCCGGCCGGTCCGCAGATGCTCGAGGCGCTCAACGTCGGCTCGATCGACTTCGGCACGGTCGGCGAGGCGCCGCCGATCTTCGCGCAGGCAGCCGGCGCCGACCTCGTCTACGTCGCCAACCAACCGCCGGCGCCGAAGGGCGAAGCGATCCTGGTGCCGAAGGATTCGCCGCTCAAGTCGGTAGCCGACCTGAGAGGAAAGAAGGTCGCGCTCAACAAGGGCTCGAACGTCCATTACCTGCTCGTCAAGGCGCTCGAGAAGGCGGGCGTGCCATACGCGGCGATCCAGCCCGTGTTCCTGCCGCCGGCCGATGCGCGTGCGGCGTTCGAGAAAGGCGCGGTCGACGCCTGGGTGATCTGGGATCCGTTCTTCGCCGCCGCCGAAAAGCAGCTCGGCGCACGCATCCTCGCCGACGGCAGCGGCCTGGTCTCGAACCACCAGTTTTACCTCGCCTCGCGCGGTTATGCGGAGAAGCATCCGCAAGTCGTCCAGGCCATCGTCGAGGAGCTGGCACGGCTCGACGCCTGGGCCGAGAAGAATCCCAGGGACGTGGCCTCGCTCCTCGGGCCGCAGATCGGCCTGCCCGCCGAGATCACCGAAATCGCGGCGGGGCGTTTTGCCTATGGCATCAAGCCGATCTCGCCGGCCGTCGCCGTCGAGCAGCAGAAGATCGCCGACGCGTTCTTCGAGCTGAAGCTGATTCCGAAACCGATCCGGATCAGCGACGCGCTGCCGGGCAAGACGGTGGCCGCGAAATGAGCCGCACGATTCGTCATCATGGCCGCCTGTCGCGGCGCAGCGTCCTCATCGCTGCCTCGGCAGCGTCGCTGGGCTGGGCCGCAGGACCGGCACGATCTGCCGCGGTCGCGTCGGCGTCGCCAAACCAGGTGCGCATCGGCTTCCAGAAGAGTGCCGTCAATCTCGTCGTCCTGAAGCAGCAGGGCGCGCTCGAGAAGCGCTTCGCCGACAGCAAGGTGCAATGGGTCGAGTTCCCGGCCGGGCCGCAGCTGCTCGAAGCCTTGTCGGTGGGCGGCCTCGAGTTCGGCTTGACCGGCGACTCGCCGCCGGTGTTCGCGCAGGCCGCGGGCCGCGAGCTGCTCTACGTCGGCGCCGAACCGCCCAAGCCGCTGAGCTCCGCGGTCCTGGTGCCGGCCGCGTCGCCGCTGCGAACGCTGGCCGACCTGCGCGGCAAGCGCATCGCCCTGCAGAAGGGCTCGAGCTCGCACTACCTGCTGCTGCGCGCCGTCGCCCGTGCCGGCCTGCAGTGGAGCGACATCGCGCCGATGTACCTGCCGCCGTCGGATGCGCGCGCAGCGTTCGAGAAGGGCGCCGTCGACGCCTGGGTGGTCTGGGATCCGTACTACGCTGCAACCGAGCTCGACATCAAGCCACGCGTGCTCGCCACCGGCGCGGGCCTGTCGAGCAACAACTCGTTCTATCTCGCCTCGAAGCCCTTCGTCGAGCGGCACGCCGGCGCGGTGCAGGCCCTGCTCGACGAGCTGACGCGCGCCGATGCCTACGTGCAGTCGAACCGCAAGGAAGCGGCTCAGCTGATCGCCGACTTCAGCGGCCTCAGCCTGGCGACGGTGCACTTGTTCATCTCGCGCCGGCCGCCTTCTCCGGTGGCGCCGCTGTCTCCGGCGCTCGTCGCCGACCAGCAGCGCGTCGCCGATGCGTTCGAGCAGCAGGGGCTGATTCCGCGCCGGATCAAGGTCGCCGACATCGTCTGGTCGCCGCAGCGCGCCCGCCTCGAAGCCAAGGCCGCGTGATGAAGATCCTCTGGTTCATTCCGACGCACGGCGACTCGCGCTACCTCGGCACTTCGAAAGGTGCTCGCGCCGCCACCTTCGACTACTTCCGCCAGATCGCGATCGCCGCCGACAGCCTCGGCTACGAAGGCGTGCTGCTGCCGACCGGCCGCTCCTGCGAAGACTCGTGGGTGCTCGCCGCCAGCCTGATCGAGGCGACGCGCCGGCTCAAGTTCCTGGTCGCGCTCAGGCCCGGTCTGGTGCAGCCGGTGCAGTCGGCACGCATGGCGGCCACCTTCGATCGCATGTCGGGCGGGAGGTTGCTCGTCAACCTCGTCACCGGCGGCGATCCCGACGAGCTGGAAGGCGACGGCCTGTTCCTGCCGCACGCCGAGCGCTACGAGCTCTCGCGCGACTTCCTGACGATATGGCGCGAGACGCTGCAGCGCAGCCATACGCAGGAGGCGTTCGACTACGACGGCCGGCATCTGCAGGTCAAGGGCGCGAAAGTGCTCTATCCGCCCCTGCAAGCGCCTTACCCGCCGGTCTATTTCGGCGGCTCGTCGCCGGAAGCGCACGACCTGGCCGCGGAGCAGCTCGACACCTACCTCACCTGGGGCGAGCCGCCGGTCGCGGTCGCGGCCAAGGTGGCTGACATCCGCGCGCGGGCCGCGCGGCACGGCCGCACGCTCGAGTTCGGCATCCGCCTGCACGTCATCGTCCGCGAGACCGAGGACGAGGCCTGGCGCGCCGCCGCCGAGCTGGTCTCGCATCTCGACGACGGCATCATCGCCGCGGCACAGAAGAAGTTCGCGCAGATGGATTCGGTCGGCCAGCGCCGCATGGCCGAGCTCAACAAGGGCAAGCTCGACAAGGCGAACGTTCGCGCCGGCCTCGAAGTGGCGCCCAACCTCTGGGCCGGCGTCGGCCTCGTGCGCGGCGGCGCCGGCACCGCGCTGGTGGGCAATCCGGAGCAGGTGGCGGCGCGCATCCGCGAGTACGCCGAGCTCGGCCTCGAGCATTTCATCCTCTCGGGCTATCCGCATCTCGAGGAAGCGCATCGCTTCGCCGAGCTGGTGTTCCCGCTCCTGCCGCTCGATGTGCAGCAGCGCCTGCCGGGCCAGGCGCTGACCGGGCCGTTCGGCGAGGTCGTCGCCAACACCTACGCGCCGCCGGCACGCGAAAAGGCCGCGGCATGACGACGCCGTGGTCGCAACGCGCCGTCCCGTGGCTCGTCCCGGTGGCGGTGTTGGCGCTCTGGCAGCTCGCGTCGCAGGCCGGTCTCCTGTCGACGCGGATCCTGCCTGAGCCCTGGGCGGTGGTGAAGGCGTTCTGGGCGCTCGCCATCACCGGCGAGATGTGGGGACACGTCTGGACGAGTACCTGGCGCGCCGTCTCCGGCTTTGCCATCGGCGGCTCGCTGGCCCTGTCGCTCGGCCTCCTGACCGGCTCGCTGCGTTGGGCCGAGACACTGCTCGATTCGAGCCTGCAGATGGTGCGCAACATTCCACCGCTCGCGCTCATTCCGCTCGTCATCCTGTGGTTCGGCATCGACGAGTCCGCCAAGCTCTTCCTGGTCTCGATCGGCGTGTTCTTTCCGATCTACCTCAACACCTTTCACGGCATCCGCTCGGTCGACAAGGGACTGATCGAGATGGCGCGCAGCTACGGACTCTCGGGCTGGCGTCTCTATCGCGAGGTGATCCTGCCGGGCGCGCTGCCTTCGATCCTGGTCGGCGTTCGCTTCTCGCTCGGCTTCATGTGGGTGATCCTGATCGTCGCCGAGACCATCTCGGCGCAGGCCGGCATCGGCTACATGACGATGAACGCGCGCGAGTTCCTGCAGACCGACGTGGTGCTCGTCGGCATCCTTCTCTATGCGCTGCTCGGCAAGCTCGCCGACGTGCTCGCCAAGGGCCTCGAGTCGTGGTGGCTGCCCTGGCACGCCGGCTACCGGCCGCAGACATGATCCGACGCTCCCACACCATGAACTCGTTCGACATCGAAATCGAAGGCGCGACGCTCTCCGCTTTCTCGCCGCCCGCGGGCTGGCTGCAGGATGCCGAGCCTTCTCTGCCTGCGCCGGTGGCCCAGCGCGAGCGCCTGAACGTCGGCGGCGCGGCCGTCGACGCGCGCCGACTGGGCAAGCGCTACGGCGACCGGGTGGTGCTCGACGGGCTCGACCTGCATCTGGCGCCGGGCGAGTTCGTCGCCGTCGTCGGCCGCAGCGGCTGCGGCAAGAGCACGTTGCTGCGTCTCCTGGCCGGGCTGGAGCGCGCCGACTCGGGCGCGATCACCATCGACGGCGACACGCGCGAGGCGCACGGCGACGAGACCCGGATCATGTTCCAGGACGCACGCCTGCTGCCCTGGAAGCGCGTCGTCGACAACGTCGCCCTCGGCCTGCGCACCGATGCGCGCGAGCGCGCCCTCCACGCGCTCGACCAGGTTGGCCTCGCGGATCGCGCCAACGAGTGGCCGGCCGTGCTGTCGGGAGGCCAGCGCCAGCGCATCGCCCTGGCGCGCGCGCTCGTCCACGCGCCCCGCCTGCTGCTGCTCGACGAGCCGCTCGGCGCCCTCGACGCCCTGACGCGAATCGAGATGCATCGCCTGATCGAGTCGCTCTGGCAGCGCCACGGGTTCACCGCGTTGCTCGTCACCCACGACGTTGCCGAGGCGGTCGCGCTTGCCGATCGCGTCGTTCTCGTCGACGACCATCGCGTTGCGCTCGACGAGCGCGTCGCCCTGGCGCGGCCGCGCCAGCGCGGGCCCGCCTTCGACGCCATCGAGGAACGGGTCCTGGGGCGGGTTCTCGGCACGCCGGTGCATCAGGAGTCCGCGCCGCCGCCGCAGGAGACGGGTCCGGGGCCGGCGCAACGGCTGTGGGCGAACTGAGCGGCGACGTGGGCGAGGGTCAGGTCGATGCCGGCACGCCAGGGCCCGTCGCCAGCGCCGCTTCCACCGCCGCGCGATCGAGCGGTGCGGCGAAGGTCTCGATGAATTCGTAGACGTAGGCGCGCAGGAAACGGCCCGCGTCGAATCGCCAGCTTGGTCAGGTTGACGGCGAACAGGTGGCCGGCGTCGATCGCGTGCAGGTTGGCGTCGCGTGCCTCGTCGAAGGCAATCGAGGCGACGATGCCGACCCCGAGGCCGAGCTCGACGTAGGTCTTGATGACGTCGGCATCCATTGCCGTGATGATCAGATCGAACGCCAGGCCAGCCTTCTCGAAGGCGTCGTCGATGTGCAGCCGCCCGGTGTAGCCGGGGCTGTAGGTGATGATCGGATAGCCGGCAAGGGCGTCGAGCGTCAGCGGGGCCGAGCCTTGCAACGGGTGGCCCTTTGGCACGATGACGCTGTGCGTCCAGCGGTAGCACGGCAAGGTGACGAGCTCGTCGTATTCGCTCAGCGCTTCGGTGGCGATGCCGACGTCCGCCTCGCCGGTGATGAGCATGTCGGCCACCTGGTCGGGCGAGCCCTGGTGAAGGTTGAAGCGGACGCCGGGAAAACGCACGCGGAAGTCGCGCACCGCGCCGGGGAGCGCATAGCGCGCCTGCGAGTGCGTGGCCGCGATCGACAACGGGCCTTGCAGTTGTTGCGAGAACTCGTCGCCGGCGCGGCGCAGGTTGTCGGCGTCGCGCAGCATGTTCTCTACCGTCGGCAGGACCAGCTCGCCCATCTCGGTGAGCGCCGTCAGGCGCTTGCCGGCACGAACGAAGAGGTCAACACCGAGCTCGTCTTCTAGTTCGCGGATCTGCCGGCTGACGCCGGGCTGCGAGGTGTTGAGGACCCGCGCTACTTCTGTCAGGTTGAAGCCGCGGCGCGCCGCCTCGCGAAGCGAGCGCAGTTGCTGGAAGTTCATGGCAAAGCCCGCAGTGTGGCTGCGCTGGCTTGGAAACTGAACTATCGAATAGCGGAGTGAATATGCGACTGAGGAATATGAAGTCGCATTCGGTAGAGCAGGCTACGCACTCGATGAGCCGACGCGCGGGCTGTTGATTTCGGCTACCAGGTGGAGCGATAGCGAGATCACTAGAGGTAATACCTTCAGGTTGTACTGGCATGCGCAGGCCCGCGGCGCCCACCACTGATCGCGACCAGCTCAGTGATCTAGCACCTCGTCCGTCCACACCTTGAAGCTCTCGAGCGTGTTCGGACCGAAGGTGGTCGACAGGGCGACGTCGCAGGCGTCGCGCCCGCGTGCCATCAACACGCGGCCGATGCGGGGCGTGTTGTTGCGCGCATCGAAGGTGTACCAGCGGTCGCCGAGCCAGGCCTCGAACCAGCCGGCAAAGTCCATCGGGCCGTACGGCGGCGGCATGCCTATATCGCCGAGGTAGCCGGTGCAGTAACGCGCCGGGATGTTCAGACAGCGGCAGAACGCGATCGCCAGGTGGGCGTAGTCGCGGCATACGCCGACGCCTTCGTTGTACGCTTCCCAAGCGGTGCGTGTTCGCCGCGCATTCTCGTAGCCGAAGACGATGTGGCGGTGCACGAAGTCGCAGACAGCCTGCACCCTGGCCCAGCCGGTGGGGCCGGTCCCGAAGCGTTGCCAGGCGATGTCGGACAGCTGGTCGGTCTCGCAATAGCGGCTGCCGAGCAGATACACCAGCGTCTCTTCCGGCAGATGCTCCACGGGCCTCTGCGTGGCCTGCGGATCGACGATGTCCGGCAGGCCGCTGTCGTTCACGACGGCATCGGCGGTAATGACGATTCGCCCCGCTGGCGCGACGATCCGGCTGCACCAGTTGCCGAACAGATCGCGATATGCCAGCAGTGGCACTGCGGGCGTGGTGACGACGAGGTCCGGCCGAACGAGGTCGGACGCCCGCGAGTGATGAACATTGAGTACCAGCAGCATCGGCGTCGGCTGCGGGCATGCATATGCCATCTCAAAACCAACCCGGATCTGCATGGCGGATTCCTCTTGTTCGATCGGTTCTGGCCAAGGCTGACGCCGGGGTGCAAGTCTTCACAGGCTAGCGAGTGGCCGCCCGCGCGCGCAGCAATTTTGCGCGCGATCAGGCCCAAGTGACCGGCTGATCTCGTCGCAGCTGGCCTTCGGGACGCTGGCTTGACGACGGGCTTCGGCCTGTGAGCTCTGTCGAGTGTCCGCTTTGCGGCGACGAATCCAATGCTGCCATTGACGCCGAAGGGTCGAAAGTAGTCGCTCAATCAATCGCGACGATCCAGCGTCGAGTGCGGACCCCTGAGGGCTGCTAGTCGGACCACGACCCGCCTGGCCTGCTGTTTCGAGGCCCGTCCAGCGCTTGAGGTAGGTTGCGAAGTTCACCGGTCGGAAGGACAAGGTCGGGTCCCGCGTCACTCTGCGAGCCCCGGAGCGACTCGTAGGCGAAAGATGGTGAGTGGCTGGCACCCCGCCGTGTGCGCAAGACTGCGGTCGCTCTAGCGGGCCGCTAGCGTTAGCCGCCCTCCCAAAACAGAGTTTTTCAACTGGAAGGGACTTCCCCGTCCCGCCGCGACGCTGAAGTCGCGCGGCATCGAGTGCCAAGATCGAGATTGCGGTCGTCAATCTGTAGCGGAAGGGGAAGTCATGAATCAGCTTACTACTGTTGGTCTGGACCTGGCGAAGGATGTGATCGCAGCGTGCGTGTTGGACCTTCACGGCGCTGTTGTGGAACGTCGTGTCCTCAAGCGCGAGGCATTTCAACGATGGGCCGAGCAGTTGCCTGTATGCACGGTTGCCATGGAGGCCTGCGGCTCCGCGCATCACTGGGGCCGCTGGTTTGCAGCCCGAGGTCACACTGTTCGCCTCATCGCGCCCCAGTTCGTCGCAGCGTTCCGCAAGGGCGGCAAGAATGACGCCGCCGACGCGGAGGCGGTTGCCATCGCGGCACGACAACCGACGATGCGCTTCGTGCCGATCAAGACGATCGATCAGCAGACCATTCTGGCGTGGCACTGCGCGCGCGAGGGCTGGAAGGAAGAACGTACAGCGCTCATGAATCGTGTACGCGGTCTGCTCACAGAGTTCGGCATCGTCATCGCCCGTTCGTCGGATCGCTTCTTGGCTGAACTGCCCAGACTGACCGAAGATCCGAGGCTGCCCGACGCCATGCAAGGCCTGTTGTTGGAGGCGCGCGAGCAGTTGGCATCATTGCATGCGCGATTGGCCCGCTGTGAAGCTCAGATCACCAACCACGCCAGAAGCAACACTGCGGCCCAGCGCGTCAGCGCGCTACTAGGCATCGGCCCGATCACCTCGAGCGCGCTGGCGGCGACAGTCCCCGATACGACGACCTTCAAGAGCGGGCGCCAGTTCGGTGCCTGGTTGGGGCTGACGCCCAAGCAGCACAGTTCGGGCGGCAAGACGCGACTCGGGCGCATCAGCTTGCGCGGCAATGTCTATCTGCGAACGCTTTTGATCCAGGGAGCCAGAAGCACCCTGCAGTCAGCCTTGAGAGCGGATCTCTCGCGAGCCAGCCGGCTGCAACGATGGATCATCGAACTCTACGGTCGCCGCGGCTATCACAAGACCCTGGTCGCGATCGCCAACAAGCACGCGCGCATCGTGTGGGCGATCCTTGCCAAGGACGAGCGCTACGACGCTTCTGCCTGGCAGCGACATCCCATGGCGCAGGCGTTGCCCGCCGCGAGCTCGTAACCCAACAACGGTTCGCTGCTGAACGCGATAGCAAGACGAGGTCAGACCGACCGAGAGAACAGCCCGGCTATTCTGCTGGAGGGTACTCCCCGTGCTTGGCCGATCACCGGCGCGGCGCCGCTCCGATCTTCAACTGGGGCTCTCTCGTGCGGCTTCTATCGTGGCCCGCGCAGACCATCACTGCGCAACAAGGCCGTTTGCAAAGACGCAGCCTGTTCCTTGACTTGGGTCGTATACAGCAGCGAGATCAGGAGAATGGTTTGAAACCACCCCTTTGGCCTCCGTGAGCTCAGCTGAAGCTGGCTCTGGCGAAGAGCGCAGTCTTGACACGCTGGAGAAGTCCTTGCAAACAGAATAGACCCACAGCGGTCGTAGACTTCGCGCAAATTGGCGCCCGAAACCCGCCCTTCAGCGGAGGAAAGTTCTGCGCACCGCGCTTAGCTGCTCATCCGCACCCGCCAACTTCCAACGTCAACGCACAAACCGCTTCTTCGTCGAGCACCTTGCCGATGGCAAGCAGGCGCTCGAGCGTCTCCTCATCGAGAACGGTTTCGAGTTGAGCGAGCAGCTCTACGCATCTGCGCTGCAAGTCTGCGCCCCACCCCTTCGCGCGCGCGTAGCCGAGCAAGGTCGCCGCTGATGAGTGCCGCTGCTCGTGGAATGCGAGTTCGACAAAGGCGTTGGCGAAATTTCCGAAACGGTGCCAACCCGTGCGACGGCTGGCTTCGAAGAATTCTGCGAGCGCCACCCGGGCCTCGGCACAGCGGCCCTGCCGCGTGAGAACGGTTACGTGGTCGCCCAATGTGATCTCAAGAGCACGGCCGCGCCAGCGACGCTCGGCATCGATCGCCCCACGGCTGCGCCGTAGCGCATTGTCGAAACGGCCCAGCGCGAGTTCGGCGATGATCGCGTAGCGCGTGAGAACGCTGATGGGGAACACCATCCCTTTCGATCGTGCGAACACGAGGCCGGCTTCGGCCATCGAAAGTGCGTCATCGAAGCGCTCCCCCGCGATATGGATTAAGGCTTCCGCCAAAAAGCGCCACACCTTCATGCCAACTGGCCAGGCTTCCGGCGTAAGCGAATCCATTTCCGCTCGGATCGCCGAAAGTTGGGCGACCGAATGGTCCCGAAAAGATAAGGTGAGGCAGGACAGGGAGAGCGCGACGCCGCGCTCCTCGCCCAGCGCGCGGAACAGACTCGCGGCTCGTTCCCCGGCTCGCGCCGCCGGGAAGCCCGCGTTGACCTGAGCCAACGCCCGGCCCAACCAGTACCGCGCCGTGATGACGTCGACGTCATCCGATGCAACGAACGGTTCGAGCACCTCTGCGTAACCCCGGTACTCGTGCAGCAGGCCGAGCAGCAGAAAGAAGTACGGAGAAGCGCCGACCAGCGCCTTAGCAAGGCCGGGATCATGCTCGAGGCTCCATCCGATCGCCAGGCGCACGTTGTCGAGCTCGCTCGCAAAGGCGCTCAGGAACGGCATACTCGGCTCTGTCAACCATGCTTCCCAGAACCGCTCCATGATCGAGTTCATCTCGCGTGCGAATCGCCCCTGTGCCGCGTCCAGCTCGCGCCTCTCCGCGAGCTGTTGCAGCGCGTACTCGCGCGCACTTTCCAGCAGCCGGTAGCGCGGGGGGTCGGCTCCGTCATCGACTAAAAGCGAGTGATCGAGCAGCGTTGAGACATGCTCGATCACGGCCCACTCGTCCTGGCCATGCTCGCCGGCCACAGCACTGGCCAGCTCCAGGCTGAAACCGCATCCGCCTGCAAACACGCCGAGGTGGCGAAACGTCCTCTGCTCATCTGCGCTCAGCAGGCTGTAGCTCCAATCTAGGGCTGCACGCAACGTCTGCTGCCTTGTCGGCGCGCTCCGGTTCGCATCTGCGAGCAGCCTTAGCCGATCGCCCAGCCGCTGCTCCAGTCCGCGCAGGCCGAATAGCCGGAGCCTTACCGTCGCGAGCTTGATCGCCAGTGCCAGCCCATCGAGATGCCGGCACAGCTCGATGACGCTACCGACGTTTTCATCCGTAATCAGAAACCGCGGGTCCGCCGCCTGCGCCTGATCGACGAACAATCCGATGGCGCCGTATTCCAAAGCGTCGGGCGCCGAAGTGCCTGCCTTCGGTATGGCCAGCGGGCCAAGCCGGAACACCCGCTCGCGCTCGACCTTGAGCACGACCTGACTGGTGACCAGCAGCCGCACATTTGGCGCGCCGGTCACGATGGCGTTGCAGAGTCGCGCCACCTCGTCGATCAGATGCTCCGCGTTGTCGACTACGAGCAGCAGGTCGAGCGACTTCAGACCGGCCACCAGCGCGCCCAGCTGATGGTCTCCGCTCGCCACCGGCAGCTGGAGCGCCCGGGCCACCACGGCGCAGACGAGTGCCGGCTCGGAGATCGACGAGAGATCGGCCCAGGCCGCCCCGTCGCGGTGTGCGTGACGTCTGGTGTGCGCCGTGGCGAGCGCTAGCGAGGTCTTGCCGATGCCGCCAGCGCCAAGCACCGTGACGTGACGGTGCTGGGCGAGCAGGTGATCCAGCGCGACAAGCTCGTCGTCGCGGCCGAGCAGAATCGGCGGCGTGCCGGGCGGCGCGAAGGGTTTAGAGACGGGAGGTTCGTGGACGGTGGCTGCTGGCAAGTGAGCCGAGTCAAGTATTGCTTCGGCTGACGACTCGCCATCCTCGTCGAGCGCCGCCAAAAAGCGATAGCCGCGCCCCGGCACGGTAGCGATCAGGTTCGCTCCGAGCAGCTTGCGCAGCGCGCGCAATGGCGCTGCGAGGGTGGTGTCATCGACCGTTTCGCCAGGCCAGACCAGATCAGCCAAGTCCTTGCGGCTGACGACTCCCTCCCGCCGCTCGATCAGCGCAAGAAGCAAGTCGAAGGCGGGCTCGTTAAGCGGAGCGGGTTTGCCGTCAATGAGGAGTTGGCGCTCCTGCGGCAGCACTGCGTAGCGACCGAAGCGGTGGGGACTGCGGCCCTCAGCGCGCAATCGAAACGCGCGCACCGGCTGGGAGATGTTCTTCAGCGTTTGCTCGCCCGCGTCATCAAAGCCGCCGCGGATACGGCTGGCGACCGCGCCGTGCACTGCCTGCGAGACCATCACGCCGCCCGGTTCGCACAGCGCCTGCAGCCGCGCAGCAATGTTGACTCCGTCGCCGTAGACGCTGCCGTCGGCCTTCTCCAGCACGTCGCCTAAGTGCACGCCAATGCGAAAGGAAAGCCGTGCCGCGTTGCGTTGGCCGTGTGCAGTGATTGAGAGTTTCCGCTGAATGGCAACTGCAGCGCGGACCGCGCCAGTCGCGGTTTCGAAGGAGGCGAGCACCGAGTCGCCCGCGGTGTCGATGATTCGTCCGCCCTGCGCTTGGATGTGCGTTCGGAACACGGCCCGCGCTGCGTCCAGCGCCGAAAGCGCGATGCGATCGTCCTCGGCCATCACGCGCGAATAGGCCGCCGCATCGGCAGCCAGGATCGCCGTGAGCCGGTGGCGCACTTCGAGCTCATTCATTCGCCACTTCCCCTCCCGAGGCGAAATCTACTCCCCGAGAGATAGCGAGACGGTGGGGCACCTACAATCGGGCCCTCGATCTCCCCGCAATCCTCGACAGGAACTAGAGCTCTCGTTTAGAGCTGCCGGTCAGCAACGAAGGGTGATGGCCGCTTCTGACAGCCGACAATTTCAGGGTGGTGACCGGGTTCGACGCAAGCCGCCGCTCGTCCTTGGAGTCGAGCGGCTGGGTGTGCTAGATTCACTATCGCATTGGCAAGCCGCACCCTACGGCCGGTGAACCGCAGCTTCCATGCCTCTCGACTCGCTATTCGCACGACCGGCAGGCGGATCACTAGAATGTGTGTACCCGGGCGTAGGCACTTCAATTCGCCTCGATAAGAGCCGGTGGATCAGCGATGCGTGACCCGAGGAGCTTGTCTAGGTTTTCCGCCGCGGCGGCCCCGAAGCGCGATATGAGTT
>Ga0207650_10000421_pt1 | contig 37575 bp, 37 predicted proteins | sample KBSS63metaG_FD_184325 | JGI IMG/M metagenome (GOLD analysis project Ga0207650, IMG submission 184325) | Switchgrass rhizosphere microbial communities from Kellogg Biological Station, Michigan, USA - KBS S6-3 metaG (SPAdes) (version 2) | ecosystem: Host-associated > Plants > Roots > Rhizosphere...
TGGGGGACTCTTGGTTCCAGGGCATGATCAGTTACCTCCTGATCATGCGTATTAACCTGTAAACCATGTCCCCGGTTAGAAATGTAAACGATGTCCCCGGTTTGTACCGGGGCAAGCCCCCTCCCACAGTTTGAACTGCATACATCAGGTAGATATCAGCCTGCTTTTGCCCTGCTTTGCCCTACTTTTGATCTGGCTTTGATCTTGATCTTAGGCGCCCCCCAAATCACTGTCGGATTACGGGCACACCGAGCCTAGGCGAGGTGCCGAGTGTTGGGGCAAGAGCCTTTTGCTTACTTTTGGGCTTTTCAAAAGTGAGCCGCTGTAAGAGCGGAACCATAAGCCGCCGTTACCTAAAAAACGGATATGTACTCCAATGATCCAGCCCCGCGCCTTTTCGCCCAGCGGACTGCCGCTCCCCCCCGTTTGCCGTTATACTCGCCGGCTTTCAAAAGTTCGCCAACGAGTGCTGCCCGCCATGGAAATCAACCCGATCCTTAACACCATCAAGGACCTGTCCGAGCGCTCCGAAACTATTCGGGGGTATCTTTGACTACGATCAAAAGCATGAGCGTCTGACCGAAGTCAATCGCGAGCTTGAAGATCCGGCTGTCTGGAACAAACCTGAATACGCCCAGGAGCTGGGCCGCGAGCGCGCTGCGCTGGCACAGATCGTCGACACCCTCGATGAGCTGAACACCGGCCTGGGTGATTGCCGTGACCTGCTTGACATGGCCGTCGAAGAAAACGACGAAGGCGCAGTGGGCGATGTCGTCGCCGAGCTGGCCCGTCTCGAGGAAAACCTCGCCAAGCTTGAATTCCGTCGCATGTTCAGCCATGAAATGGACCCGAACAACGCGTATCTGGACATCCAGGCCGGTTCCGGCGGCACCGAGGCCCAAGACTGGGCCAACATCCTGCTGCGCATGTACCTGCGCTGGGCCGACAAGCGCGGTTTCGACGCGACCATCATGGAGCTGTCGGCCGGTGAAGTCGCGGGTATCAAAGGCGCGACCGTGCACATCAAGGGTGAGTACGCCTTTGGTTGGCTGCGGACCGAGATCGGCGTTCACCGTCTGGTGCGCAAGAGCCCGTTCGACTCCGGCAACCGTCGCCACACCTCGTTCTCCGCCGTGTTCGTCTCGCCAGAGATCGACGATAAGGTGGAAATCGAGATCAACCCGGCCGACTTGCGTATCGACACCTACCGCTCCTCTGGTGCCGGTGGTCAGCACGTAAACACCACTGACTCGGCCGTACGGATTACCCACGTACCGACCAACACCGTGGTCAGCTGCCAGAACGAACGTTCCCAGCACGCCAACAAGGACACCGCCATGAAAATGCTGCGGGCCAAGTTGTACGAGCAGGAAATGCAGAAGCGCAACGCCGCTTCCCAGGCGCTGGAGGACACCAAGTCGGATATCGGCTGGGGTCACCAGATCCGTTCTTATGTGCTCGATGCGTCGCGGATCAAGGATCTGCGCACTAACATCGAACGCAGCGACTGTGACAAGGTGCTCGACGGCGATATCGACGAATACCTGGAAGCCAGCCTGAAATCGGGCCTGTAAAAAGACTGTAGGAGCCGGGGGGACGCAGCGTCCCTGCCCGGCGATCCCCAGCCGAAGGCTGGGGGCAACGAACCTGTGATGGAATTTCAAAAGACATGAGCGACCAACAACTCGACCCGCAAGCCCTGCAACAGGAAGAAAACTCCCTGATCGCCCTGCGCAAGGAAAAGCTGGCTGCCGAGCGCGCCAAGGGCAATGCCTTCCCCAACGACTTCCGCCGCGAAAACTACTGCGATGCCTTGCAGAAGCAATACGCGGACAAGACCAAGGAAGAGCTGGCAGAGGCTGCGATTCCGGTCAAGGTGGCAGGTCGCATCATGCTTAACCGTGGCTCGTTCATGGTGATCCAGGACATGACCGGGCGTATCCAGGTCTACGTCAACCGCAAGACCCTGTCCGAAGACACCCTGGCCTCGGTGAAAACCTGGGACATGGGCGACATCATCGCCGCCGAAGGCACCCTGGCCCGTTCCGGCAAGGGCGACCTGTACGTGGAAATGACCAGCGTGCGCCTGCTGACCAAATCCCTGCGCCCGCTGCCGGACAAGCACCACGGCCTGACCGACACCGAACAGCGCTATCGCCAGCGCTACGTTGACCTGATCGTCAACGAAGACGTGCGCCAGACCTTCCGCGTGCGGTCGCAAGTCATCGCCCACATCCGCAGCTTCCTGATGCAGCGTGACTTCCTGGAAGTGGAAACCCCGATGCTGCAAACCATCCCCGGTGGTGCCGCAGCCAAGCCGTTCGAAACCCACCACAACGCGCTGGACCTGGAAATGTTCCTGCGTATTGCGCCTGAGCTGTACCTCAAGCGCCTTGTTGTTGGCGGCTTCGAGAAGGTGTTCGAGATCAACCGCAACTTCCGTAACGAAGGCGTCTCGACCCGTCACAACCCAGAATTCACCATGTTGGAGTTCTACCAGGCCTACGCCGACTACGAAGACAACATGGACCTCACCGAAGAACTGTTCCGTGAATTGGCACAGCTGGTTCTGGGCAGCACCGACGTGCCTTACGGCGATAAGGTGTTCCACTTCGGCGAGCCGTTCGTGCGTTTGTCGGTATTCGATTCGATCCTCAAGTACAACCCTGAGCTGACCGCCGACGACCTGAACGACATCGACAAGGCCCGTGCGATCGCCAAGAAAGCCGGCGCCAAGGTGCTGGGCTTCGAAGGCCTGGGCAAATTGCAGGTGATGATTTTCGAAGAGCTGGTGGAGCACAAGCTCGAGCAGCCGCACTTCATTACCCAGTACCCGTTCGAAGTGTCGCCGCTGGCCCGTCGCAACGATGACAACCCGAACGTCACCGACCGTTTCGAGCTGTTCATCGGCGGCCGCGAAATCGCCAACGCCTACTCCGAGCTCAACGACGCGGAAGACCAGGCCGAGCGCTTCATGGCCCAGGTGGCCGACAAGGACGCCGGCGATGACGAAGCCATGCACTACGATGCTGACTTCGTACGCGCCCTGGAATACGGCATGCCGCCCACCGCCGGTGAAGGTATCGGCATCGACCGCCTGGTGATGCTGCTGACCAACTCGCCGTCGATCCGTGACGTGATCTTGTTCCCGCACATGCGGCCGCAAGCGTAACCGTAGCGAAATCCGAAGCCGCCTTTTATAAGGCGGCTTTTTTATGTGGCGTTTATAAGCGTCAAGCAAACAGCGCCAGGTTTTGAACTATTCAAGGATGTGTGTCGTGAACCGCGTAATGGCTCAAGAAGGTGCCGCCGGCATTGCTGCTGCCGTGGCTGAAAGCGTCCAGTACCAGGGCCGCAAGGCCAGCCGTCGGGGCAGCGAGCAGCGCAGGCAAGACATTCTCGATGCCGCCATGCGCATCGTGGTGCGTGACGGCGTACGGGCTGTGCGCCATCGGGCAGTGGCGGCGGAGGCGGGGGTGCCGTTGTCGGCCACCACCTACTATTTCAAGGATATCGATGACCTGCTCACCGATACGTTTGCCCAATACGTTGAACGCAGCGCCGCGTTCATGGGCAAGCTGTGGGTGCGTAACGAAGGCCTGCTGCGTGAAATGGTCGCCTATGGTGACGGCAGCCCCGCCTCGCGCTCGCAGTTGGCCGATGACATTGCGCGGCTGACCGCCGACTATGTGCTACGCCAATTGACCAACCGTCGCGAACACCTGATGGCCGAACAGGCTTTTCGCCAGGAAGCCTTGCTCAACCCGCGCCTGGCGGAGCTGGTGCGCTCCCATCAGCAAATTCTGTTGCAGGGCACCGGGCAGTTTTTCCAGGTGTTGGGCTCCCGCGAGCCGCAACAGGATGCCAAAGTGTTGACGGCGATAATCAGTCGGATGGAATATCAGGGCCTGTTGGGCGGCGCAGAGCCTCTGACCGGTGAAGAAATGCTTGAGATCCTCAAGCGTTACATGCATTTGGTGTTGGCCTCGGTCTGACACCGGGGGATGTCCAATGAAAACCTGGCGTTTAGTTGTAATCGCCTTGTCGTTCCTGCTGCTCAGCGGTTGCCTGGTGACCTTCAAGGAGCCGCTGCCGGCCCATGAAGCCGCGCCGCCGGCCCTGCTGGGCCAATGGACCAGCAAAAACGCCTGGGGCGAGCCGCTCAACCTGCACATCACCCGCGTCGGCGAGCACCGTTATAAAGCCGTGAGCTACCCTACAGCCAAGCCAGGCCAGCGTGACGAGTACCTGTTCAGTGTGTCGCGCCATGGCAACCGCTGGTACCTGTCAGCGCCGTTGCCGGCCAAACTGGGCGGGCATTTCATCCTGGCGGGTTTTGAAATCAGCGAAAAGCACGAATTGGTGGTCTACACCCTCGACCTTGAGCAGATTCATCAAGCGATAGGCCAAAAAAACTTGCATGGCAGTACTGTGGAAACCGTCGAAGGCGCCGGGGTGCTGGTCGACAGCCCCTTGGACCAGGTGTTTGCCTACCTGGATGACCCGGCCAATGCCGATGTATTCGTAGAGGCCGTGCGCTACCGGCGTGCGGGCAAATAACGTTTAAAGAGGAAGCACCGGGTGGACGATTACCAGCAGACGATACGCACTTTGTCTGATCGCATTGTGCTGGCGCAAACACCGATTCGCGTCCTCGACGCCGTGAAGTGGGACGAGAACATTCGTCAGGGGTTCCTCAAGGCCAAAGGTAAGGAAATGCCGGCGGTTGACCGTGATTACTATCTCAACCGGCCACTGGCGTTCGACTCCAGCGCGGTGAAGCTGGAGTTCCAGAACATCGAGCGCGACATCACCCGCAGGCTCGGCCAGTTCAGCCCGGTGGGGCAGATCATGCGCCGCATGTGCCGGGAATATCGCATGGTGGTGCGCATGCTCGAAGCGCGTGGCACCGAGGATTTCGGCCTGATTTCCCAGGAACTGTATGGCGCCGCCTCCGATGCGTTCCACGCCGGCGACCCGACCCTGGCCGACCTGGGCCTGATGCTGTCCGACTACCTGAACAATATCGACGGCCGTGGCGACCTCAAGGACGAAGCCAAGACGCTCACCGCCAAGGACGCCGTCGCTCTGCTGCAAACACGCCTGAATAAAGTATTCGGCGAGGCTGAAGAAACCATCCGCGTGTTCGAGTCCGACGGTATCGTCGCCGACGCGGCGGCGGGCGCGGACTACATCAAGATCCGCGCCGACGCGATGTTCAACGATCGCGACGTGCGTGCCCTGGAGGTGCATGAAGGCCTGGTGCACGTGGGCACCACCCTCAATGGCCAGAACCAGCCCATCTGCACCTTCCTGTCCAAGGGCCCGCCGTCGTCCACTGTGACCCAGGAAGGCTTGGCGATCCTGATGGAAATCATCACGTTTGCCTCCTACCCGAGTCGCCTGCGCAAGCTGACCAACCGCACCCGCGCCATCCATATGGTGGAGGAGGGTGCCGATTTCCTGCAGGTGTTCGAGTTCTTCCGCGAGCAAGGCTTTGAGATGGCCGAAAGCTACGGCAATGCCAGTCGCGTATTCCGAGGATCGGTGCCGACCGGTCTGCCGTTTACCAAGGATCTGTCCTACCTCAAGGGCTTTATCATGGTCTACAACTACATCCAGCTGGCCGTGCGCAAAGGCAAGCTGGAACAAGTGCCGCTGCTGTTCTGCGGCAAGACCACCCTGGAAGACATGCGCACCCTGCGCCAACTGGTCGACGAAGGCCTGGTGGTGCCGCCCAAGTACCTGCCCGAGCAGTTTCGCGACATGAACGCGCTGGCGGCGTGGATGTGCTTCTCCAACTTCCTCAACCACCTGAGCCTGGATCGGATCGAGGCGGATTACTCCAATATCCTTTAAACCGTGGTATTCGCGAGGCTTCAACGGATGAGAATCCTCGGCATTCTATGCCTGCTCCTCACATTGAACGGCTGCAGCTCATTGCTGTTCTACCCCGAACCCGGCCTGCCGTTCACGCCGGAAAAAGCGCACCTGCAATACCGCGACGTCACCCTCACCACCGCCGACGGTGTGAAGCTCCACGCCTGGTGGCTGCCGGCCAAGCCTGGTGTGCCGCTCAAGGGCACGGTGCTGCACCTGCACGGTAACGGTGGCAATCTGGCCTGGCACTTGGGTGGCAGTTGGTGGCTGCCCGAACAGGGCTACCAAGTGCTGCTGCTGGATTATCGCGGTTACGGTTTGTCGCAAGGCAAGCCCTCGCTGCCCGCGATCTATCAGGATGTGGATGCGGCCTTCAACTGGATCGACAAAGCGCCTGAAACCCAAGGCCAGCCACTGATCGTGCTGGGCCAAAGCCTGGGCGGTGCGCTGGCGGTGCACTACCTGGCCGCGCACCCGGAGCGCCAATCCCGGCTCAAGGCGCTGGTGCTGGACGGCGTGCCTGCCAGTTATCGTGACGTAGGACAATTCGCCCTGAGCACCTCCTGGTTAACATGGCCGTTTCAGGTGCCGTTGTCCTGGCTGGTACCGGACGCCGACAGTGCGATCCATGCCATGCCTCAGCTGACCGGCGTGCCGAAGCTGTTGTTCCACAGTCTGGATGACCCGATCGTGCCCGTGGCCAATGGCATTCGCCTGTACCAGGCCGCCCCGCCGCCCAGGGTGTTGCAGTTGACCCGAGGCGGTCATGTACAGACCTTTGCCGACAAGACTTGGCAAACCGTGATGCTGCGTTACCTCGATGACCCGCAGCACTTCAACGGCCTGCGGCGGCTGGGCGAAATTCCGAACTACCCCACTCCTAACGTTGATTCATCAGAGAGCCCGCAATGAGCGAAGAACGCAACATGATCCCGCTGATCCTCACCGGTATCGGCACCATCATCGGTACCGTCGGTTGCCTGTGGTACTACGGTTACCTGCACTTCGCCAAGCCGGAAGATGCGCTGTTGCTCAGCGATTTCACCCTGCTCAAGACCGTGCCGGGCGAGGACTACAAGATCTCGCTGACGCCGGCCGCGCAAGTGGCGCAGTGCGTCGATGGGGTGCTGGTCATGTTCGATACCGAGCAGAAAGGCCTGAGCGGCGTGCTGGTCAACAACAAGAAGCAGGCCGTGCGTTGCATGGGGCAGGAAACCCCTAAATTGCAACAATGAACGCGGTTTTTATCGGTGTGGGAAAGCTCCGTTTTGCTTACCGATTAATGATTTAACGCCTGTCAGGCGCTCGGCCGGCCGGAACCAGCCTCGCTTGCTCACCACTGATAATGGACTGATTGGCAATGCTGATCAGTCCATTTTTTTATGAGTCTGGAGTGAGCATATATGGCAGGTATAAACGGAATATCGGGCGTAGGCAGCATGGGTAACGGTGGTAATGTCGGCGGTGGCGCCCCGTCAAGTCAAGGCCTTGATCAGCAGATCCAGGACGTTCAAAGTAAAATTAAAGACCTGCAGTCACAAAGTGCTAAAGGCGGACAGGGCAGCCAGGGCGGAGGTGAGCTCGAGGAACTGATGAAGCTGCTGGAAAAGCTGCTTAAACAAAAAAATGATCAAGGTGCACAGGGTGCGCAGGGCGATCAAGGCGCGCAGGATGGTCAAGGTGGCGCTCAGGGCCAGGGCCAGATCCAAATGCCGGAGACTCAGGGCACAGGCAAGGTGGGCGGTTAAACAGCGGCCCTTTTGAACCGCCCTTTTGGGGCGGTTTTTTCATTTTGATACAGCTATTCAGCTTGTCGCGAAATGTGTGGCGCAGCACTTCATGCAGTTGCTGTGGAAATTTCGGAACCGTTTCTTCTCAAATGCCACAAAAAATGCGGCAACCTACATAGATTGGGTCGAGGATGAAAATACATATTCCTGTATTGGAAAACATGTTGGCCATGGCAAGGCAGCATGTAGCGCTGGAACAGGAAGCCGCTCGCAGGTACAAGCGCGATCAACAAATGGATGAGCAGGCGGGCGCGAAGATTGAAATGCCAGCCGAGGACACGAATCGCACTATTCAGTTTGATGAGTCGAAAAAAAACCCACCGTGAGGTGGGTTTTCTTATATTGCGCTAATCAATCAGTTAGCAACGGAAGACCGTGGCTTGACCGGCTGGTTGTCGTTGGAGATGGTCACTTCAACGCGGCGGTTCATGGCACGGCCCGATACGCTGCCGTTGTCGGCAACCGGGTATTCCTTGCCATAGCCCTGGGTCACGATGCGGGAAATATCCACACCCTGTTGGGCCAGTGCGCGTTGTACCGAAGCCGCACGGCGCTCAGACAGGCTCTGGTTGTACGAGTCGGAACCGGTGCTGTCGGTGTAGCCTTCGACGATCACTTTACGATCCGGGTTGTCGCGCAGGAACTGAGCCAGTTTGGTGATGTTCACCAGGCCGCTGGATTTCAGGTCGGACTTGTTGGTAGCGAACAGCACGTCACCGAACGTTACCAAGGTGCCGCGATCAGTCTGCTTGGCATTCAGGCTGTCTTGCAGTTGCTTGATCTGTGCATCACGGGCGTCCAGCAGGGCGCGGGCGCGTTCGTCACCGGCGTTTTTCAGCTTGGCTTCGGATTCGCGCAGCACGATGGTGTCTTTGGCCACTTCAACGCGCTGGTTGGTCAGGTAGGCCAACTGGTCGACTTTCTTCTCGTCTTCCTTATCGCGGTAGGCCTTGTCAGCCTTGTCCAGCCATTCGCTGGCGTCCTTGGTTTCCAGCGCCGCCAGCTTGGTGGCTTGCGGGTTGGTTTGCAGGGCCGAAAAGTTGGTCCGTGCGTTTTCCAGGTTCGCGTTCGGCGGGGTGGAGCAGGCCGCCAGTGCAACGCTCATCGCCAGCAGGGCAGGGATCATCAATTGTTTACGCATAGTCGTGTCGTCCTTTCAATTCGATATCAGGTGCGATGCGGTCAAGGGGTGCGTCTTACTTCTGCTGGATAGCAGCCGGGCGCATGCCTTCCTTACGCAACTCATCAACAGCCTTCTGGGAATCCTTCACAGCCTGTTCAGCCTTGGCGGCCTGGGACTTACGCTCGGCGACGCGAGCATCCCACTCGGCTTGTTCAGCCAGGCGACGGGCTTCGTCGTAGTTCTTGTCGTGCATGGCAATCTCGGCTTGCTTGAGCTTGTCCTGGGCCGACTTCATTTCTACAGCTGCGTACTCGGTGCCGCCGGCGCTGACAGCGCTGTTGACTGCGGACTGGGTCACCGCGTACTGCTCGGTCGGAGGATTGCCGGCGCAACCCGCCAGAACGAAGCTGGTGCCGATTGCCAGCGCGGCCAATTTGAGCCCGCGCAGGTGGTTAAACGAGGATTTGGCAGTGCTGGTCTTCATCGTCTTCAACTCCATTGGATAACTCCTGAAAAACATTTAAATCCATGTCACTGGAGTGCGGCTGAGGACCTGGCGATAAAGCAGCAGAAGCCCTTTCAAACGGCCGTTCCAAGTGATGGCTTACTGGCTGTGACCGGAGGCTTTTTTCAAAAGTTCAGAGAAGATGGCGATTTGCCTAAAAAAATATCTGACTGATCGGTCAGTGTAAAAAAACTTGGAACTTCTGCGTTGCGCAGCGGTACGCCGGGCGCGTGAAGTGCCCGGCGTACAAGGGTTTGGCAGGGTCGTATCAGTGCTTCTGTTCGTCGCTGCTGGCGGACATATCATGCAGATAACGCCGCGACAGCGTCAGGAAGCGAGGGGTAGGACCGACGTCTTCATACAACGGATCGCCCTCTTCATCGGTGGCAATCACCTGCTGGCCCTTGATGTACGGAAAGCTGGCTTCCAGCTCTTCGAGGGCGGCGCCGATCAGCTCGCCGAGCAGTTCTTCAGTGTGGCGCTTGGGGTACATTTCGGCGATGGCCGCCAGCCTCGCGGCAGACTCCACATCCAAGTGGATGGCGTACTCGGTCTTGGTCAAGCGACCCTTGGCGTTTTCTTCCCAATGCTGGGCCAGTTCTCGGATTTTCATGGCAACCTCAATAAAGCCCGTGATGGCAGGCGGTGATGAGTGACCAGTCGCTGCATGGATAAACGCAGGCGACTCAGTGTTGAGACTAGCTGCAACTCACAAGGTTTAAAGTCTTGTCATAAATCGACGCCAGCGGCACTCTGACAGACCTGCGCGTCCCGGATTTCTGGCTGGAGATTGGCTGATGAGTGATATCGATGCACGCTTGCGTGAGGATGTTCACCTGCTGGGTGAGCTGTTGGGCAACACCATTCGAGAGCAGTACGGCGATGCTTTTCTCGACAAAATCGAGCAGATCCGCAAAGGCGCCAAGGCCGACCGACGCGGGGCCGGCGATGAATTGAGCGCGAGCCTCAATCAGTTGCAGGAAAACGAACTGCTGCCGGTCGCCCGGGCGTTCAACCAGTTCCTCAACCTGGCCAATATCGCCGAGCAATACCAACTGATTCACCGGCGCGATGAGTCGCAACCGGCACCCTTTGAGTCCCGCGTATTGCCGGAATTGCTCGCCCGCCTGCAAAGCGAAGGGCACAGTAACGAGTCCCTGGCCCGCCAGTTGGGGCGCCTGGAAATTGAATTGGTCCTCACCGCGCACCCGACCGAGGTGGCGCGCCGCACCTTGATCCAGAAATACGATGCCATTGCCGCCCAACTGGCGCTGCAGGATCACCGTGACCTCACCACCGCAGAGCGCGAGCAGATTCGCCAGCGCCTGCAACGCTTAATCGCCGAAGCCTGGCACACCGAAGAAATCCGCCGCACCCGGCCCACCCCGGTAGACGAGGCCAAGTGGGGCTTTGCGGTGATCGAACATTCCTTGTGGCACGCCATTCCCAATTACCTGCGCAAGGCCGACCTGGCCCTGCACGCCGCCACTGGCCTGCACTTGCCGCTCGAGGCGGCGCCGATCCGCTTCGCTTCGTGGATGGGCGGCGACCGTGACGGCAACCCGAATGTCACCGCGCCGGTCACCCGTGAAGTGCTGTTGCTGGCACGCTGGATGGCGGCCGACCTGTACCTGCGTGATATCGATCACCTGGCGTCCGAGCTGTCGATGCAGCAAGCCAGCCCGGCATTGCAAGCCAAGGTCGGCGACAGCGTCGAACCCTATCGCGCTCTGCTCAAGCAACTGCGCGAACGCCTGCGGGCCACGCGCCAGTGGGCACATACGGCGTTGAGCAGCAGCACGCCAGCGCCCGCCGAGGTGCTGCAAAACAATCGCGACCTGCTGGAGCCGCTGGAGTTGTGCTACCAGTCGTTGCACGAGTGCGGCATGGGCGTGATCGCCGACGGGCCGCTGCTCGACTGCCTGCGGCGTGCGGTGACGTTCGGTTTGTTCCTGGTACGCCTGGATGTGCGCCAAGACTCCAGCCGTCATTCGGCGGCCATGACTGAAATCACTGATTACCTCGGCCTGGGGCGTTACGAAGACTGGGATGAAGAGGCGCGCATCAGCTTCTTGATGAAAGAGCTGGCCAATCGTCGACCGCTGCTGCCGGGGTATTTCAAGCCGTCGGCGGATACTGCCGAAGTGCTCAACACCTGCAAGGAAGTCGCCGCCGCCCCCGCCGCATCGTTGGGCTCGTACGTCATCTCCATGGCCGGCGCTGCGTCGGACGTGTTGGCGGTGCAACTGCTGCTTAAAGAGTCGGGCGTGCAACGGCCGATGCGCGTGGTGCCGCTGTTCGAAACCCTGGCCGACTTGGATAACGCCGGCCCGGTGATCGAGCAACTGTTGCTGCTGCCGGGATATCGCACGCGTTTGCAGGGCCCGCAGGAAGTGATGATCGGCTACTCCGACTCGGCCAAGGACGCCGGCACCACCGCCGCTGCCTGGGCGCAGTACCGGGCGCAGGAGCGGCTGGTGGATATCTGCCGCGAGCAGCAGGTGGAACTGTTGTTGTTCCACGGTCGCGGTGGCACCGTCGGTCGTGGCGGTGGCCCGGCCCACGCGGCGATCCTGTCGCAGCCGCCGGGTTCGGTGGCAGGACGGTTCCGGACCACTGAACAGGGCGAGATGATCCGCTTCAAGTTCGGTTTGCCGGATATCGCCGAGCAGAACCTCAACCTCTATTTGGCGGCGGTACTGGAAGCGACGCTGTTGCCACCACCGCCTCCTGAACCGGCCTGGCGCCATTTGATGGACGAATTGGCGGCAGACGGTGTCAGTGCTTACCGCGCCGTGGTGCGGGAAAATCCGCAGTTCGTCGAGTATTTCCGTCAGTCCACGCCGGAACAGGAGCTGGGCCGCTTGCCGCTGGGCAGTCGCCCGGCCAAGCGACGTGCGGGCGGGATTGAAAGCCTGCGCGCGATCCCGTGGATCTTCGGCTGGACCCAGACCCGCCTGATGCTGCCGGCCTGGCTTGGCTGGGAGGCCGCGCTGAGCAAGGCCCTGGAGCGCGGCGAAGGCGAACTGCTGGGGCAGATGCGCGAGCAGTGGCCATTCTTCCGTACCCGCATCGACATGCTGGAAATGGTGCTGGCCAAGGCCGACGCCGATATCGCCCGTCTGTATGACGAGCGCCTGGTGCAGCCAGACCTGCTGCCATTGGGGACGCATTTGCGCGACCTATTGTCGCAGGCATGCAGCGTGGTGCTTGGCCTGACTGGCCAGTCGCAATTGCTGGCGCACAGTCCGGACACCCTGGAGTTCATCCGCCTGCGCAACACCTATCTCGACCCCTTGCACTTGTTGCAGGCCGAGTTGCTGGCGCGCTCCCGTCAGCAGGAAGCGGCACAAGACAGCCCTCTGGAACAGGCGCTGCTGGTCTCCGTGGCCGGTATTGCTGCCGGTTTGCGTAACACCGGCTAAGGTTTTTTGCGTGTTCTCAACGGCTTGCAGATAAACCACGACGGCCGCCCTGAAAAGGGCGGTCGGCGTTTACGAGGCCGGGTTGCACTCAGGCACACCCTACCTATGACGCATGCACGGCGCGGGTTCCTGCGACTTTTGGCGGCTTGTGTGGTTAAGGCCTGCTGTGTATCTTGATCAGCCTTTGGCCGTTTGGGCGGCCCGAATTCTATTTTTACGCGATTGGCCCCCCGCGGCGAATCCGAGCGTCATCTCTATAAAAAAATTGAGGAGCACATCGATGCGCGTCATTCTGCTGGGAGCTCCCGGGGCCGGTAAAGGTACTCAGGCAAAGTTCATCACTGAAAAATTCGGCATTCCGCAAATCTCCACCGGCGACATGCTGCGTGCGGCCGTCAAGGCGGGCACCGAGCTGGGCCTGATCGCCAAGAGCGTGATGGACAGCGGTGGCCTGGTTTCCGATGACTTGATCATCAACCTGGTCAAGGAACGCATCAGCCAGGAAGACTGCAAGAACGGTTTCCTGTTCGACGGCTTCCCGCGCACCATTCCCCAGGCTGAAGCCCTGGTGAAGGCCGGCGTCGAGCTGGACGCCGTGGTTGAAATCGCGGTTGAAGATGAAGAGATCGTCCAGCGCATTGCCGGTCGTCGTGTTCACGAAGCCTCGGGCCGCGTGTACCACACCGTCTACAACCCGCCAAAAGTTGAAGGCAAGGACGATGTGACCGGCGACGACCTGGTGCAGCGCAAAGACGACACTGAAGAAACCGTGCGTCATCGTCTGTCGGTCTACCACTCCCAGACCAAGCCGCTGGTGGATTTCTACCAGAAGCTGTCCGCTGCCCAGGGCAAGCCGAAGTACAGCCACATTCCTGGCGTCGGCTCGGTCGAAGCGATCACTGCCAAGGTGCTGCAAGCACTGAGCTGATCCCTCGACGGCTTCACGGATAACGGCCCGCTTGCGGGCCGTTGTTGTTTATACTGGCGCACTTTTTTTCGACTTGGACACCGACACCGATGAGCACCCTGCTGGCCCTGGACACCGCGACTGAAGCTTGCTCGGTTGCCCTGCTGCACGATGGCAAGGTAACGAGCCACTACGAGGTGATCCCGCGCCTGCACGCGCAAAAGCTGTTGCCGATGATCAAGCAACTGCTCGAAGACGCCGGTACTACGCTGGCTGCGGTCGATGCCATTGCCTTCGGCCGTGGGCCGGGTGCCTTTACCGGCGTGCGTATTGCCATCGGCGTGGTGCAGGGCCTGGCATTTGCGCTGGAGCGTCCGGTGTTGCCGGTGTCCAACCTCGCCGTGCTGGCCCAGCGCGCCTTGCGTGAACATGGCGCCCAGCAGGTTGCGGCGGCCATCGATGCGCGCATGGATGAAGTGTATTGGGGGTGCTACCGCGAAACAGCGGGAGAGATGCGCCTGGTCGGTGTTGAAGCCGTGCAGCCGCCGGAGTCATCGGTGCTGCCTGCCGACGCCAGCGGCGACTGGTTCGGTGCGGGCACCGGTTGGGGTTATGGTGAGCGCATCGCGGTGCCGTTGGTGGGCCAGGACGCTGCGATGTTGCCTCATGCCGAGGACCTGCTGACGTTGGCTCGTTTTGCTTTTGAGCGTGGCGAGGCGATTCCCGCAGATCAGGCCGCACCTGTGTACCTGCGCGATAAAGTGGCGCAGACCAAGGCCGAACGCGGCCTGTAACTGTCGTGAGCGGGCTTGCCCCGCGCCGGGCTGCGAAGCAGCCCTAAACATCCCCAACACGCCTCTAATCTGCACCAATCGTCAGAATTTGCCCCCTGCTTTAAACCTTTTTCAAATTATGTGTTCTAGTTATCACCAGAGCATTTGCGCGTTACGGATTGCGCCACTAAAATGCCATCACCGATACCGAGTTCGCATCGATGCGTATAGACGGCTTTTCCTCACAGTCCTACCCCATCAAGCGTAAGCCGCGTAAGGCCAACGTCACGGTAGACGAGTCCGTCGAAGATTCACCGGACTTCATCGAAGTCCAGCCCGATGCGCAGTCCAACGCTCAATCACGTATCAGCGGTCTTCCCGCCCGTCAGCAAGACATGGTCTTCCCACGCTCAATGAGCAGAAGTGTCGCCACCGCCCTGGCCAGCTACCTGACCACCGCCGGCTTTGTCGAATGGGATATGGAAGTGCTGGGCCTCGACATCCACATCTGATGCGTCTGCCTTACTACCTGGGTTGCCCGTCCTGGAGTGAAAACGCTTGGCGCGAGTACCTGTACCCCGCCGATGCCCGTTCCAGCGACTACCTTGCGCTCTACTCCCAGGTTTTCAACGCCGTTGAAGGCAACACCACGTTTTATGCCCGCCCGTCGGCCGCCACCGTGCAACGCTGGGCCGAGATCATGCCCGAGGATTTTCGCTTCACGGCCAAGTTTCCCGGTGATATCAGCCACAGCGGCAACCTGATTGAGCAGCTCCCGGCAGCGGAAAGCTTTGTGGGCTTGATGAGTCCTTTGGGTGAGCGGGTATCGCCGCTGTGGTTGCAGCTGCCCGCGACGTTCACACCGCAGCGTCTGGGGGAATTGGCCGGTTTCATTGATGGCCTGGAGCGGCCAATGGCCGTAGAAGTACGGCATCAGGAATTCTTCGCCAAGGGCGATGCCGAGCGCATGCTCAACCGCTTGTTGCGTGACCGGGGCGTGGAACGCATCTGCCTGGACCCTCGTGCACTCTTCAGTTGCACGTCGACTTCAGCCGCCGTGCTGCACGCCCAATCGAAAAAGCCCAAGGTGCCACCACGGCCGGCGGCGCTGACGCAGTTCCCCCAAGTGCGTTTTATCGGCCATCCCGAACTCGAAGCCAACGATCCGTTTTTGGTCCCCTGGGTGGAAAAAGTCGCCGGCTGGATCGAAGAAGGCCGCACGCCCTATGTGTTCCTGCACACCTCGGATAACCGTCTCGCCGCGCAGTTGGCCCTGCGTTTCCACGACCAGTTGATGGCGCGCCTACCTGGGCTGCCGCCACTGCCCACGTTGGATCGTACCCCCGAAGTGGAGCAACTGGGGTTACTCTAGGGCTCCTTTTCCCGCCAGGAGCCAGACATGGATGCGCAAACCCTTCGCGCCGAAACCTTCAAGGCCTTGCATGAGCGTGACCGCGCCTTCGTAATGCCTAACCCGTGGGATGCAGGCTCCGCCGTGATGCTGGCCAGCCTGGGTTTTGAAGCGCTGGCCACCACCAGTGCGGGCTACGCGTTCAGCTTGGCGCGCCCGGATGCGGAAGGGGCGCTGTCCCTGGAAGACACGTTGATCAATGCCGGCATGATCGCCAAGGCCACGGCGCTGCCGGTGGCGGCTGACCTCGAAAACGGCTTCAGCGACACCCCCGAAGGTTGCGCCCAGACCATCCTGCGTGCCGCCGCCACGGGGATCGTCGGTGGTTCCATCGAGGATGCCACGGGCGTCGCCGTCGACCCGATCTATCCCTTTGACCTTTCCGTAGAACGTGTGGAAGCGGCCGTTGCCGCCGCCCGTAGCCTGCCATTCCCCTTCACCCTGACGGCCCGTGCGGAAAACCTCCTGCACGGCCGCCTGGATCTGCCCGACACCATCCGCCGCCTGCAGGCCTACGCCGAGGCCGGTGCCGACGTGCTGTATGCGCCGGCCTTGCGCAGTGCCGAGGAAGTGCTGGCGGTGGTCAAGGCGGTGGCGCCCAAGCCGGTGAATGTGTTGATGTCCGGCGGCTTGAACCTGAGCGTCGCGCAGCTCAGCGAGATGGGCGTGCGACGGATCAGCGTCGGCTCGGCCCTGGCGTTGGCGGCCTACGGTGAGTTCTATCGTGCAGCCCAGGAAGTGTATGAGCTGGGCACGTTCACCTTTACCGAGCGCAAGATGCCGTTCAGCCAGGCCAACCAGTTCTTCAAGGACTAAGCCGTGCGTTTTTTAAACGTGATGGGCTTGCTGCTGATTCTGGCGGGCGCCGTTGCCGTGGGCGTCTGGCGTGGCTGGGTGCCAATACCGGCCGATTGGAACCCCTGGGCACCGCTGGACGTACGTGCCAGCCCCAACCTGCTGACCCGTTACAAGCTGGGGCGCCTGCAGGATGACCCGGCGCTGTGTGATCAAGTGCTGGAAACCTCGGGCCTGCGCGTCAGCCATCAGGCGGACTCGCCCGCCGATGCCGCTTGCCCCTTGCGTAATACCTTGCGCGTCCAGGGCGCAGCGGTCGGGCTGAGCAGCAGCTTCCTCGCCAGTTGCCCACTGGCGGTGGCCTTCGCCCTGTTCGAGCGGCACAGCCTGCAACCGGCGGCCCAGGCGGTATTCGGCCAGGCGGTGACACGGGTTGACCATCTGGGCAGTTTTGCCTGTCGCAATATGTATAACCGTGCCGAGGGGCGACTGAGCCAGCATGCGTCGGCCAATGCGCTGGACATTGCCGGCTTTCGTCTGGCGGATGGGCGCAGTATCAGCGTGCTCAAGGATTGGTCGGGGGAGGGCGATAATGCGCGGTTCCTGCGCCAAGTACGCGATAGCGCCTGTGATGATTTCAATGTGGTGCTGAGCCCGGACTACAACGCCGCGCACCGCAACCATTTCCATCTGGATATGGGGCGTTGGTGGGTGTGTCGCTGAGTGTCAGGCGGCCAGGCGCAGGTTGTGGGTGACCAGCGGGCGTGCCCAGTAATAATCGAAGTCCAGGGCTTTCTGTTGCGCGACCAGTTCTTCGGTCGGGTACGGCGTGGCGGCCGGTGGCAGCAGGTCCAACTCGAATTCGGCGATGGGCAGGTGCAGTGGGCGTGGCTCCGGTGCCGGGCCTGGCTCCGGCAGCGCTTGGCCAGCGGTCAGTACGATCGGGCGGACCCAACCGCTTTCGAAGTTCTGCTGGCGTTGCTGGGCGACGATTTCTTCTTCCGGGAACGGTGTGGCGGCGGGTGGCAGCAAGTCGGTCTCGAACTCGGCGATCGGCAGGAACAGCGGCTCCGGCGGCGCGATTTCGGTGTCTTTCACGTCACACCCACGCTGCGTGAGGATCTGCGACAACAGATCGGCGCCAGCACTCGGTTCTACCGCTGGGTCTGCCGGTGCAGGCGCCTGCACCGCGAGCGCGTCCGGCGTATCGCCAAGCTGCTCGGCCAATGCCCGGGCGAAGAAGTCCTGCCACACATGGCTCACCCCGGCCAGCGCTTGGGTATTGCGCAGGCCGTAGTGGTTGTGGGTCGGCAGTACACCGATGGTTAGGGGAAGAATGTCTGACATTTTTCTCGGTCGACGCTCAGCTCTGGCAAAATACCTGACTGTTGTTTTTATCGGCCGGTAGTTGCCGATCCTTAATATTTTTGAGCGTAGCGATTGATGAGCGAACAACCAGCGGCCAGCCGCATCCAGGTCGAGGCCTTGGGCGACGGTTTCAAGGCCCGTGCCGAGCAGTGGGCGTCACTGTTGGGGCTGCCGTTGCAGCTGGCGGATGCGGACTTTTCCCTGCAAGTCGGCGAACATGGCCTGCAGTTGCAACAGCTTGGGCCTGACGCGCCTGGGCCGGTGCGGGTGGACTTTGTCGAAGGCGGAGCGGCGCATCGGCGCCTGTACGGTGGTGGCAGCGGGCAGATGATCGCCAAGGCCGTGGGCATTGCCCAAGGCGTGCGTCCACGGGTGCTGGACGCCACGGCCGGCCTGGGCAAGGACGCTTTCGTGCTGGCCAGCCTGGGCTGCGAGATGAGTTTGATCGAACGCCAGCCGCTGATCGGCGCGTTGCTTGAAGATGGGTTGGCGCGTGGCGCGGATGATTTTGAGGTGGCGCCGATCGTGGCGCGCATGCAGTTGCTCAAGGGCAACTCCATCGACGTGATGCGCAATTGGGAAGGTGAGCCGCCCCAGGTGATCTACCTTGACCCGATGTTCCCGCACCGTGAGAAAACTGCGCTGGTGAAGAAGGAGATGCGCCTGTTCCGGCCGCTGGTGGGAGATGATCCGGACGCCCCGGCGCTGTTGGCTGCCGCGTTGGCCCTGGCCAGCCACCGTGTGGTGGTCAAGCGCCCGCGCAAGGCGCCGTGCATTGACGGGCCCAAGCCAAGTCATGCGCTGGATGGCAAGTCCAGTCGGTATGACATCTACCCCAAGAAAGCGCTCAAGCCTTGATCGTGGACCTGTGGCGAGGGAGCTTGCTCCCGCCGGCGGCCTTACAGCCGACCGCTATTTACCTGTTGCCCAGCGATCAAAATGTGGGAGCTGGCTTGCCAGCGATGAGGCCCGTCCATGCAACGAGCCTTTAAGGCCTGTACGCCCGCATAAACAACCCCACCACCTCCTGTACATGTTCTTCGGCGGCTTCTTCGCTCAGTTGCCCGCCGCAGCCATACAGCAAGCAAAAGTTCGCCGTGCCTTTGAGCAGGCAGAAGAAGTGCTCGGCTGCGGTAAACGGTTTGTCGATGCTCAGCGCGCCGCTCTGATCGATCTTGCTCAACAAGCGCTCCATGCCTTGCAACATGCGCATGGGGCCGGCCTCGAAGAAGATCTGTGAGAGTTTCACGTCTTGATTGCCGGTGGTCATCATCAGGCGATGCAGGTTGACTGACTCTTCGCTGTTGATCAGGCGATGGAACCCTCGCGCGATGTTCAGCAACACAGTCTCTACGGGCACACCCATGGGCAGCTCGAAGTACATCACCGGCAGTTGTTCTTCGCACTTGGCCACTACGGCGGCCGTGAATAACGTCTCTTTATCGTTGAAATGACTGTAGACGGTCAGTTTCGACACGCCCGCTTCCAGTGCAACGGCATCCATGCTGGTACTGGCGTAGCCATTGCTCAAAAACAGGATTTTCGCGGCTTCAAGGATTGCCTGGCGTTTTGCCATGTCCTTGGGACGCCCGGGGCTATTGGTGTTTACAGGATTGTCGGACATTTTCACCTTTAATACTGGACTGGTGAGTTTGGTATTAATAACATACCCGCCAGTATAATTATTCCTAGCTCCATTAGCGAAAAGGTCCTACAGCATGCGCAGCATTTTCCTGCCCTTTGCGTTGCCTGTCAGTCTGGTCCTCCTATTGGCCGCCTGTGGCCATGAAGAAGCGACCCAGACCACCATCCGACCGGCCATGGTGGTGCAGCCACAGCCTTCTGCGCAGTCGATGGACAGCTACCCCGGCGAAGTGCGCGCACGCTATGAGCCGGACCTGGCGTTTCGCATTGGCGGCAAAGTCAGTAAGCGGCTGGTGGAGGAGGGCGAACGAGTCAAGGCCAACCAGGCGCTGGCGGAGCTCGACCCTCAGGACGTGCGCCTGCAACTCGAAGCGACCCGTGCCCAAGTCGCCGCCGCCGAGGCCAACCTGAGCCTAGTGCGTGCCGAGCGCGATCGCTACAAGACCCTGATGGACCGTCAGATGGTCAGCCGTTCCCAGTACGACAATTCTGAAAACCTCTATAGATCCGGAGAAGCACGCCTCAAGCAGATCAAGGCCGAGTTTGACGTGGCCAGCAACCAGGCTGGCTACGCCGTGCTGCGCGCACCCCAGGACGGTGTGGTGGCCAAGCGCGCGGTCGAAGTCGGCCAGGTGGTGTCTGCCGGCCAGACGGTGTTCACCCTGGCCACCGATGGCGAGCGCGAAGTGCTGATCAGCCTGCCCGAGCAAGGTTTTGGTCGCTTCAAGATCGGCCAGCCGGTGTCGGTCGAGCTGTGGAGCCAGCCCGACCAGCGCTTCAGCGGGCGTATTCGCGAGCTGTCACCGGCGGCCGATCCGAAGTCGCGCACGTTCGCGGCCCGCGTGGCGTTCACCGGCGGCAAGGTGCCGGCGGAACTGGGCCAGAGCGCCCGCGTATTCATACAGGCTGACGGCGTTATTCCGTTGTCGGTGCCGCTCTCTGCCCTCAGTGCGGAGAACGGTGCGTCCTACGTCTGGCGCGTACAGCCCGACAACACCCTCAAACGCGTGCCGGTCCGTATTGGCGCCTTTGGTGAAAAAACCGTCCCGGTACTGGAAGGCTTGAGCCCGACCGATTGGGTCATTGCCGCCGGTGTGCATGTGCTCCACGAAGGCCAGCAAGTGCGCCCGGTGGATCGCGCCAACCGCGTGGTGAATCTGGCGGCCAAGGAGTAGTTCCCGATGGGTTTCAATCTTTCCGAATGGGCGTTGCGAAATCGCCAGATCGTACTGTTCCTGATGATTCTGCTGGCAGTGGTCGGTACTTTGTCCTACTCCAAGTTGGGGCAAAGCGAAGACCCGCCGTTCACCTTCAAGGCCATGGTGATCAAGACCAATTGGCCCGGCGCTACAGCCCAGGAAGTCTCGCGGCAAGTCACCGAGCGTATTGAAAAGAAACTGATGGAGACCGGTGAGTACGAGCGCATCGTCTCTTTCTCGCGCCCCGGTGAATCCCAGGTGACCTTTATAGCGCGCGACTCCCTGCATTCGGCGCAGATCCCCGAGCTGTGGTACCAGGTGCGCAAGAAGATCAGCGACATCCGCCAGACGTTGCCGCCGGACATCCAGGGGCCGTTTTTCAATGATGAATTCGGCACCACTTTCGGCAACATCTACGCGCTGACCGGCGATGGCTTTGACTATGCCGTGCTCAAGGACTACGCCGACCGTATCCAGATTCAACTGCAGCGCGTGCCTGATGTGGGCAAGGTCGAGTTGCTCGGCCTGCAGGATGAGAAGATCTGGATCGAACTGTCCAACCTCAAGCTCGCCACCCTCGGTTTACCCCTGGCGGCGGTGCAGCAGGCTTTGCAGGAACAGAATGCGGTCTCGACGGCGGGTTTCTTTGAAACCCCGAGCGAGCGTGTGCAACTTCGGGTATCGGGCAATTTCAAGACCGTTGAAGAGATCCGCAGCTTTCCGATTCGCGTGGGTGACCGCACCTTCCGTATCGGCGATGTGGCCGACATCCACCGTGGCTTCAACGACCCACCGGCCCCGCGCATGCGCTACATGGGCGAGGACGCCATTGGCCTGGCCGTCGCCATGCGTGACGGCGGCGATATCCTGGTCCTGGGCAAAGCCTTGGAAGTCGAATTCGCACGCTTGCAGAAGAACCTTCCTGCGGGCATGGAGCTGCGCAAGGTCTCGGACCAGCCGGCGGCGGTGAAAACCAGCGTCGGTGAATTTGTGCAGGTACTGGCCGAAGCGCTGGCCATCGTGTTGCTGGTGAGTTTCTTCTCCCTCGGCGTGCGCACCGGCATGGTGGTAGCCCTGGCGATTCCGCTGGTGCTGGCGATGACCTTTGCCACCATGTATTACCTCGGGATCGGCCTGCACAAGATTTCCCTCGGCGCCCTGGTGTTGGCGTTAGGCCTGCTGGTGGACGATGCCATCATCGCAGTGGAAATGATGGCGATCAAAATGGAGCAGGGTTACGACCGACTCAAAGCCGCGAGTTTCGCCTGGACCAGCACGGCGTTCCCGATGCTCACCGGTACATTGATCACCGCCGCCGGATTCCTGCCGATTGCCACTGCGCAGTCGAGCACCGGTGAATACACGCGTTCGATCTTCCAGGTGGTGACCATCGCGTTGTTGGCCTCGTGGGTCGCCGCCGTGGTGTTTGTGCCTTATCTGGGGGAAAAACTCCTGCCGGACCTGGCGAAAATTCATGCGGCCAAGCACGGCACTGATGGCCCTGATCCCTACGGAACACCGTTCTATCAACGTGTAAGACGCTGGGTGGAGTGGTGCGTACGGCGACGCAAAACCGTAATCGTCCTGACGCTGCTGCTGTTTATCGGCTCGGTCGCGCTGTTTCGTTTTGTGCCACAGCAGTTCTTCCCGGCCTCCGGCCGCCTGGAGTTGATGGTCGACCTGAAGCTGGCCGAAGGCGCCTCCCTGAGCAATACCGCCGACCAGGTCAAGCGCCTGGAAGCCTTGCTCAAGGATCACGCCGGTATCGATAACTACGTGGCCTACGTCGGCACAGGCTCGCCGCGTTTCTACCTGCCGCTGGATCAACAGCTGCCGGCCACCAGCTTCGCCCAGTTTGTGGTATTGGCCAAAACCATCGAGGAGCGCGAAACCCTGCGCACCTGGTTGATCGAAACCCTCAACGAACAATTCCCCGACCTGCGTTCACGCGTCACACGTCTGGAAAACGGCCCACCTGTAGGCTATCCAGTGCAGTTTCGCGTGACCGGCGAACATATCGAAGAGGTCCGCGCCCTCGCACGTAAGGTTGCGGCCAAGGTTCGCGAAAATACCCATGTGGTCAACGTGCACCTGGACTGGGAAGAACCGAGCAAGATCGTCTACCTCAACATCGACCAGGACCGAGCCCGTGCCCTCGGTGTGAGCACCGCCAACCTGTCGAAATTCCTGCAGAGTTCGTTGACCGGTTCCACCGTCAGCCAATACCGCGAGGACAACGAGTTGATCGAAATCCTCTTGCGCGGCACCGTGCACGAGCGCACCGAACTGTCGCTGCTGCCAAGCCTGGCCGTGCCTACCGACAATGGTAAAAGCGTAGCGCTGTCGCAGATAGCCACCCTCGAATACGGCTTCGAAGAGGGCGTCATCTGGCACCGCAACCGCTTGCCCACCGTGACTGTTCGCGCGGATATCTATGGCAAGGAACAACCGGCGACGTTAGTCCAACAGATCCTGCCGACCCTCGAAGGCGTACGCGCGGAGCTACCGGATGGCTATTTGCTGGATGTCGGCGGTACGGTCGAGGACTCTGCCCGTGGCCAGAATTCGGTCAAGGCCGGTGTGCCCTTGTTCATTGTGGTGGTGCTGACCCTGCTGATGCTGCAACTGCGCAGCTTCTCGCGCACCGCCATGGTGTTTCTGACTGCCCCGCTGGGACTGATCGGTGTGACATTGTTCCTGCTGGTATTCCGTCAACCTTTCGGCTTCGTGGCCATGCTGGGAACCATCGCACTGTCGGGGATGATCATGCGTAACTCGGTGATCCTGGTTGACCAGATCGAACAGGACATCAAGGCGGGACTGGCACCCTGGCAGGCGATTATTGAAGCCACCGTCCGACGTTTCCGCCCGATTGTGCTGACAGCCCTGGCGGCCGTACTGGCGATGATTCCGTTGTCGCGCAGCGTGTTTTTCGGGCCAATGGCCGTGGCGATCATGGGCGGGCTGATTGTGGCCACAGCGTTGACGCTGTTGTTTTTGCCGGCGTTGTACGCCGCATGGTTCCGGGTCAAACCGCAGGCCGTGTAAAACCTTGTCGTAGGGATAATCACAAACGTATTACGGAGCCAGGAACGTTTATTCGGCGAGGGGCCACTCATGAATTACCTGATTGCCAGGTCTTTTGCCACCAGGGTTTTATCCCTGTCGGCAGAAGCATAAATCTGATGATTCAAGGAGTATTTATGAAAATAGGTATTAATTTTAATGCTTGGAAGCCCGGCTGCGGCAGCAACTCCTGTGCGCCTGCCAAGCCTAACCCCCCTTGCTCCAAATCCCCTTCCTGCAATAAGCCTGAAGACCCTTGCAAGCCCAAGAGCGGCGCGGCAATTGGCTTCGGTGTCATGCCCTTGGGCATGATCGCCTTCGGTGGTTTTGGTATAGGGAAGTTCTTCTAATTACGCCAGAACTGCTTGAATCCGGGCAGGTGAGCCTCCCCCACCTGTCCGGGCTCAGAGCGCGAGCTTACAGGGCGCCGAAGACTTTCTTCGCCAGGCTGGTCGCGGCAGCCGCTGGGTTCTCACGGATGGTTTCTTCCTGCTTCGCAATCATCTTGAACAACCCGTCCAGTGCCTGCTCGGTCACGTAGTTTTCGACGTTGGCGCTCTTGGCATCCACCGCACCAAAGGCTGCGGCTTTACCGGCCAGGGCATTGTATTGCTGAGCCACGCCGACCTTGTCGGTAGCGGCCTTGACGATCGGCAGGAACTTGGCGCGGATGGCCTCGCGACTGCTTTTGTTCAGGTACTGGGTGGCGGAATCCTGGCCGCCGCTGAGGATGCCCTTGGCGTCAGTCACACTCATGTTCTTGACGGCGTTGACCAGGATCGGCTGGGCCTGGGTCACGGCGGTTTCGGCGGCCTTGTTCATGCTGGTTTCCAGCTGGGTGACCTGGTCACCCATGCCGAACATTTTCAGTTTGTCGGCCACTTTGCCCAGCTTGCCAGGCAGGCCGATCTTCACTTCCGGGTTGTTGCTGAAACCACCGGGGACGCCCAGTTGCTTCACGGCGATCTGCGCGCCTTGGGTCAGGGCGTCCTTGAGGCCGCCGCTGGCGTCACCCTGGGACAGGCTGCTCAAGTCCAGGGCCATGGCGTTGGCACCGAGCAACAAACCAGCACACAGGGCAGTAAAGCGAAGGGAGTTACGGAGCATGGGCGCTTCCTTTTAATAGGGCTTATGTTCTAGAGACGACTCAGTGGGCTACAGCGTCGACGCGCAGGCGCAGGGGGTGTGGGTCCTGGCCATTGAGCTGCACGGAGTACCGTTCGGTGGTGATAAACAGTAGCTTGCCATCCAGTTCGATGCGAGCGCTCACCGAATAACTGTGGCCGGGTTTGACTTGCGCGGGGTCGTAGCTCAGGTGGAAGGGCAGCGGCACTTGGCCTTTGACCGGGCCTTTCTGCTCGGCGAGGGTCACGGCGGGTGCATCCGCCAGGGACACGTCTTGCAGGCTGACGCTCAAGGTTGCGGCCGGCGGCAGGGCGATACGTTGCAGGTAGAAGACTTCGCCGTCGAGGCTGGCCTTGGGAGCGGGCGTCATGGATTGGCAGGCTCCGAGCAGGGCGGTAAGGCCCAGGAGGATGATCTTTTTCAAGGTGCAGCTCCTTTTCAACGGCGCCGGATTCCATCCGGCGCCTGCTTAAATCTAGCGGCTTTCTTCAGGTTTTGGCGGTTGCGGTTCGACCGCGGCTTCGGCGGCCCCATCCACGCGATGCAAGGCGACCTGACGGATCGACAGGCGAATCTCCGCCGGTAACACGCGCTTGGCCGCGCCTTCGGCCAGTTCGCCGAGCAGGTCGTGGTAGCTCAACTTACCGGCTTCGTCGCGGCGCAGCACATCTTGCTCCAGTAAAGTCTGGATGAAATGTCGGAAAAGGCTCTTGTCGAAGAATTCCGGGGCGTTGAGGCCATGCAGGATCGACAGGCGTTGGGCCATGATCGTGCACAGGTCTTCCAGCTCTTCGGCGCTGATGCTGTTCTGGCCGCTGTTGAGCAGCAGCGAAATCGCCATGTAGAAGCGTTGCAGGGTCTGGGCGACAGTCTTGGACAGCAGCGTCAGCAGCACAAAGTGCCGCGAGCTCGGCGCCGGGCGCAGGTACACGTTGTTCTCGAAACGCAGCAGGCCTTGCTCGACAAAGGCCTCCAGCCATTGGTCGACCACGGTATCCAGCTCGTCCAGCGACCAGCGGATAAACAGCTCCGATTGCAGGTACGGGTACAGCGCGTGGGTATAGCGCAGGATCTGATCGCGGCTCATCCGCGAGCTGCTTTGGAAGAAACTGGCCAGCAGCGCCGGCAGCGCAAAAATGTGCAGCACGTTGTTGCGGTAGTAGGTCATGAGGACGGCATTCTGCTCGTCCAGGTACAAAATCTTACCCAGCGCATCACTCTGTTCCGACAGCAGATCCATGTCCTTGACGTGCTTGATCAGCGCCAGGCCATCGCCGTCGGGCAGGGTGGTATGGGGCGAGTAGGGCACGCGGCGCAGCAGCGCCAGGTACAAATCCAACTGGCGCGCCATGGCTTGTTCGTCGAGGGCCAGGCGCGTGGTGGACAGCAATGCCAGCGCCACCAGGTTCACCGGGTTCACTGCCGCAGCTTCGTTCAAGTGGCGCGCCACCTGTTCGCCGAGGCGGTTGGTGGTTTCATTCAGCCAGGCGGGTTTGTAGTTCGGGCCCAGCTCCTGGGAGCGCCAGTCCGGTTGCTCGGCGTCGAGGAACTCAGCCAGCTTGATCGGCTCGCCGAAATTGACGGCGACTTGGCCGAAGCGCTGCTTGAGCGCGCCAACCACTTTGAAAATATCGAAGATCGACTCTTTCTTCTTGCTCGCGCCACGTAGCTCGCCCAGGTAGGTGCGGCCTTCGAGTACGCGCTCGTAGCCGATGTACACCGGCACAAACACGATGGGCATGCGCGAAGAGCGCAGGAAACTGCGCAGTGTAATCGCCAGCATCCCGGTCTTCGGCTGCAGCATGCGCCCGGTGCGTGAGCGTCCGCCTTCGACGAAGTACTCCACCGGGAAGCCCTTGGTGAACAAGGTGTGCAGGTACTCGTTGAACACCGAGGTGTACAGCGGGTTGCCCTTGAAGGTGCGGCGCATGAAAAACGCACCGCCACGGCGCAGCAGGCTGCCGATCACCGGCATGTTCAGGTTGATCCCGGCGGCGATGTGCGGTGGGGTCAGGCCATTCTTGAACAGCAAATACGAGAGCAACAGGTAATCGATATGGCTGCGGTGGCAGGGCACGTAGATCACCTCGTAGCCCTGGGCAACCTTTTGCACACCTTCGATGTTATTGACCTTGATGCCGTCGTAGATCTTGTTCCAGAACCAGCTCAGCACCACTTCGAGGAAGCGGATCGCCGTGTAGGTGTAGTCCGAGGCGATTTCGTTGCCGTAGCGCAGGGCCTGGGCCTTGGCTTTTTCCGGGGTGATCTTTTCCCGTTCGGCTTCGTCGGCAATGGCCTGGCGCACCAGCGGCATGTTGACCAGGCCCTTCACCAGGTTGCGCCGGTGTGACAAGTCGGGGCCGATCACGGCGGTCTTCAGGTTACGAAAGTGCACACGCAAGATGCGCTGGGCCATTCGCACGGTGCGTTCGTGCCCTTTATTGTGCTCGATCAATTCACGCAGGTTGATAGGCGCGGAGAATTGCACGCGGGTCTTGCGGCCCAGGATCAGGATGCTCAACAGGCGGCGTAGACGCCCGGTGACCGCCCAGCTGTCGGCAAACAGCAGCTTCCACGGGCTGGACTCGCTCTCCGGCGACTGCCCCCAGAACACGCTGACCGGAATGATTTGTGCATTCTCTTCGGCGTGCTCGCTGAGGGTATTGACCAGCCGGGTCAGGGTCGGTGGTGCGCCGCGCTTGTCCTGGCGTCCGAGCCAGTCCGGTTCCGGCGTGAGGTAGAAGAACGCCGCCGGTTCCATCAACGGGCCGACCGATACCGGCAGCACCGGGCGCGGCAGGCCGGCCTTGGTGCACTCGGCATCGACCACGGCCAATTCGCTGAGGGAGGGCGATTGCAGGACGTAGAACACCGGCCGGCTGCGGTCCAGGTTAAGGGTTAAGGACGACTGGTTGATCGTCTCTGAGCGAACCCAGAGGTACAACAGTCGGCGCAAGGTGCCAAACACTAGACGGCGGAACGGAGAGCGGGTCATAGGCGTGCTGCTTCAAGTGGAAAAAACCGAGCAGGCGCTCGGGCGGGTAGTGTGCCGTATTCACCGAAAATCGGCAAAAAAGCAGCGATGTAAACTTGAGTTGATCGTTTTTGAGCCTGTCTTATACTCGGCAGTTCAACGCGACCGACTCAACAATAACAATCAGGTGGGAGTGAACAGATGGCAACGCGCGAAACCGGTAATGTAAAGTGGTTCAATGACGCAAAGGGCTATGGCTTTATCCAGCGTGAAGACGGCAAGGATGTGTTTGTGCACTACCGCGCCATTCGCGGTGAGGGCCATCGTTCCTTGGCCGAGGGCCAGCAGGTGGAGTACGCCGTGGTGACTGGCGAGAAGGGGTTGCAGGCGGAGGATGTGGTGGGGCTGTAAGCCCACCGCTGTACAGATGTGGCAAGGGGCTTGCTGTGGTGAGCGGGGCAAGCCCGCTCACTACACAAGCACTTCTTCAGGATTATGCGGTTTTCCAGGTGATCTGCTCTTCACCGTCTTCACTGATGCGAATCCAGGTGTCAGCGCTTTCTTCACCTTCTTCCTCAACCCAGGTGCCCGGTGCGCAACGCACTTCGACGTTCAGCGCGGCAAAGGCTGCGCGGGCACAGGCGATGTCGTCGTCCCACGGCGTCTGGTCGCTTTCCAGGTACAGGCTGTTCCATTTGCCTACAGCTTTCGGCAGCCAGGTAACGGGTACGTTGCCGGCCTTGCACTTGTAGGTCTGGCCCTTCTGGACCCAGTCGGTGCAGGGGCCCAGGGCGGCGCCGAGCCAGGCCGCGATGGCCTTGTAGTCGACGTCGGCGTCCTTCAGGTAAATCTCTATATCGGGTTGGCGCATGGATGTTCCTCGTTGCGGGATTCGAAAATCCATTCGCGGATACTGGACAGTCTGTTATTGAAGCACGAAATAGTCGTAGCGCATCGATACCGTGACCAGCAGCGGCTCGGCCGCCTCGATCACGTCGGCGCGGCGCTCGGCACTGGCGCGCCAGCCGTGGGGTGTCATCGCCAGCAGGTTGGCACGGTCCTGGGGTTCGGCCAGGCTCAGGGCGAATTCCAGTGTTTCGCTGTGCGCCAGGCTCATGCCGTCCGGCACCAGGGCCAGGTGCTTGTCGTCGGTGTATTCGCGCACTTCGTCGTATAAACGCTCACGCAGTTCCATCAGGTGGCCGGCGGTAGGGCCGACCTTCATCAAGCCGCCGCCGGGGCTGAGCAGGCGCTTGGCCTCTTCCCAATCCAATGGGCTGAAAACGCTGGCGAGAAACTGGCAACTGCCTGAGGCCAACGGCACACGGGCCATGCTGGCGATCAACCAAGTCATCGCCGGGTTGCGCTTGCAAGCGCGTTTGACCGCTTCCTTGGAGATATCCAGCGCGTAGCCATCGGCGTGAGGCAGGGCTTCGGCGATTTGCGCGGTGTAGTAACCCTCGCCACAACCGATGTCCACCCAGCGCTGCGGCGCACGTTCGGCGGCCAGTTCAGCCAGGCGCTTGGCCACCGGGGCGTAGTGCCCGGCGTTGAGAAAGTCGCGGCGCGCCTCGACCATGGCCAGGTTATCGCCGGGGTCGCGGCTGTTCTTGTGTTGTACCGGCAACAGGTTCAGGTAACCCTGGCGCGCGCGGTCGAAACGGTGTCCGGCCGGGCACGCCACGCCATTGTCCACCGCATTGAGCGGCGCGCTGCAAATGGGGCAGGCCAGCATCAGGCGAGCAACTTGATCAGGGTCTGGTAGTAGATTTCGGTCAGCACATCGAGATCGCTGGCCAGGATGCGCTCATTGACCTGATGGATCGTTGCGTTGACCGGGCCCAGTTCGACCACTTGGGTGCCGAGGGTCGCGATGAAACGTCCGTCGGAGGTACCGCCGCTGGTGGACGCCTGGGTCTCACGCCCGGTGATCGCCTTGATGCTCGCCGACACCGCATCCAGCAACGCGCCCGGTTCGGTGAGGAAGGGCAGGCCCGACAACGCCCACTCCACGTGCCAGTCCAGGCCATGCTTGTCGAGAATCTCGGCCACCCGTTGTTGCAAGCCTTCGACGGTGGATTCGGTGGAAAAGCGGAAGTTGAACACCGCTGTCAGGTCGCCGGGGATCACGTTGGTCGCGCCGGTGCCGGAATTGAGGTTGGAGATCTGGAAACTGGTGGGCGGGAAGAAGCTATTGCCGTCATCCCAATGCTCGGCAGCCAGTTCCGCCAGGGCCGGTGCAGCCAAGTGGATCGGGTTCTTCGCCAGGTGCGGGTACGCCACGTGGCCCTGTACACCGCGTACGGTCAGGGTCGCGCCGAGGGAACCACGACGGCCGTTCTTGACCACATCGCCCACCAGGGTGGTGCTTGACGGCTCGCCGACGATGCACCAGTCCAGACGCTCCTTGCGTGCGGCCAGGCGTTCGATCACGGCTTTGGTGCCGTGGTGCGCCGGGCCTTCTTCATCGCTGGTGATCAGGAAGGCGACCGAGCCCTTGTGGTCCGGGTAGTCGCTGACAAAGCGCTCGGCCGCCACCAGCATCGCCGCCAGGCTGCCTTTCATGTCCGCCGCGCCACGCCCGCAGAGCATGCCGTTTTCGTCGATCAACGCGTCGAACGGGTCGTTCTGCCAGGCTTGCACCGGGCCGGTCGGCACCACGTCGGTGTGGCCGGCGAAGCACAGCACCGGACCGTCATGCTTACCATGGGTGGCCCAGAAGTTGTCCACGTCTTCGATGCGCATCGGCTCGAGCGCAAAACCGGCGTCGCCCAGGCGCTGCATCATCAGCTTCTGGCAATCGGCGTCGATCGGCGTCACTGAGGGGCGACGGATCAGGTCGATAGCGAGTTGAAGGGTCGTCGAAAGGTCGGCATGGGCCGTCATGGAAAACTCCGGAAGCATGTGATGGGCGCAGGACGTAAGGGGCGTAGATTCAGTGTGGGAGGGGGCTTGCCCTCAATGGCTGAGTGTCAGTCACTGCATCTGTTGACTGGGCCACCGCCATCGGGGGCAAGCCCCCTCCCACACAAAGCATTGGCCTGGGCCAAGACTCATAAAACGGCCGTTATCTTATAGCAAAACGGCGGCCAGAGGCCGCCGTTTAGTGCATTGCGCAAGTTTTTACTCAGCGGTTGCCAGCTCGACCTTCGGCGCCGGTTTCGGCAGCGACGACAGGAAAGCCATGACCAGCGCCGCCACATACGGCAGCGACTGGACCAGCAGCATCACCACCCAGAAGCGGATGTCATTGCTGGGCAGGCCCTGCACCAGGTAGATCCCCAGCGCCGCGCCCCACAACAGCAGCATGATGAACATTTCTTCGCGGGCTTCGGAAATCGCGACCCAGAAGCCGTGGTTATCCGCGTTTTTCGGTGTACGAAAGAACGGAATGCTGGTGGTGAAGAAGCCATACAGCACCGCTTTTGCGATGGTGTGGGACAACGCCAGACCGGCCAGGGCTGCGCAGAATGCATCCTTCAAGTTCACGCCTACCGCACGGCGGTAGAGGAAGATGATCTTGCCGACCTTGAACACAAACAGCGCCAATGGCGGAATCGCGAAAATCAGCAACGGCGGGTCCACCCGCGTCGGCACGATGATCATCGCCGCCGACCACAACAGGGCGCCCACGGTGAAGAAGATGTTCATGCCGTCCGCCACCCACGGTAACCAGCCCGCGAGGAAGTGGTAGCGCTGGCCACGGGTCAGCTCGGTGCCCTTGCCACGCAACAGGCTCGCGGTGTGGCGCTTGATGATCTGGATCGCCCCGTAGGCCCAGCGGAAACGCTGTTTCTTGAAGTCGATAAAGGTATCCGGCATCAGGCCCTTGCCGTAGCTGTCGTGGTAATACGCCGCCGACAGGCCTTTCTCGAACACGCGTAGGCCCAGTTCGGCATCTTCGCAGATGCACCAGTCGGCCCAACCCAGTTCTTCGAGCACCGAGCGACGGGTCATGGTCATGGTGCCGTGCTGGATGATCGCGTCACGGTCGTTGCGCGTCACCATGCCGATATGGAAGAAGCCTTTGTATTCCGCATAGCAGAGCTTCTTGAAGGTGCTTTCGTTCTGGTCGCGGTAATCCTGCGGCGACTGCACCACGGCGATTTTCGGGTCGGCGAAGTGCGGCACCATGTGTTTGAGCCAGTTCGGCGACACGCAGTAATCCGAGTCGATCACCGCGATCACTTCGGCGTCCTTGGCGGTGTGTGGGATCAGGTAGTTCAGTGCACCACCCTTGAAACCCGCCAGCGGCGCGACGTGGAAGAACTTGAAGCGCGGGCCGAGGGTTTCGCAGTAGTCGCGTACCGGCTCCCACACGGCCGGGTCCTTGGTGTTGTTGTCGATGATCAGGACTTCGTAATCCGGGTAATCGAGGGCGGCCAAGGCGTCGAGGGTCTGTTTGACCATCTCCGGCGGCTCGTTGTAGCACGGCACATGGATCGACACTTTCGGGCGGTAGTCCGAATCGCCCTCCACGGGTAGGAATTCACGCCGGCGCTTGTGGGTCCATACCGCTTCCGCCAGTTCGTGGGCTTCGGTCAGCAACACGATAAACACGCCGAGGGCGCCAAGGGCCAGGAGGATCCCCACGGTGACACTGAACCAGGTGCTGTATTGCTGGCTGTAGTCGTAGCCGATCCACACCAGCACCGAACCGCAGAGAAACGCGATAAAGGTCAGGAAGGTGCGGCCACGCTGGCGCAGGGATGAGCCATCGATCATCAGCAGGGTCAGGGACAGCAGCGCGAGCACCACCGAACCGATGGCCAGCACGCGCCATTGCGGAATCGCCACCACCGGCCCGTCAAAGTTGAATTTCTGCTGGCGCGCAGCGTTGTATACACCCCAGTAAGCGCCGGCCGAGCCTTCGTCACTGACTTTCCACGGCTGATCGAACGCCTCGATCACGAAGTAGTTGAAACCCTGGCGATTGAGCTTGTTCACCAGTGTGCGCAGATAAATCGCCTGGTCGGCAGGCGACGTTTCATTGCCACCGCGCATGCGGCCGTTACTCGGCCAGCCCACTTCCGACAGCAGCAACGGCTTTTTCGGGAACAGTTTCTTCAGGTCCCTGGCGCGGTCGAGTACGTACTGGCCGGCCTTGTCCATCGGAATGTATTCCCAGAACGGCAGGATGTGCGCGGCGATCAGGTCGACGTGCTTGGCCAGTTGCGGGTTCTTTTCCCAGATGTGCCATTGCTCGGACGTCGTCACCGGCACTTTCACGGCGGCGCGGACCCTGTCGAGCAGCACAATCAGCGCTTCAGGGGTGATTTCCTCACGGAACAGGGCTTCGTTACCGACCACTACCCGCACCACACTGCGCGAGCTGTTGGCGATTTCGATGGCGCGCTGGATTTCTCGCTCGTTGCGCTCAAGATCCGGGCTGATCCAGATCCCTAGCGTCACACGCAGGCCGAACTCCTCGGCCAGCTTGGGGATATCCCCCAGCGTGCCGTCGACCGAGTAGGTACGGATGTTGTCCGTCAGCTTGCTCATGATCTCGAGGTCGCGACGCATCTGGTCGTCGGTCGGGTACTGGTCTTTCTGTGGGTACTGGCCTTGCTGGAACGGCGAGTAGGAAAAACCGGAGATCTGTTCAGGCCAGTTGGGGGCGGTGACCGGGCGGTTGATCAGCGCCCAGAAACCGCTGAATAGCGCGGCAATTGCCAGCACTATCACTAGGTTGAGTCCAAATTTACGCGATGCCATGGCTATTTCGGGTTCCAAAGGGTGTGGAACGAAAAGAGGTGTCGGCCTACGCCGAACGGCGCGCATCCTACACCGGCCCTTCCCTGACCGTACAGCAAGCCGAGAAAAACCGGACATTGGGCAGCGAAAGTACATCTAAGTTCTTTACTTGTAACTTGTAGCTTAAAACTTGCCGCTGCGTAGCCCATAATGCGCGCCGGTTTTTGGGGTAATGGTCATGAGTACAGAAGATCCGCGGTTTGCAGGCGTCGCCCGCTTGTATGGCATTGAAGGCTTGGAACGCTTGAAAGCGGCCCATGTGGCGATTGTCGGCGTCGGCGGCGTGGGCTCGTGGGCGGCGGAAGCCATGGCCCGTTGCGGGGTGGGCGAGATTTCGCTGTTTGACCTGGATGACGTCTGCGTCAGCAACAGCAACCGCCAGTTGCACGCGCTGGACAGCACTGTCGGTAAACCCAAGGTCGAAGTGATGGCTGAGCGCCTGCGCGCGATCAACCCGGATTGCACGGTGCATGCGGTGGCGGACTTCGTGACCCGCGACACCATGGCCGAGTACATCACCCCCAACATCGACTGCGTGATCGACTGCATCGACGCGGTCAACGCCAAGGCGGCACTGATCGCCTGGTGCAAGCGCCGCAAGATCCAGATCATCACCACCGGCGGCGCGGGCGGGCAGATCGACCCGACGCTGATCCAGGTCTGCGACCTGAACCGTACCTTCAACGACCCGCTGGCGTCGAAAGTGCGCTCCACCTTGCGCCGCGACTATGGTTTCTCCCGCACCGTGACCCGCCATTACAGCGTGCCGTGCGTGTTTTCCACCGAACAACTGCGCTATCCCAAGCCGGATGGCAGCATTTGTTTGCAGAAGAGTTTCGTCGGGGACGGGGTGAAGCTGGACTGCGCCGGTGGGTTTGGCGCGGTGATGATGGTGACGGCCACCTTCGGCATGGTGGCGGCGACCAAGGCAGTGGATAAAATTGTGGCAGGGGTGCGGCGGCCGTCGGAGCGGGTCAAGCCCTCTTAAATCTCGGAACCCTACACAATTCAAATGTGGGAGGGGGCTTGCCCCCGATAGCGGTGGATCAGCCAACTTGTTCAGTGACTGACACCCTGCAATCGGGGGCAAGCCCCCTCCCACATTTAGCTTTGTGTATGGCTGAGTTCGCGCATGCGTTGCAGGACCGCGTTGAGGCCATTGCTGCGCGAGGGTGAGAGTTGACGGGAAAGCCCCAGTTGATTGAACCAGTCGGGCAGGTCCACGGCCAGTAGCTCGGCAGCAGAAAGCCCATTGACCCGCGCCAGCAGCAATGCGACTAACCCACGAATCATCCGTGCATCGCTGCTGGCGGCGAACTGCCAGTGGCCATCCTGCAAACGCCCCACCAACCACACCAGGCTTTCACAGCCCTGCACCAGGTTGGCCTCGGTCTTATCTTCATCCGCCAATGCTGGCAGCCGCTCGCCCCATTGCATCAGCATCCGCGCGCGCTGCTCCCAACTGCCCACGGCTTGAAAAGCCTCAAGTGCGGCAACGGCCTCTACCGGCAGGCTCATCGCAGCATGTCCAGCGCCTGGTCCAGCGCTTCAAAGAAGCGCTCCAGGTCATCGGAATCGTTATACAGCGCCAGGGACACGCGAATCGCCCCCGATAGATGCATCGCCTTGAGCAGCGGCATTGCGCAGTGATGGCCGGCGCGCACGGCAATGCCTTGCTCGGTGAGCAGGTGCGCGAGGTCCGCGTTGTGCACGCCATCGACGACAAAACTGACCAGCGCGACCTGCGGCGACCCCAGCACGCGCACGCCATTGCGCGCTTTGAGGCCACGCAACAGGTAGTCATGCAGCGCCGCCTCATGGGCGACGATCGCGGGCTGGTCCAGCGAACCCAGGTAATCCAGGCTGGCGCCCAGGCCGATCACACTGGCAATCGGCGGGGTGCCCGCCTCGAAACCCAACGGTGCCGGGCGGAAGCTGGCGCTGTGGTAGTCCGCCTGTTGCACCATCTCGCCGCCAAACTGCCAGTGGCGCAGGTGATGCAAGGCTTCGTTGCGCCCGAACAGCACGCCGACGCCATCCGGGCCATACAGCTTATGGCTGGAAAACACATAGAAATCGCAGCCCAAAGCCTGCACGTCGTGACGGCCATGGACGATGCCCTGGGCGCCATCGACCACCGTCAGGGTGCCGTGTGGCTGGGCGAGCGCCAGCAGGGCCTCCAGCGGCTGCCAGGCGCCGAGCACGTTGGACAACTGGCTCACCGCCAGCAGGCGTGTGCGTGGGCCGATCAGCTCGGCGGCGGCCGGCAGGTCGATCACGCCGTCATCGTTCAGCGGCAATACCACCAGCGTGGCGGCGCGACGTTTGGCCAGTTGCTGCCAGGGCAGCAGGTTGGCGTGGTGTTCCAGGGCGCTGATGACAATCTCATCGCCCGCATTGAATAAGTGCTCTAGGCCATAGGCCAAGAGGTTCAGCGCTGAGGTCGCGCCGTGGGTGAAGACGATCTGCCCGCTGTCGCCTGCATTCAACCACTGCGCGACCTTGCTGCGACTGTCTTCGAAGGCTTGCGTCGCATGGGCGCCTGGCAAATGCTGGGCACGGTGCACATTGGCTGCGCCATTGGCGTAGTAATGGCTGATGGCATCCAACAGGGCCTGGGGTTTTTGCGTGGTGGCGGCGTTGTCCAGGTAAGTCTGGTCTTGCCGTTGCAGCGTGGCGATGGCCGGGAAATCGGCGCGCCAGGGGGAGGGCACTAGCATGGTGTTCAAGACTCGTATAAGCGAGCCCCAGGGTCGGGGCCCGCTAGTGGCATCGAGTGGCTGCTTAGTTGTGAGCGTGCAGCGCTTCGTTCAGTTCGATGGCCGATTTGTGGGTTTTGCACTCCACCGCACCGGTCTCCGAGTTGCGGCGGAACAGCAGGTCCGGCTGGCCGGCCAGCTCACGTGCCTTGACCACTTTGACCAGTTGGTTTTGTTCGTCCAGCAGCGCAACCTTCGTGCCGGCAGTGACGTACAAGCCCGACTCCACGGTGTTGCGGTCGCCCAACGGGATACCGATACCGGCGTTGGCGCCGATCAGGCAGCCTTCGCCCACCTTGATCACGATGTTGCCGCCGCCCGACAGGGTGCCCATGGTAGAGCAACCGCCGCCCAGGTCCGAGCCCTTGCCGACGAACACGCCCGCCGATACACGGCCTTCGATCATGCCCGGACCTTCGGTGCCGGCGTTGAAGTTGACGAAGCCTTCGTGCATCACGGTGGTGCCTTCGCCCACGTAGGCGCCCAGGCGGATACGCGCGGCGTCAGCGATACGTACGCCGCTTGGCACGACGTAGTCGGTCATTTTCGGGAACTTGTCCACCGAGAACACTTCCAGCAGCTCGCCGCGCAGGCGGGCTTCCAGCTGGCGCTCGGCCAATTCCGCGATGTCGATCGCGCCCTGGCTGGTCCAGGCCACGTTCGGCAACTGCGGGAACACACCGGCCAGGCTCAGGCCGTGCGGCTTGACCAGGCGGTGGGACAGCAGGTGCAGCTTGAGGTAGGCCTCGGGGGTGGAGGTCAGTGCCGCGTCTTCGGCCAGCACGGTGGCGACCAGCGGGGTGTGGCTTTCAGCCAGGCGGCTCAGCAACGCGGCTTGGGTGGCATCAACACCTTTGAGCGCGTCTGCCAGTTGCAGGGCCTGGGTGACGGTGAAGGTAATCGCCTGGTTGCCTTCGCTGTAACCGAGGATCGGTGCGATGGCGGCGACAATTTCAGCCGATGGGTTGAGCAACGGTTGTGCGTAAAACACTTCCAGCCAAGCACCTTGGCGGTTCTGAGTGCCGACGCCGAAGCCCAGGCTGAACAGGGAATTGGACATGCTGTTACCTCTACAAA
>Ga0207650_10000425_pt1 | contig 37178 bp, 28 predicted proteins | sample KBSS63metaG_FD_184325 | JGI IMG/M metagenome (GOLD analysis project Ga0207650, IMG submission 184325) | Switchgrass rhizosphere microbial communities from Kellogg Biological Station, Michigan, USA - KBS S6-3 metaG (SPAdes) (version 2) | ecosystem: Host-associated > Plants > Roots > Rhizosphere...
GAGGTTTTGTTGCGGCAGGTAGGCGCGACTGGTGACCAGGCCTTTGGCCAGGTAGTGGTCGGTGATGACCTTGAGCAGATCATTGAGCTGCGGCACGCCAAGACATTGGCCGATGTAGGGCTTGATTAGGCTGGCGCGCTCGCCTTCGGACAGCGCGTCGGCGCCGCTGAGTTCAATGGTGTTGATGGCGAAACAGCGAATGTCGGCGGGCGCTGTCGGCTTGGCGGGGGCGGCGGCTTTGCCGGGCAGGTCCTTGAGCTCTTCGAGGCGGCGCTGTTGCTCTTCGAGCAGGCGATCCTGGCGGTCACGGATCAGGTCGGTAACGCCTGGCGTGTCCTGCGGGGTTGCGCCTTGGGCCGTCCCGGCTAAGCCCAGGCATAAAAAAACGGACAGCAGGCTGAGCCCGGTCCGACGTCCGCAACGCCACATGTGTAGATCCCTCTATATGGCCCAGTGCCATCAATGGGCGGCGATCATATGGTGGCGTTATCATGGCGTCAATTAAATGTACAAATTTGTTCCATGGACGATACATGGAAAATTGGGACCGCCGCTCAGCCGTAAATGGAGGAAATTGAGACGGGCTCTTGTAAATCCAGCCAAGCACTCTAATCGCTAGGCCAATCAAAAAACCTGCATGGCTGCAGGCTCTTCTCAAGCCAGTTTCTCAATCCAGGCCGTAAATCGCCCGCTACCGCATTGCCTCCAGCGCATGCCTCACCTGCTCAACATCTACATGGACATATTTCAGGGTAGTGGCGATGCTTCGGTGCCCCAACAGGTCCTTGACGATGTGAAGGTTGCTCTTGGGTTGCTTCATCAAATCGGTAGCGATCGTATGCCGGAACCGGTGCGGGCTGATGTGCACGCCAAGCTTACGACTCAGTGCCGTGTAGAAATGTGATAGCTGACTCATATCCATCGTTCTGCGCATGTGGCGCTGGGAAAACTTGTTTACGTTGAAGAGCTGCTCGCTTTGCTTGATGCCCCGCTGTTTAGCGTTCAATAGCAAGATAGTGAAGTCGGGGGCGATTTGGCTTAGCAAAGCGGCAGCATCAGCCAGCAAAAAAAATGGGGGAGCCAACAAATTCGGCCCCCCCTTTGTCGCGTTACAGCTTGAAACGCGAAACGACAGTACGCAGTTCCCCTGCCAGCAGCGTGAGCTCCTCCGCAGTCACAGCGTTGTCCTCTATGCCCTCCATCAGCGCAACGCTACCGTTACGAATCTCGGTCACATTGCGATTGATATCCTCCGAGACGGCGTGCTGCTGAACCGCCGCGCTGGCTATCTGGGTGTTCATTCCTACGATTTGCTCAACGCCGTCATTGATTGCATCCAGGCTAGTCGAGGCCTGATCAGCGGATTCGATGCATTCCTGCGCGCGCAGTTTTCCCGCTTTCATTTGCTCGACGGCGTCGCCTGTCGCCAGTTGCAGCTCTTGGATAATCCGGCGGATCTCTTCGGTTGAGTTTTGTGTGCGCGAGGCCAGAGTTCTGACCTCGTCGGCGACCACCGCGAATCCTCGACCCTGCTCACCGGCGCGGGCCGCCTCAATGGCCGCGTTCAACGCCAGCAGGTTGGTTTGATCAGCAATGTTACGGATCACCTCAATAACGCCGCCAATCTGCTGGCTGTGTTGCGCGAGTGCCGAAACCTTTTGCGCACTGCGCTCTACCTCATCGGCCAAGGCTTCGATAGTCACGCGGGTTTCCTGCATCTTCGCCAGGCCGGTGTTTGAGGACTGGCTGGCGTGCCCAGCGGCGTGGGCGGCACCCTCGGTGTTTTGCGCCACGTCCGCAACGCTGGTGGTCATCTCGTTGATAGCCGTAGCGACTTGTTCGGTTTCGCTTTGCTGGGCGCTCATCGCGCGTTTAGCCCGGTCAATCGACAGCCCAATGCGCTCCGCCGCATCGGAGACCGATTGTGAACTGCGCTCGACCTGGGCAAGCGAGGAGCCAAAGGCTTGCACCATATGGTTAAGGCCGTTGCCCACGTCGGCCATTTCATCTTTGCCGCGCACTTGAACTCGCACGCTCAGGTCGCCCTGAGCAATGAGTTGGGTGGCAATCAAAACATCGTTGATCGTGCGACGCATGGCGCTGTAGATGCCGCTGAACACATACACCAGCAACAGGCCAAGAACGACAAACATACCTAGAATGAATAGCCGTTCCGACGTTTTTTCCTGAACTCGGCGTTCAAGCGCATTCAACAGTGCGTCTTGCAGCGTGTCTTGAGCTTTGTACAACTCAGCCACCACCGCATTGCCCTTGGTCGGCAAGTTCTGCACGCCGCTGATGATGTCGCCTGGCGCGCCAATCAATACTTCGAGGTCGGCGCGGAAGCTGTCGAGGCTCGCAAAAGCACTGGTGATCGGCGCCTGAATACTATCGGTGAGGGCGGGTTCTCTGCGGCGCAAAAGTGCCAGGCTTTGCTGAAGTTCTTTATGGATGAGTAACTCATTTTTGAGCATCGATTTGATAACGCTGCGCGCACCCGCACTCAACGTTTGCCCGTCATGTAGCCCGCTGGCCAGCCCGCGCAATTGCCCGACCATATTGATTTGTCGTGGCAGCCTCAAGGTACTCTGATCGATCATGAACAACGATGCGTAATCTTCATCCAGCACCATGCCCGACGTGGCCGATACGTAGTAAACGAAGTTCAACGTCTCGGTGAGCTGATCGTTCCAGTCGTCGAAGATGGCACTCTGATTGGCATCTGCTTTCGCCCGCTCAATCAAACGCTGCGCCCCAGAGTGCAGACGCTGCACTCGATCACCGGTTTCCAGCTGTGTGTTGAGTTGTCGGTCGGTTGCAGCCAGTTTCGAAAACGCGTCCTCCAACTTCAACTGGTTGGCCGACAGATCGGCTTGAGCGGCTCTATCCCCGCTGAGCAAGCGGTTGGTGAGCGCACGTTGCAACATCGAAAAACGCAGTACAGGCGTTACGTCCAATAGATAGCGCTGGCCTACTTGTTCCGAGCGAATGACCTCAAGGCTTCCGTTGATCTGATGGATCACGCGCGTACCGAGCAGAACCAAAGGGATTAGGACGATGATTGCAAGCACACCGAATTTCGTGGAGAAGCGTAATCGGTCAGCCAGGTGTACGGCAGGAGCAAGGATGTTCATGGAGTTCTCACAGCCCGGAATGGGACGGTTTGTAGTTGATGTGTAGTTGAGAACACTCCATTTTCTCGAATGCCTGGCTCTGTCTGGCTCATTCGGCTAATCACGTTTTATGTAATTAAACGTTTCAGACATCCTGTCGGCATTGAGATTGAGAACTTTATGAAAAGTTGTACAGATATTTATTTTTGTACAACTTATGAACGCTTTGATAGCAGTGATGTCTCCGAGCCATCACTGCTTCAAGGGAGTCTTGTAGGGTAAGCGCTGCGGTCGCTACCGGATTGATCTGTGCTGGAGGCCGTTTGTCTCCCATCGACATGTCTATAGATCTGGACCGTGTTGGTTGGCTTCTGTTGAGGCGCTGCATCCACGACACTAAATGTCAGACTGGATTTCCCCATAGAAGGACGCGCCGCAATGACGATCAAATCAGCATCTTGAAAGCCGCCTGTGATCTGACGCATCGCCTCCAAACCACTGGGAATGCCAGTAATGCTCTCGCCCTCATTGAAGTGGTAGTCGATCCTTTCAAGCGCCTCATGCGATAGCGCATAAAACGACGACAGCGACGGCTGATTATCCAGATCGATGGGCAGGATGCGGATCCCTGCATCGGCGCAGAACGCACCTAAATTGGCGCCAACCGTGGTCTTACCCGGCCCGCCTTTGGTTGAAACGACTGCAGCGACTTTCATGGAGCTTCCCTCATAATCGTAGGATTTGAGACGGCTTCATGCTGGTCACGCTGTGCGCTTTGATCACCCCGGAGAAATCCAAGGCAAAAAAAAGCCTGCATCTCTGCAGGCTTTCTCTATCTGGCTCCACGACCTGGACTCGAACCAGGGACCCAATGATTAACAGTCATTTGCTCTACCAACTGAGCTATCGCGGAATGCGCCGTATGTTACTGATTAAAAAGGAGAAGTCAAGCGTTGCCTGGCATTCGGTGGCATTAAACCGGATAGCCGGTTGAATCGGCGTGTTCCTTGGCCAACTCCAGCCAGGCCAAGGCGGCGGGTGGCAGGTGGGCGCTGGCGCGCCAGGCCAGGGCGATGTGCCAGTCGGTGTGGGGTTCGTCCAAGGGGACTAGGGCGATGCCGGCATGTTGATGTTTGTGCGCCAGCATCCGCGGCAGGAAGGCCACGCCCAGGCCGGCGGCGACCAGGTCGACGATAAAGTCGATCTGCCCGCTGCGGGCGGTCACCTTTGGGGTGACGCCTTTGTGCTCGCAGGCGGCGAGGATCTTGGCGTTCAGGGCGAAGCCCGCTTCGAACAAGATGAACGGCGAGTCCGCCAAGTCGGTGAAGTCGATGCGGGTGTGCGAAGCCAGTGGATGGCTGATGGGCAGCACGGCCATCAGCGGTTCATTGCGCACCGGTTGGTAGTTAAAGTCTTCGTCGACCGGCAGCAGCAGGGCCGCCAGGTCGACCTCTCCTGCTTCCAGGCACTCGCGCAGTTTTTTGCTGCCGTATTCGGTGAGTTCGATGTCGATGTCCGGGTAGCGGCTGCGGTAGGTGGCGAACATCGTCGCGAACAGCACACCGCAGCCAACCGGTGGCAAACCGATACGTAGCACGCCACGCTTGAGGCCACGCAGGTCGTTGATCTCGGCCACCAGATCGTTGTGCTCGGCGAGCAGCACCAAGGCACGGCGGTAGGCAATTTCGCCGGCGGCGGTGAGTTCGTTGCGGTGGCCAAGACGATTGAGCAGCGGCGTGCCCAATTCCTCTTCCAGGGTCTTGACCGCCTTACTCACGGTGGATTGGGTCAGGGACACCACCTCGGCGGCCTGGGAGAAACCACCCTGGCGCACCACTTCGACAAAGGCACGCAATGTTCTCAAGTTCATCAGTATTCCCTTGGCGACTGGATACCAGTGATAAAAGTTGTTTTTATCATGACAGAAATTTACCTATCCTGATCCGCCCTGCCTCGTGGAGACACCGTTCATGATCATCTCGTCCGCCTCCGACTACCGCGCAGCCGCCCAGCGCAAGCTGCCGCGCTTCCTGTTCGACTACATCGACGGCGGCGCCTACGCCGAACACACGATGCGTGCGAACAGTTCGGACCTGGCCGAGATCAGCCTGCGCCAGCGCATCCTGCGCAACGTGGATAACCTGAGCCTGAAAACCACAGTGTTCGGCCAGGAACTGGACATGCCGGTGATCCTCAGCCCGGTGGGCCTGACCGGCATGTATGCGCGGCGTGGTGAAGTTCAGGCGGCTAAAGCGGCGGCGAACAAAGGCGTTCCGTTCTGCCTGTCGACGGTGTCGGTGTGCCCGATTGAAGAAGTCGCGTCACAAAGCGCGCGGGCGATCTGGTTCCAACTTTACGTGCTCAAGGACCGGGGTTTTATGCGCAACGCGCTGGAGCGCGCACAAGCCGCGGGGGTCACCACACTGGTCTTTACCGTGGACATGCCCACGCCCGGCGCCCGCTATCGCGATGCGCACTCGGGCATGTCCGGCCCGTTCGCCGCGCAGCGACGTATGCTGCAGGCCATGACCAAGCCGCAGTGGGCTTTCGACGTCGGCTTGATGGGCCGCCCGCACGACCTGGGCAATATCTCCAAGTACCTGGGCAAACCCACGCATCTGGAAGACTACATCGGCTGGCTCGCCAACAACTTCGACCCGTCGATCAGTTGGAAAGACCTGGAGTGGATCCGCGAATTCTGGAAAGGCCCGATGATCATCAAAGGCATCCTCGATCCCCAGGACGCAAAGGACGCAGTGAGTTTCGGCGCCGATGGCATCGTGGTGTCCAACCATGGCGGCCGCCAACTGGACGGCGTGCTGTCCACCGCCAAGGCCCTGCCACCGATTGCCGATGCGGTGGGCGATGACCTCACGGTGTTGGTGGACTCCGGCATCCGTTCCGGGCTGGACGTGGTGCGCATGCTTGCCCTGGGGGCCAAGGCGTGCCTGCTGGGTCGCGCCAGCGCCTATGCCCTGGCTGCCGATGGCCAAAACGGCGTGGAAAACCTGCTGGACATTTTCGCCAAAGAAATGCGCGTGGCGATGACCTTGACCGGTGTAACGTCGATTGAGCAGATTGACCACACCACCCTGGTAGGCCAGCGGCAGTAAGACGGACATCAGCCAAATAACCGGCGCGCTGATTCAACGACTGCTTTCTGATTAGGGAGTAGTCGTTGTTTTATAAGAACATTTAATAATGTTAAACAAATTGGCATGAATATCGCTCTAACCAATCCCAAGCAGGTTAAGCGATGACAAGACGTGCGGCGGTGCCCAGGGGTTATAACCCACTGCAAAGCGGTCTAAACTGTTACTAATGTTTTACGGAACTGAAGGAACAGTAAGACGCTTGGCACTTGCCACTCTCATCGAGCCTGTAAGACAGCTTAGTGCTTAGAGGCCGATCGCTTATGAAAACACCTACCCAGACCAACGCAATTGACTTCGACAGTGCCAAATTGCAACGCCTGGGGTTTGGTCAGCCATCCCTCCTTCCACGCCGCCCCACGACCCTTGCTCAACTTCGCCAACAGCTCGGCCAGCAATTGCAAACCAGCCTGGAGCCGGAGCGTATCCTCGGCGTGTTCTTCCGCGAGATCCAGCGCCTGGTACCCCTGGACGCCCTGCAATACCGTCATCAAGCCAGCGACCTGCGCCTGGAATTCGGCCATCGCGGCCACCATTCGGTGAGCTACAGCCTGAGCCATGAAGGCGAACACCTGGGCGAGCTGATCTTTCGGCGTAACCAACGGTTGTCGGAAGAGGAACTCGGCCAGCTCGAATCGCTGCTGGCCCCCCTGCTCTACCCGATGCGCAACGCCCTGCTGTATCGCGCCGCCACCCGCAGTGCCCTGCGCGACCCGTTGACCGAGACCGGCAACCGCATCGCCATGGACCAGACCCTGCAACGGGAAATCGACATGGCGCGCCGGCACCTGAACCCGCTGTCCTTGTTGATGATCGACATCGATCACTTCAAGCGCATCAACGACACCCATGGCCACGCTGCGGGCGATAATGTATTGCGCGCCGTCGCCGCGGCGATCAAGGGCCAGTTGCGTAACGTGGACATGGTGTTCCGGTTTGGCGGGGAAGAGTTTCTGATCCTGCTGTCCAACACCGGCCGAGACGCGGCGGCGATGGTCGGGGAGCGCCTGCGCCAGGCGGCACAGGCCCAAGACTACTGGGCGGATGACACGCGGATCGAATTGACGGTAAGCCTCGGTTGCTCGACCTTGCTGGCCGCCGAGTCTGCCGAAAGCCTGCTGCGCCGAGCCGACACCGCGTTATACGTGGCCAAGCGCGAAGGCCGTAACCGCCTGGCGATGGCGGGGTAACCCCGCCAACGCGCGACACTTCAATGCTGGCGAGGGAGCAAGCTCCCTCACCACAGGTCAAGCTTCGCTGGCGACCCGCGCCTGGCGCTCACGCATCACTGCGGGGGCTTTCTCTTTCTCCAGGCGCATGCAGCTTTCCAGGAACAGGAACATGTAGTCGTAGCTCTTGCACACGGCTTGGCGCAGTTCTGCCTGCAGTTCCTTGGTCGGGTTCATGCCGGCCAGGGTGCAGATGATTTCCAGCGCTTCCCACGGGTGGGCATCATCGTACTGGGCGTGCATTTTCAGCCACTTCATCGCACGTTTGCGCTCTTCCTCGGGAAAAGCCGCCGCATAGACGCCGGTGGAACACACCACGGCGGACCATTCCCCGGTCGCCCCTTCGATCGCGTAGTTGGTCGCGGCGATGGCCACAATCAGCGAATCGGCGGAGCTGGTGTGCCAGCACCAATGGCTCAGTGCATGCAACTCCGGCGGTACGTTCTGGGCCTGCAACTCCTCCAGGCTCACACCATGGGCACGGGCCCAGTGCACCCAATAGTCGGCGTGGTTGAGTTCCACGCGAATATTGCGCATCAGCCAGCGGCGCGCCATGTCTTCCCCAGGATGGCGGGCAAATTTGGTCTTGGTGAGGTTCTGTGCCATGTACAAGGCAAACTGTTCCACCACTGGCCAGCCACCGATCAGGTAATGGCGCATGGTTTTGGCGCTGAGCGTGTTATCGCGCATGCGCTGGTACAGTTCGTGTTCGACAACTCGACGCTTGCTCTCGCTACAGTCCAGGATCAGTTTCTGAGCCCAGGCGGGGTAACTCGAGGCTTCCATAAGCGGGCCGGTTCTGTTGAATGTGTCGATCACTGTTAAGGCTCCTTTTTAAGTGTGATTGTACAGACCAGCAAATGTTTCAGCGGAATGTGCCGGGCGCCTTGAATAACAGAGGCTGCGGCCGCACAGGTCGACACTGCAAGCTATCAAAGGTAAACAATTGCGGTCGTTCAATCAGGTAGCCCTGAGCGTAATCCACACCAATTTCGAGTAACGCCTGTTCGATTTGCGGTGTCTCGACAAACTCTGCAATTGTGCGCTTACCCATGACGTGGCCGATGTGGTTGATCACTTCGACCATCGCGCGGTTAATCGGGTCGTCCAGCATATCCTTTACGAAACTTCCATCGATCTTCAGGAAGTCTACAGGTAAATGTTTGAGATAGGCGAATGAGGACATTCCGGCACAAAAGTCATCCAACGAGAACTGACAGCCTAAGGCTTTGAGTTCATTAATAAAGCGGATCGCACTGCCCAAGTTTGCAATAGCGCTGGTTTCGGTTATTTCAAAACAGATCATGCCGGGCGGAATTGCGTAAGTATGAAATTTCTCACGCAAAAATCCGAGAAAGTCATCATCACCAATAGTTATGCCTGACAGATTGATCGCACACATGGCCATAGGGCGACCTGGACGCTCGTGCAGGCAACGGGCGATGATCTTGAACACATTCTCCACCACCCAACGGTCCAGGGATGTCATCAGACCGTAGCGCTCGGCGGCCGGGATAAAGCTGTCGGGCAAGATGATGCGCCCGGCTTCGTCGTGCAGGCGCAGCAGGATCTCGATATGCCCATCACCACCGTCGGTCTGCCCCAGGGGTGAGATTTCCTGGGCATACAGGCAGAACCGGTTCTCTTCCAGGGCCATGTGCAGACGCTGCACCCAGGCCATTTCGCCAAAGCGCAGCGACAGTTCCGAGTCGTCGGCGTGGTACACCTGCACACGGTTGCGGCCCTTTTCCTTGGCCATGTAGCACGCCATGTCGGCGGCGCGCAGTGAGGTTTCCAGGGTGGTCGGGGTGTGCCCCAAGTGCACCAGGCCGATGCTGACGGTGGTCATGAACGGCCGGCCCTTCCACACAAAGTGCAGGCTTTGCACGGTATGGCGCAGGCTCTCGGCGATTTTCTCCGCCACCGCCGCCGGGCAATTCTCCAGCAGGATGCCGAATTCATCCCCGCCCAGGCGCGCCAGGGTGTCGCCTTCGCGCAGGTCCGATTGCAGCAGCGCGCAGATATGCCGCAGCAGCTCATCACCCGCCGCGTGGCCACAGGTGTCGTTGACCAGCTTGAACTGGTCCAGGTCAAGAAACATCAAGGCATGTCGCCCGCCGTACTGCTGAGCGGCAGGGTGCAGCACCTGTTCCAGGCGGAACTCGAATTCACGACGGTTGGCCAGGCCAGTCAGGGCGTCGTGAGTCGCCTGCCAGGACAGGTTGGCAATGTATTGACGCTCCTGGGTCATATCATGCAACACCAGCACCGCCCCGGTGACTTTACCCCCGCTGCGGATCGGCGCGCCCACCAGGGTCACCGACACCGTACTGCCATCCAGGCGTTGGATGGTTTTCGAATGCTCACTGCCGCCGCTCAATTGGCCCTTAACGATATGTTCGATCAGGGTAAAGCCGTCGGGCTGGGCATTGTCATCCAGCAAGTTGAACAGCGCTGCCAGGGGTAACCCTTGCGCCTGGGCCGAATTCCAGTGGGTCAGCGCCTCGGCCGCCGGGTTCATATAGCTGATGGCGCCGTCGACGTCGGTCGTGATCACCCCATCGCCAATCGACTCCAGGGTGATCTGCGCCCGCTCCTTCTCCTGTTGCAGGGCATCGGCAAAGGCGTGGCGCTGAGCCAGTAACTTATGCGTACGCAACAACGCCAGCACAATCAGGCCGAGCGCCGTGGCCAGGTTGGTGATCAGCAGCAACCCCAGGATCATCCGCGAGCCTTCGCCCAACGCATCACTAAAGGCCTTGGCTGCGGGCGTCACGCCTTCGTTGATGGCGATGATATGCGCCTTCCATTGCTGCACATCGTTGGCGCTGACCTGGTCGCGAGTGATCGAGCTGTGCATCTCACGCGCCAGTTCATCCAATTGCACCAGGTAGCCATCGCCGACGGTCCACAGCTCGATGGCTTTTTCCAGGTAGCTGAAATGGCGAAAATTGAGGTACAACCAGATCAGGCTGGAAACGTCATCCGGGTGGTTGCCGCCTTTGAGAATGCCCAGTCGTGCAGCGCTCAGGTCGGGCGTGGGACGGTCCAGGGCAATGCGCAGTTCATGCCCGCCCTGAGGCACGGCAATGGCCTGCTGGTACTTGAGGTAAGTGGTTTCGTCGCGGTTATCGGCGTACAGCGTCAGGTAATAGATGGCGTCTTTCTGACCCTTGGACCACAGGCTTTCGCCGGCCACATAGCCACGTACTGCCGAAAGCACGTAAAGACTGACGCAGCCTAACAATGCCTGGAACAGTACGACGGCTATAAAGGGCCAGACAATGCCCAACAGCCTTGGCGTTCCGAGAGTCCGCTTTTGCTTCATGAAGTCCCTTGCACATGCACTGCTGGATACGCACGCGAAAATCCGCTTCTGATAGCTCAGCCTAGGCTAAATCAACGCACTTGTTGCAGGTGTCCATAGAGTTTGGCGTACAGGCCGCCGTCGGCAATCAACTGTTGATGATCACCATCTTCAGCAATGTGACCGCCGTCGAAGACTAATACTCGATCGGCCTGCTTAACCGCCGACAGGCGGTGGGCAATAATCAGTGTAGTACGCCCGCTGAGGAAGCGCGCGAGCGCCTGGTGCAGGTTGTACTCGGTGGCGGCGTCCAAGGCGGAAGTCGCTTCGTCGAGGATCACCACTTTCGGCTCGGCCAACACCATGCGCGCAATCGCCAGGCGCTGACGCTGCCCGCCGGAAAACCGCACTCCGGAACGCCCCACCACGCTGTCCAGGCCCATCGGCAATGCCTTGACGGTAGCCTCCAACTGCGCAATTTCCAGTGCCTGCCAGCAGGCTTGGTCACTGCGCTCGCGGCCCATGGTCAGGTTGGCGCGCACGGTGTCGTTGAACAGCGCCGGGTGTTGCAGCACCACAGCGACGTGCTCGCGAATGGTCTCCAGGCCAATTTCCTGCTGGGTGGCGCCGCCAAATCGGATCGTCCCGGCCTGGGGCGTGTAGAGCCCGAGCAGCAGCTGCACCAGGGTGCTTTTGCCGCCACCGCTGGCGCCGACGATCGCCACCTTTTCACCGGGCGCGATGGCCAGGTTCAACTGGTCGAGCACCCGGTCTTCGCCATAGCCGAAACTGAGGCCGCGCACCTCGATGCCCACGGTTTCACGCCCGGCAAACGGGTCTTGGCCCCCGGCGTACTGCGGCTCATCGGCACGCGCCAGCAGTTCGTTGATCCGCGTCAGCGCCCCGCCCGCCGCGTAGTAGGCGTATTGCAGGTTCAGCAGCTGTTCCACCGGGCCGATCATGAACCACAGGTAACTGAACACCGCGAGCATCTGGCCAATGGACAGGTCGGAGAACAGCACCGTGAGCATCGCGGCGGCGCGGAAGATGTCGATACCAAACTGGAACAGCAAACCGCTGGCGCGGCTGGAAGCGTCGGTTTTCCACTGGGAATGGATCGCGTAGTCACGCACCTCCTGGGCACGCTGGCCGAGGCGCCCGAGGAAGAAACCCTGGCGGTTGCCGGCGCGCACTTCCTGAATGGCGTCCAGGGTTTCGGTCAGCGCCTGGGTAAAGCGCGAGGTGCTGTCGTTCTCCAGCTTCTTAAGGTATTTGACGCGCTTGCCCAACTGCACCGTGGCGTAGATCACCAGCGGGTTGAACAGCAGGATCAGCAAGGCCAGCTGCCAATGCATCCACACCAGAATGGCCGAGGTGCCCACCAGCGTCAGCATCGCCACCAGAAAGCGGCTGAGGGTTTCACCGACGAATTTATCCAGGGTGTCCAGGTCGGTGACCAGGTGCGTGGTGACCGTGCCGCTGCCCAGGCTTTCATATTCGCCCAGGGAAATACGCTTGAGCCGTTCGATCAGGCGCACGCGGATGCGGTACACGATGTCCTTGGCCAGCCGCGCAAACAGCCGCGCCTGCACCACGTTGAATACCAGCGCACCGCAGCGCAGCAACAGGGTCACCAGCAGCATCAGGCCGATATAGCCGGCCGCCTTCTGCCAACCCAGAGGCAGCGCGTGGTTCATCACGTTCAGGGCCGCATCGCCGTGGCCCAGCAGCACTTCGTCCACCAATAACGGCAACAGTAAAGGGATAGGAACGCTGCACAGGGTCGCCAGCACGGCAACGCCGTTGGCGATCCACAGGGATTTCTTGTGGCGCAGGGCCAGCCGGCGAATTTCTGCCCAGGTCAGGCGATCGGTGCGTTGAGGGCGTTCATGCACAGGTTGCCCGCTCCAGCCATCGGCCCAATAACGGCGACAGGTCGGACAACGGCTGGTAACCATTGGTCAGCAGGGCCAACTGGCCATTGCGCTCGGCCAGCAGCGTCGGGAAACCGGCGATGCCCAGATCCTGCACCCACGTAAAGTCGGCAGCGGTGGCGGCGTGTTGCTCGGCACGGTCGAAGGCGCCCGCAAACTCGATACGCGGGATGCCCGCTTGCTCGGCCAACTCCACCAACACACTGGCCAAGGTCACGTCGCGACCCTCGACATAAAATGCGCGCTGGATCAGCCCCAGCAGCGTCCAGGCACAGTCCGGCGCCAGGCTGCGGGCGGTGACGATGGCGCGGCACGCCGGCTCGGTGTCGTAGACAAAACCATCGGGCAACGCGCCTTCACGCTTGAACGGCTGGCCGGTGGCCTCGGTGACCGCCTGCCAGTGCTCCAGGATGTAGCGCCGAGTGGTTGGCTCCAGCGCCGCACCGCTGCCGGTGCGCAAGCCGCCCACCACCAGGTGCAGTTCCACGCCGGCCGCCTGGGCCTGCTCCACCAACGCCTCGGCCACCGGGGCAAAGCCCCAGCACCAGGAACACATCGGGTCCATTACGTAGAGCAGGCGCGCGGACATGGCTCAGGCCTCGGAAGGGGTTTGCTTGTAGTTGAAACCAATCGGGTGCGGCATGTTGCGGGCCTTGGCCAGCTCGATCTGCTTTTGCCGGTCGATCGCGCTGCGACGGGTTTTCTCCGGCAGCTTATCCCAGCAATGCGGGCAACTGATGCCAGCCACGTAGTGCTCGGAGGCGCGGTCTTCAACGCTCACCGGTGTGCGGCAAGCATGACATTGATCGTAGTCGCCTTCGCTCAGGTCGTGGCGTACGGTCACGCGATTATCGAAAACAAAGCAGTCGCCCTGCCACTTGGTTTCCGCCTGGGGCACCTCTTCGAGGTACTTCAGGATGCCGCCCTTGAGATGATAAACCTCATCGAAGCCTTCGCTGAGCATGTAGCTCGAGGCCTTCTCACAGCGAATGCCACCTGTGCAGAACATGGCGACTTTCTTATGCTTGGCGGGGTCGAAGTTGGCTTTGATGTAATCGGGAAATTCGCGAAAGCTGGTGGTTTTCGGGTCGATCGCGCCCTCAAACGTGCCGATGGACACTTCATAGTCGTTACGGGTGTCGATCAACAGCACTTCCGGGTCGCTGATCAGCGCGTTCCAGTCCTGCGGCTCGACGTAGGTGCCAACTTTCTTGTTCGGGTCGACGCCCTCGACGCCCAGGGTCACGATCTCTTTCTTGAGCTTGACCTTGGTGCGGTAGAACGGCTGGTCGTCGCAGTAGGATTCTTTATGGTCGATGTCGACCATGCGGGGGTCGGTCTTCAGCCAGGCCATCAGGCCATCAATGCCTTCACGGCTGCCGGAAACGGTGCCGTTGATGCCTTCTTCGGCGATCAGCAAGGTGCCTTTGATGCCGTTGTCGACCATCGCCTGCAACAGTGGCTCGCGCAGGGCGACGTAATCTTCGAGAGTGACGAACTTATACAGTGCCGCCACGACGATCGGTTGAGTCATGGGTGTTCTCTCCAGGTGGCTACCCTCGTAAGGGGTGAACCGGATGCAAAAAAAACGCGCCGGCTAAGCGGCGCGTTGCGGATTCTAACAAAATTGGCGACGTTTATGGACCGCCTCTTTACTGTGGCGAGGGGGCTTGCTCCCACTGGGCGGCGAAGCAGCCCCAACAAGCCCATGCGCCAGAGTGTCAGTGCCCGCCGGCGCAGGTCGGCGAGGCCGGGGCTGCGTCGATTTTCGCCCATTCATCAGGCGTGTAGGTATGCAGCGCCAGCGCATGAAACTCGCTCATCAGGTCACCCAGGGTGGCGTAGACCTTCTGGTGGCGCTTGACGCGGTTGAGCCCCTCGAACTGCGGGCTGACCAGCACGGCCTTGAAGTGGGTCTGCAACCCACGGCTGTGCATATGGCTTTCATCCAGCACGCTCAAGTGGTCGGTGCCCAGGGCGGCAAGCGCCGTTTCGATACGCTGTTGCATGGTCATTCCTGCTTACTTCTTCTTGGCCGGTGCGGCGGCTTTTGGCGTCAGCTCGTTGGTCATGTCTTCCAACAGCTTGTTCACCACCGGCACGGCGCTTTCCAGCTTTTGCTGGGTCATCTGGGCCGATTGCTGGGTCAGTTGCGGCATTTTTTCCAGGACTTTCTTGCCCAGTGGCGACTGGTAGAAGGCAACCAGGTCCTTGAGTTCGGATTCGCTGAAGTTGGTGGTGTAGAGCTTGACCATGTCAGGCTTCAGCTTTGGCCAGCCGATAGCCTGGTCCAGGGCGGCGTTGGCCTTGGCCTGGTAGCTGTCCAGTACGGACTGCTTGGCGGCAGGCGCCTTGGTCTGTTCGAAACGCTGGGCGAACATTTGCTGCACTTGCATGTACACCGGGGTACCCAGCTTGTCGGCATGGGCCAGGGTAAGGAAGGCTTCGGCACTGGCGTTGTGGCTGGCGGTATCGGCAAAAACCTGGCCGCTGGCGCAAACCAGAGCAACCGCGGTACAGATGGCACGAAGACGAGTCATCGAGTTTCCTTTTCTAGCAGGCGAGGTAAGACCCCAAGGGCGCCCATTCTGCGCCTAAAAAACGCCATGGCTCAACCCCACGCCTTGTAGGGCCTGGATTTGCGGCGCCCAATCCGATGAAAAGTCTTTTAGGGGAACCCCCAGGGCTCATCACAGCCTAAACTGCGCAAACGAACCTGAAGGAGTGTGCCCGATGAGCCGTATCGAAACCGACAGCCTGGGAGAAGTCCATGTCCCGGATGACGCTTACTGGGGCGCGCAGACCCAACGCTCGCTGGTGAACTTCGCCATCGGCGAACAACGCATGCCCCTCGCGGTACTGCACGCCCTGGCCCTGGTCAAGAAAGCCGCGGCACGCGTCAACGACCGCAATGGCGACCTGCCTGCCGACATCGCCCGCCTGATCGAACAGGCCGCCGACGAAGTGCTGGCGGGTCAACACGACGACCAGTTCCCCCTGGTGGTCTGGCAGACCGGCAGCGGCACCCAGAGCAACATGAACGCCAACGAAGTGATCGCCGGCCGCGCCAATGAGCTGGCGGGCAACCCGCGAGGCGGCAAGAGCCCGGTGCACCCCAACGATCATGTCAACCGCTCCCAGAGTTCCAATGACTGCTTCCCGACCGCCATGAGCATTGCGACTGTACAAGCAGTGCATCAGCGCTTGTTGCCGGCGATCGCGACACTGTCCGGCGGGCTGGCCGAGTTGGCCGCGCGGCATATGAAGCTGGTGAAGACCGGTCGCACCCACATGATGGATGCCACGCCGATCACCTTTGGCCAGGAACTCTCAGCCTTTATCGCCCAGCTCGATTACGCCGAACGCGCGATTCGCAGCGCCCTGCCCGCCGTGTGCGAGCTGGCCCAGGGCGGCACCGCTGTCGGCACCGGGCTGAATGCGCCCCATGGGTTTGGCGAGGCGATTGCCGCCGAACTGGCGGCGCTGTCGGGACTGCCGTTTGTCACGGCGCCGAACAAATTCGCCGCCCTCTCCGGCCACGAGCCGCTGGTGACCCTGCATGGCGCGCTGAAAACCCTGGCCGTGGCCCTGATGAAAATCGCCAACGACCTGCGCCTGCTGGGCTCCGGCCCGCGCGCCGGGCTGGCGGAGGTGAAGTTGCCGGCCAACGAACCGGGCAGCTCGATCATGCCCGGCAAGGTCAACCCTACCCAGTGCGAAGCGCTGTCGATGCTGGCCTGCCAGGTCTTGGGCAACGACGTGACCATCGGCATCGCCGCCAGCCAAGGGCACTTGCAGTTAAATGTGTACAAGCCGGTGATCATTCACAACCTGCTGGAATCGATCCGCCTGCTGGCCGACGGCTGTAATAACTTCCAGGAACACTGCGTGGCCGGGCTCGAACCCGACCCCGTGCAGATGGCCGCACACCTGGAACGTGGATTGATGCTGGTCACAGCGCTCAACCCGCACATCGGCTACGACAAGTCCGCAGAGATCGCCAAGAAGGCTTACGCCGAAGGGTTGACGCTTCGGGAGGCGGCGCTGGACCTGGGCTACCTCACCGATGCGGAATTCGACCAATGGGTTCGACCGCAAGACATGCTGGGCGCCTAGCCTAGGACGTCACCCGCAACCGCCGGGCCTTGAGCCCGGCGAGCAACGACGGCGCCAGCGCCACGGTCGCCGAGCCCAGTACCACCACCAACGCCCCGGCATACCCCAGGGCGTTGATTTCTTCGGCCTGCACATATTCGGGCCACAGCCAAGCCGCCAAGGCCACCGCCACAAACGTCACCAGCGGCGTGAGCGACAGCGTCGCACTGACCCGCGAGGCTTCCCAGTGGGCGAGCGCTTCGGCAAAGGCGCCATAGGCCACCAGGGTATTCATGCAGCACGCCAGCAACAGCCAGCCTTGCAGCGGGCTCAGGTCCAGTGCCTCCAAGGGATGTGCCCAGGGCGTGAGCAACAACGCGCAGGTGAGGTAGATCACCATCATGACCTGCAACGAATTCCACACCGTCAGCAGCTGTTTCTGACCCAGGGCGTAGAACACCCAAATAGAGGTGGCGAGCAGGATCGTCAGTACCCCGGCCGTGTAGGCCCCGAGGGACGTCAGCAACTCTTCCAGGCGCTGATTGAAGAACAGGCCAAAGCCTGCGATCAACACAAACAACCCCAGCACCTGTCCGCGACTGAAGCGCTCCTTGAACACAAACACACTGGCGATCATCAAAAAGATCGGCCCCATCTGCACCACCAACTGCGCGGTGCCGGGGCTGAGCATTTTCAGGCCCACCAGGTACAACACATAGTTGCCCACCAGACCACACACCGCCATTCCCACCAGCCAGCCGCCCTTGGGGCCCAGCACCTTGCGGCTGGGCAGGCGTTTGGTAAGCGCCAGGTAGATGAACAGGCAACCACCGGCCACGGTCAGGCGAAACCAGGTGACGGTAATCGGGTCCATCACCTGCAGGACCTGTTTGAGTTTGATCGGCAGAATGCCCCAGAGCAGCGCGGTCAGCAGGGTCAGGAGAAAACCATAGACCCAGCGGCCGGAAGAGATGTGCATGAGCGCCTCAGAAGCCAGAGGAAGTGGAGCGGGCATTCTAGGGGCAAGCGCACAATTGTAGATACGCCGCAGTTCAAAATAGGGAAGCAGGGTGGGTGTAGTGAGCAGGCTTGCCCTGCGCTGGGCTGCGAAGCGGCCCCGACCCAGGCGCCGCGTTCTTTCAGGCAGAACTGGTTGGCAGGTTTTGGGGCCGCTTCGCGCCCCAGCGCAGGGCAAGCCTGCTCACTACACAAATCCGCTTCCGGTTCTAGCGCACGGCTTCGAAGAGCCCCGTCGCGCCCATGCCGCCGCCCACGCACATGGTGACGATGCCGTAGCGCAGATTACGCCGCTGCAACTCACGCACCAAATGCCCGACCTGCCGTGAACCGGTCATGCCGAACGGGTGCCCGATGGAGATCGAGCCGCCGTTGACGTTGTACCGGGCATTGTCGATTTCCAGGCGATTGCGCGCATACAGGCACTGGGAGGCGAACGCTTCGTTGAGTTCCCACAGGTCGATATCCGCCACCTGCAAACCCTTGGCCTTGAGCAGCTTAGGCACCGAGAACACCGGGCCGATGCCCATCTCGTCCGGTTCGCAGCCCGCCACGGTAAACCCACGGAAAAACGCCTTGGACTTGAGCCCCAGGGCCAGGGCTTTTTCCAGGCTCATCACCAGGGTCATCGACGCACCGTCGGAGAGCTGCGAGGAGTTGCCCGCCGTCACCGAGCCGTCCTCGGCGAACACCGGTTTCAAGCCCTGCAAGCTGGCCAGCGTAGTGTCGGGGCGGTTGCAGTCATCGCGATCAACGACGCCGTCAAGCACCTGTACTTCGCCGGTGTTCTTGTCCTCGACCTTGTACTTGACCGCCATCGGCACGATTTCATCGTTGAACAGCCCATCGGCCTGGGCCTGGGCAGTACGCTGCTGGCTTTGCAGGGCATACAGGTCCTGTTCTTCGCGGCTGACGTTGTAGCGACGCGCAACGATCTCGGCGGTCTGGCCCATGGGGAAGTAGAGGCCCGGCACCTGCTCTTTCAACAGCGGGTTGATCAGGTTGTCGGTGTTGACGCTTTTCAGGGTCAGGCTGATGGATTCGACACCCCCGGCGACGATGATATCGCTGCAGCCCGAGGCGATCTGGTTGGCGGCGATGGCAATCGCCTGCAACCCCGACGAGCAGAAACGGTTGAGGGTCATGCCCGCCGTCCCCGTACCCAGTTGCGAGAGCACCGCCACGTTGCGGCCGATGTTGTAGCCCTGCGCGCCTTCGTTGGAACCGGCACCGACGATGCAATCTTCCACCGTGGCCGGGTCGATGCCGTTGCGGGCGAGCAGCGCGTTGACGCAATGGGCCGCCATATCATCCGGGCGGGTCTGGTTGAACTTACCGCGAAAGGATTTGGCCAGGCCGGTTCGCACGCTGTCGACAATCACTACTTCACGCATGGGCTACCTCGATCGTGTGGTGGTTGGATCGAGCATAGAGCCAGCCCCGCGCAACCGCGACGATCATTCACCCGGCGTATACAAAAGCATGGCCCGCGTGCTCGCCCTGCGGTGACCTGGGTTGTTGTGGGGGCGATCCGGGCTTGTTGTTGTGATTGGGGTTGTTGTGGTGATTGAGGCTGTTGTAGTGAGCAGGCTTGCCCTGCGCTGGGCTGCGAAGCGGCCCCAAAACGTGCCAATCAGGTTTGTCTGAAAGGACGCGGCGCCTGGGTTGGGCCCGCTTCGCGCCCCAGCGCGGGGCAAGCCCGCTCACTACAATAGGCGAGCCCCAAAAACTGCCAATCAGGTTTGCCTGATAGGACACGGGCCCTGGGTTGGGGCTGCTCCGCAGCCCAGCGCGGGGCAAGCCCGCTCACTACAATAGGCAAGCCTGACGGCCATTATTTCTTTTTCTTTTTATCGTGCTTGTCGGACTTGGCGAACGCCTCCTCCAAGGCCAGGTTGATGGTGCGCAACACCTTGACGCGCGCCCAGCGCTTATCGTTGGCTTCCACCAGCGTCCAGGGCGCGACTTCGGTGCTGGTGCGGTCGACCATATCGCCCACGGCGGCGCGGTAGTCATCCCACTTGTCGCGGTTGCGCCAGTCGTCTTCGGTGATTTTGAAGCGCTTGAACGGGATCTCTTCACGCGCCTGGAAGCGTTCCAGTTGGGTCTGTTTGTCGATGGCCAGCCAGAACTTGACCACGATCACCCCTGCGTCGCGCAGTTGCTCTTCAAAGTCATTGATCTCGCCATAGGCGCGCAGCCAGTCGGCCGGAGTACAGAAGCCCTCGATCCGCTCCACCAGCACGCGGCCGTACCAGGAGCGGTCAAACACGGTGAACTTGCCCCGTGCCGGGATTTTCTGCCAGAACCGCCACAGGTAAGGCTGGGCACGTTCGTCTTCGGTGGGCGCGGCGATCGGCACGATATGGTACTGGCGTGGGTCAAGCGCCGCCGCCACCCGGCGAATCGCCCCGCCCTTGCCCGCCGCATCATTGCCTTCGAACACCGTGACCAGAGCGTGCTTGCGCATGCGTTTGTCGCGCATCAGGCCAGAAAACCGCGCCTGCTCGGTGATCAGCTGCTCTTCGTAATCGTCCTTGTCCAGGTGCAGCGTCATGTCGAGGCTGTTGAGCAGGCTCATCTGGTCGACAGCCGACGGCAACGGTGCCGGGTTCATGCCGCTGGCCTTGCCCTTGGGCAGTTTCAAGGCGTTTTGCAGGCCTTCGAGCAGGATCTTGCCCACGGTGAGGCTGCGATAGTTGCTGTCGACGCCTTCGATCACATGCCACGGCGCGTAGTCGCGACTGGTACGCCGCAGCACGCGCTCGCCGAAATGCACGAACTTGTCGTAGGTCTCGGACTGCTGCCAGTCCAACGGGCTGATGCGCCAGCTGTGCAACGGGTCATCGGCCAGGGCCTTGAGCCGCGCCTTCATCTGCTTCTTGGACAGGTGGAACCAGAACTTGAAGATCAGCGCGCCTTCGTCGCAGAGCATTTTTTCCAGGCGTTCGGCGCCGGCAATGGCCTGGTCAAGCCGGGCGTCCTTGATCTGCCCATGCACCCGGCCTTGCAGCATCTGGCTGTACCAGTTGCCGAAGAAAATCCCCATGCGCCCTTTGGCCGGCAGTTGGCGCCAGTAGCGCCAGGCCGGTGGCCGGGCGAGTTCTTCGTCGGTCTGCTGGTCGAAAGTGCGCACTTCAATCAGGCGCGGGTCCATCCATTCATTCAGCAGCTTGACCGTCTCGCCCTTGCCGGCGCCTTCGATGCCGTTGATCAGGATGATCACCGGGAAGCGCTTCTGCTGTTGCAGTTCGTACTGCACTTCCAGCAAGGCTTCGCGCAGGGCCGGCACTTCGGCCTCAAAGGTGTCTTTGTCGATGGCGTGACCGATTTCGGCGGATTCGAACATGGGCAGCTCCGTTTCAAGATGGCTCAAGACTAGCGGATTGGGCAACGCAGTGCGGGAGGAAATTCCACGCGTGCTTGCCGTAGGTCAATTCAACGCCTGTTGATCAGCTAGAATGGCCGCCTTGCCTTTGCCTGCTTCTATTGCCTATGAGTCGCCCATGAACCCCGTTACCCACGCCCAGCTCGACTGGGATGAGCAAGGTCGCCCACACTCGCGGGTCTTCGACGATGTGTACTTCTCCGACAAGTCGGGCCTTGAAGAAACGCGCTACGTGTTCCTCGAACAGAACCGTTTGCAGGAGCGCTTCGCCGCCCTGCCGGCCCAGGGCCACTTGGTAATTGGCGAAACCGGTTTCGGCACGGGGTTGAATTTTCTCTGCGCCTGGCAGTTGTTCGAGCAACACGCCGTGGCCGGTGCCCGCCTGCATTTTGTCAGCGTGGAAAAGTACCCGCTGAGCCACGCCGACCTGCAGCGTGCCCTCGCCCTTTGGCCGGAACTGCAGCCGTTTGCCGATCAGTTGCTGGCGCAGTACATCGCCATTCATCAAGGCTTCCAACGGCTGGTGTTGGCTCACGGCCGCGTGACGCTGACGCTGCTGATCGGCGACGCCCTGGAACAATTGCCCCAACTGGACGCCCAGGTCGACGCCTGGTTTCTCGACGGGTTTGCCCCGGCCAAGAACCCCGACATGTGGACCGCCGAGCTGTTTGCCGAACTGGCGCGGCTGGCGGCCCCCGGCTCGACCATCAGCACCTTTACCAGTACCGGCTGGGTGCGCCGCTTGATCAACGCCGCCGGCTTCAAGATGAAGCGCACGCCGGGCATCGGCCACAAGTGGGAAATCCTGCGCGGCGAGTTTCTCGGCTGGCCCGCCGAAACGCCCGCGCCGGAGGCTATCAAACCCTGGTTTGCCCGCCCCGCGCCGCTGCCCGGCGCGCGCACGGCCCTGGTGATCGGCGGCGGCCTGGCCGGCTGCACGAGCGCCGCCAGCCTGGCGGCACGCGGCTGGCAGGTGACGCTGCTGGAGCGTCACGCGGCGCTGGCGCAGGAAGCCTCGGGTAACCCGCAGGGCGTGCTGTACCTCAAGCTTTCGGCGCATGGCACGGCGCTGTCGCAATTGATCCTCAGCGGCTTCGGCCATACCCGCCGGCTGCTCGAACACCTGCACCGTGGCGTCGACTGGGACGGTTGCGGCGTGCTGCAACTGGCGTTTAATGCCAAGGAGGCCGAACGCCAGGCGCAGCTGGCCCAAGCCTTCGCGCCGGAGCTTTTGCACGTGCTGGATCAGGCGCAGGCCCAGGCGCGCGCCGGCGTCGCCTTGGAACACGGCGGGCTGTTTTTCCCCGAAGGCGGCTGGGTGCATCCGCCGGCACTGTGTGAGTGGCAAGCGTCACATCCGCTGATCACGCTGTTGCAGCATCGCGAGGCCCTTGAGTTGCGCCAGGCCGATGGCCAATGGCACGCCCACGACGGTCACACCCTGCTGGCCAGCGCCAGCGTGGTGGTGCTGGCCGGCGCCGCCGAGATCAACCGCTTCCCGGTCAGCGCCGAGCTGCCCCTCAAACGCATTCGCGGGCAAATCAGCCGCCTGCCGCAAACCCCGCAAAGCCAGGCACTGGCCACGGTGGTGTGCGCCGAGGGTTACGTCGCGCCTGCGCGCTTGGGGGAACATACGCTCGGCGCCAGCTTCAACTTCGCCAGCGAAGACCTCACCCCCAGCACCGCCGAACACCTCGGTAACCTGCAGATGTTGCGGGAAATCTCCGTTGACCTGCTGCAACGCCTGCACGCCGACACCCTCGACCCCGAGCACCTGCAAGGCCGTGCGGCCTTTCGCTGCACCAGCCCCGACTATCTACCGATTGTCGGGCCACTGGCCGACCGCGAGGCGTTCCACATGGCCTACGCGGCGCTGCGCAAGGATGCTCGGCAAGTCCCGGACATTGCCTGCCCCTGGCTCGATGGCCTGTATATCAACAGCGGGCACGGCTCACGGGGCCTCATCACCGCCCCGCTGGCGGCAGAGCTGCTGGCCGCCTGGCTGAATGACGAACCGCTGCCCGTCCCCGCCAGCGTCGCCCACGCCTGCCACCCCAACCGTTTTGCCCTGCGGGGATTGATCCGGGGCACGTCCTGAGGGTTTTACACACTGCACGCCTGGGCAAGTCGCTCGACGGTCTCCAGGGCATCCTGCGTCAAGCTGTTCGCCAAGCTATCCAGCGACGCCCTGCGTTCAACCTGTAACGCAACGGTGTCATCAAGGTAGCCGTCGTCATTCACCGAAAGCGTATCCAGGCGCGTGCTGAAGCGGTCTTCGACGGCCTGGAACTCGGTGACGTATTGGCGTCTCAAGTACTCCAGCCAGTAGCTCTGGTCCGCAATAAATGTGGCCAGGCTCGATGACATCTCCCGTGTGGTGACTTGCTGCACCGCCTCCTGGATATCTTCATCGCTGACACCACCCACGTGCTGATAGGCAATGTTGGAGGACTGCCCAGGCAAATCCAGCGTCTCGGCCAGCCGACTGCGGTACACCAGCCGAACCTGCAGTTTGTCGATCACTTTATTGCGCAGGCTGTAGTCGTCGGAAATCATGTCCAACTGCGCCATGCGAAACAGCTGGCGCCCCAGTTTCAACTGTGTCGCCACATCGAGCTGATCGGGCTGGATCAGACCCGCCTCGCCCACGGCCTGGTCAAGCAACACGGCGACCTCCATCTCACTGAAACAGTAGGCCGCGCCATCGATGCAATTGGGCAGCCCCTCTGGAAGGCTGAACAGAAAATCGCGCAGTTTATGGTCCTTTGCCGCGGCATCCAGTACCCCCCAGACCCGGCGTCGCAATTCGACCGGCACCTGCCGGAATTCATTGGAGCGGGTCATCTGGCGTATCACGCTGAAGAACGCTTCGGAATTCCATTCGTCTCGCAACTTTTGCCACGTGTCCTGGCGCTGCAAATAGGTCGCGGCTGAATCACCTTGCACCAGCGCTTCCCTGGCGAACTGTTCGCTGAGCATGCCGATCTCGTCGTCCATCAGGCCCATTCCCACTCCCGTGCGCTGCTGGTACGCCTTGAGTTTTGCCAGGCTGCGCGAGGAGACGGGGTTATGCGACAGTTGAATTTTTTCGGTGACCGCAATCGGGGCACTGAACAGCGCCTCGGGCAGCTCGACGATATCGTTGCCCTCCAGCATGGCGCTTTCTAAATGCAGGCGCGTCAGCAACCCAGAGGGCAGCTCTCGGGCCCGTGTTTCGCTCAGGTTCAGCTTACGCAATTGCTTCATGGCGCTCACATCCGGGGTTTCGCCTAACGGGTTTTTTGCCAGGTTCAAGGTGTGCAGGTTGCTCATGGCTGCCAACTTGAGCGCCGCCTGGCCGGAAAGATTGATCCGATTATTGGCCAGGCTCAACGACTCCAGCTTCGGCATATGGGACAACACCTCCGGCAACCAACGTATCTGGTTACCATCGAGCCGTAGCTCCCGCACGCTTTTGAAGGCTTTGAGAAAGTAGGCCACATCAGACTCCAGGGCCATGTTGCGCAGGGACAGAATCTGCACATGGTCGAATGCCATATCAGCCGGCCATATCGGCAAACGCCCCACGCGCATGTCGTCAAGCACCAGCCCCGGGTACGAAATCTGCCGATAGCTTTTCGCCCGAGTCATCTGGCTCCAACAATCGCGCAGCCGATCAGCGACCTGTTGCCGGCTTTGGCGATAGTCATGGGGGGACCCGCCCTGGCGCGGGACGGTCACCTCCTCACTGACCCAATCCTTGAGTGTGCGATCCAGTATTGCCTTTTGCCGATGGCGTTGCTCAAGGGCTCGGGCCCGTTCCAGATCCGTATTTCCCAGCCCTTTTAGAAACTCATCGACCTGTCGGTCGGTGAACTCGGGGTAGAGCTTTCGGACCTTGCGCACCATGCTACGGGTGTAGTGGATGGCCGTCCCAATGAGCGGTGAATCGGCCTGCACGCAGCTCGGTACCACGCGCCGTGGCTTGCCTTCAAACGCCCGCAGGGCGTCCGCGCGTCGGGTACTGGAAACGTCAAATAGCCGATAGCGCAACAATTCGGCGTTTACTCCGCTGGGCACGCTCACGCTCAATGCCGCGCGCTGTTCGGCGGGCATGGCCTGCAGCAGGGCCTGGTAGAAACCGGCGCCCCCCTCGCCACCCTCGCCGAGTTTCTGGCCTGCGACGCCATACGCCTGGAAGTGGGTACCGGTCTGCACGACTACGTTACCCGGCTCTGCGCCTGGCGCCTCTGCGCTGGCAAGCAGCGGACCTTTGAGCGAGCCTTCTCGCAACTGTACGGCCCCCTTGGCCGGCCAGCCGGGCATATGCGGCAATAATTGCGTGGATAAGCGCCATGTCTGCGCATCGGCCAGCGCCGGCAGATAAAAGCTGGTATTGATGCGGTCAAGGCGGATGCCGGCCTGGGCCTCCTTCGCCGTCTGCGAAAGGCTCAGGGGGACCTTGCGGGAATAGCGCAAATAGCTGCGATCGACACTGGAGGCGTTTTCGATCAACGCCTGGGCGACCCGTACCGGCAAGCCCGGCACCTGTTCCGCCAACAGGGCCTGCCAGCCGCCGACAGGCTGGTCGTATTCCTGATAGAGCCGGTTAAACAGGGGTTGCCGGTTGGCTTTGAGCGACCGTGCCAAGCGTGCGGCCAGGAGCCGCGACTTGTCACCCGTCACTCCGTTGCCCAGCAATGTGTCCAGTTCCTGCGCAGACAAGCCATCGACCACGGTACGCAGCAGGTTGCCCGTGCCCAACTGATCCCGTGCGACGTGAATGCTGAGGGTTTCATCCACCCGGGCTTCGGCGGGGTACCTGACGACCTCGTTTGTGGTGTCATCCAACACTTTGATATAGCGCCCCTCTGGCCACTCACGCATCAGGGGCAACGCCTTGAGCTGCAGTTCATCGCTGGCAACGGTGGCGGTGCTGCGACTTTCCAACTGGGTAATCAGTTCGCTGATCGTGTGATCCAGGCGGAAGCGTTCCGCGCAATCGTTGAAACTGGCCGGCAACCGCAGATTGCGTCCGGCCAGTTGGCGCAGCGGCTCGACCTCGGTACCGGTTGCAATCAACGCCTGCTCCAGGCGTCGCGGCTCGACGGCCTCAATACGCGGCTCCAAGCGCCCGAGGGTGTACAACGCGCCCCAGTCCTCGGGACGCTCGTAGATATGTTTCCAACCACCCGCTCCGTTGTGCTCCACCGGGGGGGCAAAGGCATCGCTGCGCACCGGATGTCGGATGCGCCAACTGTCTATCTCGGGATCAAATACCACCCGGTACGTCTGCCCGGTGTGCTTGATGAAGGACAGCCCATCCACGTTGTACACGACCTCGGCGTCGGACAACTGTTCGGAACCGATCCTCATGGGATGCTGGTAAGGCATCAGGGTCGACCGCCACAGACGGCGCTGACCATTGACGCTCTGCACGGCCTCAAAACTGTCGAAGAATTCCAGGCTGCGGGTAAAACTGCGTTTAACGGCACCCCCGACTGACACACCGGCGGAAAACAACACCATGTCCGCGAGGCTGTCCACCACAGCGCGCAAGTGTTCAAATGCCCGCACCTTATCCTTGTGCTGCCAGTCCTCCACGCCGTCGTAGACTTCACCGAGCATTTGCCCGATCGCCACTCCCATCATCAACTGGCCTATCACCGGGACGAAAAGGCCGGCGATATTGGCGATGGTCAACCCGGTGCTCAAGTAACCCAGGCGCCGCTCTTCACGCGCCTGCTCGTCAATGTCCTCGGTCGGCACGGCGAGTATCCGTGCGTCTTTCTGCATCTTGCCGATCAAGCTCTCGAAAAAGAACTGAAACAGCCCCTTGGTCATCGGGCATGCATCGATCACGCCCAATGACGAACGGCTGGAAAGTTCCTTGTAAAAATCCAGCCGGATCTCTTCGTCGAGATAACGAGAGAACGATTGGGCATAGGCTTGCACTTTCAAGGTATCGGACAAGTAGGTCTGAAAAGCCTCAAAGCTCGTGTATTCATAGAGGGGCCGGTACAGGTCTCCGGGCATGTAGACGACGCAGGGGGTTTGGGGGTGTTTGTCGATCGGTTCAGCGGAAAAAACCACGACGCCCCAAATGCAGGCGTCGAGTATTTTCAAACCCTGCCAAACCAGCGGCGTGTCGCGGTAACGCACGGCCTCCACCTGCTCGCGCGTGATGTCTTCGCCATTGTGGGTCAGCGCCAGCAACATGCCATAAGCCTCGACACCGATGACGCCCTGGGAGTAGGCGATAAAAACGTCGGTGCGCATTTCATGCACTTTCAAGCGCTTGATATCAGTCGCATCCGGGTTGTACACCGACTCCTGCGCCTGGGGCGTCAACAGGTTGATCGACGCTTTCAGGTGTTTCTGGTAACGATCGCCCAGGTTCAACTTCCGGCAAAACCGCACAAAACCTGCCGCGCTGATATCAACGACAACCGTCGGGGTACCGCCTTGATGAATATTGGCATTGGGCGCAAGCACCACCGTACGCGTCTCGTCCTCCGAGAAGTTGCGCATGGCTGCCTCGAGCAGCGTCTGTTTTTCCACGCTGTAGGTCACGTAGCGTTGGGGATGCGGCAAGATCGCATCCACCTTCACATGGGCTCGCTTGATCCACAACTCGTCAGACTCGACATTCAGTGACACGCCGTACTCGGACAACAACGCAGCGGTCAACGTCTCGACACAAAACCGCTTCAGGCTTTTCAGCCGGGCAAAAATCCTTCTGACCTTGTCGTCATAAGGGCCAGCGCTCTTAAAGTTATCCTCCATTTGCGCCAATACCTGAGGTTTAGCCTTGTACATCCAGCTCGGTATTTTTTGGTGCAGTACGTCGGCTTTGTCCAAGTCGCCGGTCAGTTGTAAAAGAGCCGCCAGCTTCATCTCGGGGCTCAAGGGTTGGGGAGTGGCAGGGGTCACTGCAGGCATAGCAATCGTCCGTATGGCGGGTATTTCGCCAGACCTTATCAACGGGCTCAAGGCTATTGCGCCTAGCTATCTAACACCCCTCCCTTGGCTCATTAGCGCACTGATGCCCAATCGCCTTATAACCGATCGTTCTAAAACTCCCATCCACCACACGGGTCAGTTTCTCAACGCCCGGCCTTTTTGGCGTGCAGTATTTCATCCCTCCCCAACGGAAAAACCGGTAAGGAATTTATGTGCGGATTAGCTGGAGAGTTACGTTTCGATGCCCAACCTGCCGACCTGGCAGCTATTGAGCGCATCACCCATCACTTGGCCCCGCGTGGGCCTGACGCCTGGGGCTTTCATGCCCAGGGGCCTGTGGCGCTGGGCCATCGGCGCTTGAAAATCATGGACCTGTCGGATGGCTCTGCCCAACCGATGGTCGACGCCCAACTGGGGCTGTCCCTGGCGTTCAACGGCGCGATCTACAACTTCCCTGAACTGAGAGAAGAGCTGGAAGCCCTCGGCTACGCCTTCTACTCCGGCGGCGACACCGAAGTGCTGCTCAAGGGTTATCACGCCTGGGGCGAAGCGCTGCTGCCCAAGCTCAATGGCATGTTCGCGTTCGCCATCTGGGAACGTGATGCCCAACGCCTGTTTATTGCCCGTGACCGTCTGGGCGTGAAGCCGCTGTACCTGTCGCGCACCGGCCAGCGCATGCGCTTTGCGTCGGCCTTGCCGGCGCTGCTCAAAGGCGGGGATATCAACCCGATCCTCGATCCGGTGGCACTCAATCACTACTTGAACTTCCACGCCGTGGTGCCCGCGCCCCGTACCTTGCTGGCAGGCATCGAAAAACTGCCGCCGGCGAGCTGGATGCGCATCGACGCCAACGGCAAGACCGAGCAGAAAACCTGGTGGACCCTGCCCTACGGCCCGCATGACGACGAACGCAACCTGAGCCTGGAAGACTGGACTGACCGCGTACTCGACAGCACCCGCGAAGCCGTGGCCATCCGCCAACGCGCCGCCGTGGATGTCGGCGTGCTGCTGTCCGGCGGCGTCGATTCGAGCATGCTCGTGGGCTTGCTGCGTGAAGTCGGCGTGCAAGATCTGTCGACCTTCTCCATCGGCTTTGAAGACGCCGGTGGCGAGCGTGGCGACGAGTTCCAGTACTCGGACCTGATCGCCAAGCACTACGGCACCCGTCATCATCAATTGCGCATCGCCGAAAGCGAGATCATCGAGCAACTCCCGGCGGCGTTCCGTGCCATGAGCGAGCCGATGGTCAGCCATGACTGCATCGCTTTCTACCTGTTGTCACGGGAAGTGGCCAAGCATTGCAAAGTGGTGCAGAGCGGCCAGGGCGCCGACGAACTGTTTGCCGGTTACCACTGGTACCCGCAGGTGGACGGCGCCGCCGATCCCTACGCCGCGTATCGCGATGCGTTTTTCGACCGCAGCTACGACGACTATGCCGCCACCGTCGCGCCCAAATGGCTGACCGCCAACGACGCCGCCGGTGACTTCGTGCGCGAGCACTTCGCCATGCCCGGCGCGGATGCGGCAGTGGACAAAGCCCTGCGTCTGGATAGCACGGTCATGCTGGTGGACGACCCGGTCAAACGCGTCGACAACATGACCATGGCCTGGGGCCTGGAAGCGCGTACGCCGTTCCTCGACTACCGCTTGGTTGAGCTGTCGGCCCGTGTACCCGGCAAATTCAAGTTGCCCGACGGCGGCAAGCAGGTGTTGAAAGAGGCCGCGCGCCGGGTGATCCCGAGCGAAGTGATCGACCGCAAGAAAGGTTACTTCCCCGTGCCAGGCCTCAAACACTTGCAGGGCGATACCCTGAACTGGGTGCGTGAATTGTTGCTGGACCCGAGCCAGGATCGCGGCCTGTTCAATCCCGCCATGCTCGACCGCTTGCTGACCGACCCGCAAGGCCAATTGACCCCGCTGCGCGGCTCCAAGCTGTGGCAACTGGCGGCGCTGAACCTGTGGCTCAGCGAACAAGGAATCTGAGTAATGAAACCTCTCGCAGCGGCTTACAGCCAACGCTTGTTGAAGGGCCAGGCGCCGACCTATGAGCGCCTGCAGGCCCGCCTGGCGGAAGATGGCAGCCCCTTGGCCGCCGAGCCGATTGCCGTGCATTGCGGATGGGGCCGCTTGTTGATCGGGCACACCTTTCCCGACCCGGCGACCCTGGCCCAGGAACTGCTGAATGAACAGCCGGGCGAGCGCGACATCGCACTCTATGTGGCTGCACCGCAGCAGATTCTCGGGATCGATCCGCAGCAACTGTTCCTCGACCCGTCAGACACGCTGCGCCTGTGGTTCACCGACTATCGGCCGGCCACCCGGGTATTTCGCGGGTTCCGCATTCGTCGGGTGCAGACCGAAGCCGATTGGCTGGCCGTCAACCAGCTCTACCAAGGACGCGGCATGTTGCCCGTCGACGCCGAACGCCTTACGCCGCGCCATGCCGGTGGGCCTGTCTACTGGCTGGCGGAAGATGAAGACAGCGGCGCGGTGATCGGCAGCGTCATGGGCCTCAACCACCAGAAAGCCTTTCATGACCCGGAAAACGGCTGCAGCCTGTGGTGCCTGGCCGTGGACCCGCAGTGCACCCGCCCTGGCGTGGGTGAGGTGCTGGTGCGCCACTTGGTGGAACACTTCATGAGCCGTGGCCTGAGCTACTTGGACCTGTCCGTGCTGCACGATAACCGCCAGGCCAAGAACCTTTACGCCAAGCTGGGGTTCAGGGCGCTGACCACCTTTGCGATCAAACGTAAGAACGGCATCAACCAGCCGCTGTTTCTCGGCCCGGGTCCGCAGGCAGGCTTTAACCCTTATGCCCGGATCATCGTCGAAGAAGCGCATCGGCGCGGTATCGATGTGCAGGTGGATGACGCCGACGCGGGCTTATTCACCCTCAGTCACGGGGGGCGCCGTGTGCGTTGCCGTGAGTCGTTGAGCGACCTGACCAGCGCCATCAGCATGACCTTGTGCCAGGACAAGAGCCTGACCCACAAAGTGCTCAAGGCGGCCGGTTTGAAACTGCCGTCGCAACAACTGGCGGGCAGCGCCGATGACAACCTGGAGTTCCTCGACGAGCACCAGCGCGTCGTCGTCAAGCCGCTGGACGGTGAGCAAGGCCAGGGCGTGGCGGTGGATTTGCAGAGCATCGAAGAGGTGCAGCAGGCGATTGAAGCGGCGCGCCAGTTTGACAGCCGTGTGCTGCTGGAAAGCTTTCATGAAGGCCTGGACCTGCGCATCCTGGTGATCGGTTTCGAGGTGGTTGCGGCTGCGATTCGTCGTCCTGCGGAAGTGACCGGTGACGGTCAACATTCCATCGGCGCGTTGATCGAAGCCCAGAGCCGTCGTCGCCAGGCGGCGACTGATGGCGAAAGCAAAATCCCTGTCGACGCCGAAACCGAACGCACCCTGCACGCGGCCGGCTATGACTACAGCAGCATCCTGCCACGTGGCAAAACCCTGGCCGTGCGCCGTACCGCCAACCTGCACACCGGCGGTTGCCTGGAAGACGTCACCGCCATCCTGCACCCCACGCTGGTGGACGCCGCCGTACGCGCCGCCCGCGCCCTGGACATCCCCATGGTCGGCCTGGACCTGATGGTGCCTGCCGCCGACCAGCCCGAGTACGTGTTTATCGAAGCTAACGAACGGGCCGGCCTGGCCAATCATGAACCGCAGCCTACCGCGGAAAAATTTGTGGATTTGCTGTTTCCCCATAGCTGAACGATCCGAACCCCAGGAGTCTTTATGAGCCGAACCATCCCAGAACCGGATCTGAATTACCTGCAAAAAGTCCTACTGGAAATGCTCGCCATTCCCAGCCCCACCGGATTTACCGACACCATCGTGCGGTATGTCGCCGAGCGCCTGGAAGAACTGGGCATCCCCTTCGAGATGACCCGGCGCGGCACCATCCGCGCCACCCTCAAGGGCCAGAAAAACAGCCCTGACCGTGCGGTGTCCGCCCACTTGGACACCATCGGCGCCGCCGTGCGTGCGATCAAGGACAACGGCCGCCTGAGCCTGGCGCCCGTAGGTTGCTGGTCGAGCCGGTTTGCCGAAGGCAGCCGCGTCAGCCTGTTTACCGATAATGGCGTGATCCGTGGCAGCGTGTTGCCGTTGATGGCCTCCGGGCACGCGTTCAACACCGCCGTGGATGAAATGCCGGTGAGTTGGGACCACGTCGAGTTGCGCCTCGACGCCTACTGCGCGACCCGTGCCGATTGCGACTCCCTGGGCATTGGTATCGGCGACTATGTGGCCTTCGACCCGCTGCCGGAATTCACCGAGAGTGGGCACATCAGCGCCCGCCACCTGGACGACAAGGCCGGCGTCGCCGCCCTGCTCGCCGCGCTCAAGGCCATCGTCGACAGTGGCGAGCCCTTGCTGATCGACTGCCACCCGCTGTTCACCATCACCGAAGAAACCGGCAGTGGCGCAGCGGCCGCCCTGCCCTGGGACGTCAGTGAATTTGTCGGCATCGATATCGCTCCGGTCGCTCCCGGCCAGCACTCCAGCGAGCATGCGGTGAGCGTGGCCATGCAGGACTCCGGCGGGCCGTATGACTATCACCTGTCCCGTCACTTGCTACGTTTGGCGTCTGACCACGAACTGCCGGTGCGCCGCGACCTGTTCCGCTATTACTTCAGCGATGCGCACTCGGCCGTGACCGCCGGGCACGACATCCGCACTGCGCTGCTGGCGTTTGGTTGCGATGCGACCCACGGCTATGAGCGCACCCATATCGACAGCCTCGCGGCGCTGAGTCGCCTGTTGGGCGCCTACATTCTCAGCCCGCCGGTGTTCGCCAGCGATGCGCAACCGGCCCAGGGCTCGCTGGATCGGTTCAGTCATCAGATCGAGCACGAGACGCAGATGGAGAGCGACACACGCGTGCCCTCGGTGGACAGCCTGGTCGGCAATAAGTCCTGACGCTGGCAACTCTGATCCCGGCGCAGTAGGATCGCCGGGATCCATCACCCGAGGCTTGTATGCTGATTCCCTACGATGCACTTGAAGTCGACACGCTGACGCGCCTGATCGAAGACTTCGTCACCCGTGACGGCACCGACAATGGTGACGACACGCCCCTGGAGACCCGCGTGCTGCGCGTACGCCAGGCGCTCACCAAGGGGCAGGCGCTGATCGTGTTCGACCCGGACAGCGAGCAGTGCCAGTTGATGCTCAAGCACGACGTGCCCAAGCATCTGTTCGACTGAGATCAGAGATTGGGCACCGGCACCGGATGGGTCGTGGCGCCCAGCCGATCGCGGATCTTCTGGTAGACCTCGGCACGGTGTACATGCACCCCGTTCGGCGCCTCCACACCGAATTTCACTTGGCTGCCGTTCAATTCAAGAATGTGTACGGCGATGTCATCACCGATAGAGATGACTTCGCCTACGGCGCGGCTTAAGACCAGCATGGCGGATGTCCTTATTAGCAATGAAAGGACCTCGACCATGCGCGCTCGGTGTCGGAGCATCAATGGCTTGCGACGAAATCAGGCAGGCCCTACGTACGCAGGTAAATTACCTGACAGACCGCTACCGGCTCAGGCCTTGGCAGCCTGAGCCTTGGCGCGCATCTTGTCGGCCATAGTGGTCATTTCATCATAGAGCAACTGCGGATTCTTCTGCTTCAACGCCCAGGCCATGCGCCCCTGTTCGTGGGGCAGGATCATGAACTCACCCGCCGCGACGCGTTGATAGATGTAATCGGCGATATCCGCCGCCGAGATCGGCGAACTCTCCAGCAGCTTGCCCACTTGGGCCTTCATCGCTGGGGTCGGTCCACGGAACGAGTCGAGCAGGTTGGTCTGGAAGAACGATGGGCAGACCACATGCACGCCGACCTCCTGTTGCTTGAGTTCCACCAGCAGGCTTTCCGACAGCGCTACCACGCCAGCCTTGGCCACGTTGTAGTTGCTCATCGCCGGCCCCTGCATCAGCGCGGCCATGGACGCGATGTTGATGATACGGCCCTTGCTCTTTTCCAGCAGCGGCAGGAACGCCTTGCACCCCTTGACCACGCCCATCAGGTTGATTGCGATCTGCCAGTCCCAGTCCTCCAGGGACAGTTCGGCAAAGAAGCCTCCCGAGGCGACGCCGGCATTGTTGACGATCACATCAACCCCGCCGAGCTTTACCTCGCAGGCTTGGGCGAATGCAGTGAGCTGGCTGTAGTCGCGCACGTCGCAACGCTGGACGAAGCCATCACCCCCGGCTTCACGCACCCATTTGAGGGTTTCCTGCAGCCCCGGCTCGCTGACATCCGACAAGGCCAACTGCCAACCCTCGCGGGCCCAACGCAGCGCGATTTCACGACCCAGGCCGGACCCGGCGCCAGTGATCATCATGCGATTTTGCATAGAAAGTAGCCTTGTGGTTCACGGAAGAAGTGACCGGCAGTGTAGCGAAGGTTTTTCCAGCCCCCACCCACCATCAGATTGATGAATGCCCCTGGCAAACCAGCGGCTGGGTCGGAGGGTTGCGTATAGCCTAAGTTCAATATTTTTCAACTAATCGGGCGCAGTTGCGAACTGCATTAAAAGAAATAAGCAAGTGTGCGAAATGCTTTAAAAAAATACTGAATTTTCCACCAGGGGCACCAGTCGGAGTTGTTAAGGCGTTCGTTAATAAACTGCGGGCCTATCGTTAAATAACCGGTCTTTGCAGAAGGCCAATAAGGAAAAAAAACCATGAGCCTCATTCTGATCATTATCTTGATCCTCCTGCTGGTCGGTGGTCTGCCAGTGTTCCCTCACTCGCGTAACTGGGGTTATGGCCCGTCGGGCATCCTGGGTGTGGTACTGGTGGTCCTGCTGGTGCTGTTGTTGCTCGGTCGGATATAAACGCCGGGCAAAAAAAAGAGGCCTTTTAAAGGCCTCTTTTTTATTGCCGGTTAATTAATCCGGCTTGCCGTCAATCACACCGGCGGTGTTATCCAACAGGCTCTTGGTAGCCGTCTGCAGGAACGACTCAAGTTTCTGCCTCAGTGCCGCCTCGTCCGGCGATTCAGCAATCACTTTACCGGTCGGGTTGGCGCCCAGTTCGTATTCCCACAGCTTCGGTGGCATTTCCTTGGGCAGTACCAGTACACGGTCGCCGGTGAGCAATGCCACGGTCTGGTCGCTGCCCGATGGCTTGATCACGCCGAAACCTTTATCGCCTTCCGGCAGGTTCAACAGGTCACGGCCCCAGCACTGGTGCAGGGTCTCGCCGCCCAGGCGCCCCATGATGGTCGGCACGATGTCGATCTGAGTACCGACGGTATGGTTGCGCTCGCCGAACTTCTCCTGCATGCCCGGCGCGATCATCAGCATCGGCACGTTAAAGCGGCCCAGGTCCATTTCGGTGATTTGCTGCTCGTTGCCGAAGCCGTGGTCGCCGACGATCACGAACAGGGTTTCCTTGAAATACGGCTCTTTGCGGGCTTTCTCAAAGAACTGACCCAGGGCCCAGTCGGAGTAGCGCATCGCGGTCAAATGCTCGTCGAGGCTGCCACGGCCAGTGACTTTGTCCACCGGCAACGGGGTCGGCAAAGCGTAAGGCGTGTGGTTGGACAGGGTTTGCAGCAACGCGTAGAACGGCTTGCCGCCTTCACGGGCTTTCAACTCTTCCAGGCCACGGTTGAACATGTCCTGATCGGACACGCCCCAGGTGGGGTCAGAGAACACCGGATCGACAAAGTCGTTGCGACCGATGAAATTGGTCATGCCCTGGTTGCTGAAGAAGCCCGACTGGTTGTCCCAGGCGAAGTCGCCGTTGTAGACATACACGTCGTCAAACTTGCGTGCGCTGAGCAACTGCGGCAGGCCCGACAGCTTGTGGCTGCCTTCCGGGGTCTGCATCAGGTATTCGAAGGCGGGCAGGTTCGGGAAGCACGCCATGGTCGCGAACATACCCTGGTGGGTATGGGTGCCGTTGGAGAAGAAGCGGTCGAACAGCAGGCCTTCCTTGGACAGTTTGTCGAAGTACGGCGTGATATTGCCCGGACGACCCAGCGCCCCCACCGAGTGACCGGCGAAGCTTTCCATCAGGATCACCACGACGTTTTTGATCGGCAGGGTTTTCTCGGCCGGTGGCGTGAACTCACGGCGCACGGCGGCGGTGTCGGTATCCACCAGTTTTTCTGTCGGCAGCACCAGCATGTCGCGCACGGTCTGGGTTGCCAGCGGCTGCTCCAGCGTGGCTTTCCAGGTGTTATCCCGGTGTTCCGAGAAGCGGGCCTTGGCCGCGCCGATCAGCGACAGCGTGCCATTGAGGCCCAACTGGTTGGCGAAGTTCGAGTCGGTGGTGTACACGTCACCCCAACGCAGCGGCGGGCCCTGGCGCAGGGTGCCACGAGCGGCGACCACGGCGATCAGCAGGCAGACCACGAACACCGCGATGCGCGAGTACCACGGCGCGACCTGGCGGGTGCCGATGCTGCCACCGCTGAAGGGGCCGCGCGGGCGTGTCGCACGGTCGGCACCTTTGAACGCCATGCTGAGGATCAGCGTGCCCACGGCCCAGGCCAGCAGGTAGCGCACCACCGGGAAACCGTACCAGAGCATGCTCATCACGGTTTTCGGGTCTTCCTTCACGTACTGGAAGACCAGGCCGTTGAGGCGCTGGTGGAACTCACGGTAGAAGTCCATTTCCATCAGGCCCAGGAACAGGGCGATGCTGGACGCCACGGTCAGCCAGAAACGAAAGAACCCGCGGGCTGCCATTGCCCGTACGCTGAACAGTGCCAGCAGCAACGGAATGATCAGGTACACCACCAGACGCAGGTCCAGGCGCAGGCCGTTGGCGAACGCTTCAAGGAAGGTCGAGGCCGGCGTATCAAGGATCATCTCGCGGTTGTAGACCAGCAGCGCCAGGCGCAGCAGGGAGAACATCACCATCATGACCAGTGCGCAGAGCAGCGTGTACGCCAGATGGGATTTGACGGTCGGTTGCAGCAGGCGATTAGAAGCTCGCTGCTGACTCAGGGCGTCCGGGTTTGCCATGTCGTTTCA
>Ga0207650_10000428_pt1 | contig 36810 bp, 36 predicted proteins | sample KBSS63metaG_FD_184325 | JGI IMG/M metagenome (GOLD analysis project Ga0207650, IMG submission 184325) | Switchgrass rhizosphere microbial communities from Kellogg Biological Station, Michigan, USA - KBS S6-3 metaG (SPAdes) (version 2) | ecosystem: Host-associated > Plants > Roots > Rhizosphere...
CCAGCACGATCAGCATCAACGACGACCAGCGGCCCTTGGTGGGCATGGTCAGGGCGATGGCGATGCCCAGCGGTATTTCGATCAGCAGCACGCACGCCGAGTAGATGAACTGGCGCAGCAGCGAGTCATGCAGGCGCGGGTCGAGCAGCACTTGTTTGTACCAGTCGGCACCGACGAAGTAGCGGCTGGACTGGTCGAAGATGTCCTGCACCGAGTAGTTGACCACGGTCATCATCGGGATCACCGCGCTGAATGCCACCAGCAGGAATACCGGCAATACCAGCCACCAGGCCTTGTTGTTCTGCACCTTGTTCATGGCTGCACCTCCAGCAGGTAGTCGTCGGCATACAGCATCAGCCATTGCGCGGGAAAGCTGATGGAGGCCTGGCCCTCGGGCACCGGTTTGTCTTCGGCCAGGCGCACTTTGAGCGTTGCGCCGTCGAGGTCGAGGGTCATGATCTTGTAGGTGCCAAGGTCTTCCAGGTGCGTGACGTTGGCCTGCATGGCGTCGGGGTTATGCTCGTCCCACACGTGGATAAATTCCGGGCGGATGCCCACCTGCAGCTTGGTGTAGTCCGTCGCTGCAATGCGTCGCTGCAACGCCTCGGGCAACGGCAGATGGGTACCGGCAAATTGCACCCCGCCCGCCTCGGCCCGCACTTCGATCAGATTCATCCCAGGGCTGCCGATGAAATAACCGACAAAGGTGTGGCTGGGTCGCTCGAACAGTTCCCGTGGCGTGCCGAACTGCACGATCTGCCCGCCGTACATCACCGCGATCTTGTCGGCGAAGGTGGAAGCCTCAAGCTGATCGTGGGTGACGTAGACCATGGTGATATTGAACTGCTCGTGAATCTGCTTGAGCTTGCGCCGCAGCTTCCACTTCAGGTGCGGGTCGATCACCGTCAGCGGCTCGTCAAACAGGATCGCCGATACGTCGTCGCGCACCAGGCCGCGGCCCATGGAGACTTTTTGTTTTTCATCGGCGGTGAGGTTGCGGGCTTTTTTGGTCAGCAGGTTTTGCAGGTCGAGGACTTCGGCGATTTCCTGCACTTTGCTGTGGATTTTCGCCTCGGCCATGCCCTGGTTACGCAGCGGGAAGGCCAGGTTGTCGAACACCGTCATGGTGTCGTACACCACCGGGAACTGGAACACCTGGGCGATATTGCGTTTCTCCGGCGTGAGGTCGTTGACCACTTGGGTGTCAAACAGCACCTGGCCCTCGGACGGGCTGAGCAGGCCGGAGATGATATTGAGCAGGGTCGACTTGCCGCAGCCGGACGGGCCGAGCAATGCGTAGGCGCCGCCCTGCTCCCACACGTGGTTCATTTCCCGAATGGCGTAGTCCTCCGGACCATTCGGCGTAGGGCTGTAGCTGTGCGCCAGGTTCTGCAAGTGGATCTCGGCCATCAGGCAACCCTCGCGACACGGCGTCCGGGGGCCTGGACCAAACGGCCCTGACCATCGAACACAAACAGTTTATGGGTGGGGATATACACGCGGATCGGCGCGTCGACGTCGTATTCATGCACCCCCGGCAAGTGCAGCACCAGCAGGAAGTGCTCGCTGCGCACATGCAGGAAGGTTTCCGAGCCGCTGATCTCGGCGACTTCCACGGTGACTGCCAACTCCAGGTCGTCGTCGTTACTCGGCACCAGGCTGATGTGGCTGGGGCGCACACCGAAGCGGAATTCGCCTTCGCCGATGGGGCGCAGGTCGACATTCAGCGGGAAGTGCACAAAGTTGGCGAAGCTCACCTCGTTGCCGCTGATACGTCCCGGCATCAGGTTGATCGGCGGTTCGGAAAACAGTTCGGCCGCCAGCACCGTCTGCGGCTGGTGGTACACCTCGGCGGCCTTGCCGCTCTGGATCACCCGGCCTTCGTGAAGGATGGTGGTGGTGCCGCCCAATGCCAGGGCCTCGTTGGGTTCGGTGGTGGCATAGATGGCGATGGTGTGGCGGGCCTGGAACAGCTCACGCATTTCCTGACGCAGCTCTTCGCGCAGTTTGTAGTCCAGGTTTACCAGAGGCTCGTCGAACAGGATCAGCTCGGCATCCTTGACCAGTGCGCGAGCCATGGCCGTGCGCTGCTGCTGGCCACCGGACAATTCCAGCGGGTGGCGCTGGAGAAATTTCTCGATGCGCAGCATCCTGGCGGTTTCCTGCACCTTGCTCTGGATGATCTCGTTGGACACACCGGCCTGGCGCAACGGCGAGGCGATGTTTTCAAACACGGTCATGGTCGGGTAGTTGATGAACTGCTGATACACCATCGAGACGTTGCGCAGGCGCACCGGTTTGTGGGTGACATCAACGCCGTTCATCAGAATGCGGCCGCTGTCGGGCTTGTCCAAGCCGGCCATCAGGCGCATCAGGCTGGTCTTGCCGGACAGGGTGCGGCCAAGCAATACGTTGAAGGAGCCGGGCTCGAAACGCAGAGTGGCGTCGTCGATCCAGGTTTGGCCGGAGACGACGCGGGAGACATGTTCCAGGGTCAATGACATGACACGACCTTTTTATTATTGGAATGAAACTGGCCAGTCGTCAGAGCGAATTTCATGCCAAAAACGGCAGGTGCTTGATCCGTAAGGAAATGGGGTAAAAGCGGTGTTCGAGAGTGAACAATCTGGCTGAACAACTGAACAGGTTGGGGGTTGACAATGAACACTTCTGAACAACACTTTATGGGCACTGGAGCACAACTGGGAGGGGCAAGCCCCGGATCCAACCAGTAGATCGTGCAAGCCCCATAACAATAAAAAGAAGGTCACCATGGCCGAACCGCTGCCCCACGACATCATCATTCAGGACTCCTGGCGCCGTTGCCGCGCGTTTGGCCTGGACCACCAGAGCACGCCCAGCTTCGACCAGTTGCCGGCCGAGGGCATCAGCCAATTGCTGGAAAGCCAGCACTCCCTGGTGCAGACCACCCACCAGGAGGTGCTGCCCTACTACGAGAACATCCTCAGTAATTCCAATTGCCTGATCATGCTGGCCGACAATCAGGGCCAGGTGCTGACGTCGTGGGGCACTCAACGCTTTATCGAGCCTAAACTGGCCCGTGGCTTCAGCGCCGGCGCCAGCTGGAAGGAGCGCTGCAGCGGCACCAACGCGATCGGCACCGCACTGGCCTGCGCCCAGGCGGTGCATATCGAACACGACGAACACTTCCTCAAGGCCAACCGCTTCATGACCGGCTCGGCGGCGCCGATCTTCGATGCGCAACGTGAAATCATTGCGGTGCTGGATGTGTCCAGCGACAGCTACCTGCCGCCCTCCCACACCCTGGGCATGGTCAAGATGATGAGCCAGACCGTGGAAAACCGGCTGATCCTCAACCTGTTTCGCGGCGAGCATTTTCAACTGACCTTCAATACTGGCTTGAGCAACCTCGACAGCCAGTGGGCCGGCCTGTTGATCTTCGATGAAAGCGGCCAGGTGCTGTCGGCCAACCGGCGCGCCGACAACCTGCTGGGCATCAGTCTGTCGCGGGTGATGATCGACAGTTTGTTCAAGGTGTCATTGCTGGAGTTGCTCAACCAGCCGGAAGGCTTGCCGTTTTCGTTGCAGGCGGCGGGACGCAATCGGTTCCAGTGCGTGTTGAAACGCCCCCAGCAAATGCCGGTGCAGGCGCGGGTGTTCAGCGAGCCTGCTGCGCCAAAACCAGCGGCGATTGGCCTCAAGACCCTGCATTTCGGCGATGTTCGCGTGGAAAAAGCCGTGCGTCAGGCCGAGCGCCTGCTGGAAAAAGACATCCCGCTGCTGATCCACGGCGAAACCGGCGTGGGCAAAGAGGTGTTCGTCAAAGCCCTGCACCAAGCCAGTTCCCGCAGCCGGCAGGCCTTTATCGCGGTGAACTGTGCGGCGATTCCCGCAGAACTGGTGGAATCGGAACTGTTCGGCTATGAAAAAGGTGCGTTCACCGGTGCCAACCAAAAAGGCAGCATCGGCCTGATCCGCAAGGCCGACAAGGGCACATTGTTTCTCGACGAGATCGGCGATATGCCGCTGCCGACCCAGGCCCGCTTGCTGCGCGTATTGCAGGAGCGTTGCGTGCAACCGGTGGGGAGCAGCGAGTTGTTTGCGGTGGACCTGCGCATTATTTCGGCCACCAACCGCGCCCTGCGCGAATGGGTGCAGGCCGGGCGCTTCCGTGAAGACTTGTACTACCGCATCGGCGGCCTGACGCTGGAGTTGCCGCCCTTGCGCGAGCGCAGCGACAAGCAGGCGCTGTTTCAGCAACTGTGGCAGCAACACCGCGAACCGACCCAATGGGCCGGCCTGAGCAGCGAGGTGCTGGCGCTTTTCGAACAGCATCCATGGCCAGGGAATTTGCGCCAGGTCAGCAGCGTGCTGCAGGTGGCGCTGGCAATGGCCGAGGAACAACCGATCCGCCCGGAGCATCTGCCGGATGATTTTTTTGTGGACTTGAATGTGGCCCCGCCGCCAACTGCCAGTGAATACCTGGATGACAGCATCGACCTGAACGAGCGCCTGAAGGCGGCGGGCGGGAATATCTCCCACCTGGCGCGCGAGTTGGGGGTGAGTCGCAACACCTTGTACAAGCGGTTGCGCCAAGGTTAGCGCGGCTTGACCACCACCAGCAGGTCGGTGAAGTACTCCACCTGGATCGGCAGGTTATCCGCCAGGGCCGCCAGCGCCGCCGCCGTGTCGTCCAGCTTGAACACGCCGGACACACGCAGATCGCCCAAGGCCTGGGAGTCGAAGCGCACCACCCCGTGACGGTAGCTGGCCAGCGTCTGCAAGACCTCGCTCAGGGGCTGGTCGTTGACCTTGAGCAGGCCACGGGTCCAGGCGTCCGGGTCGGCATTGCCGGTGTTTTGCGCGGGCATGGCGTGGCCATCCTTGAGCACGGCGCGCTGGCCGGCGGTGACCTTGACTGCGTCCTGCGCTTGACCTTTGACCGCCACGGTGGACTCGATCACCGTGACCACCGTGCTGCCGTCTGCCGCGCGCTTGACCAGATAACGCGTACCCAGCGCGGTCGCCGTGCCCTGGTCGGTGCGAACCACGAACGGCCGCTGGGCATCCTTGGCCACGTCCACCCAGAGTTCGCCTTGCAGCAATTGGAGGACCCGTTGGTGGCCGTCGAATTGCACATCCACTGCAGAGTTGCTGTTGAGCTGCAATTGGCTGCCGTCTTCGAGGGCGATCTGCCGACGCTCGCCGACGCCGGTACGCTGGTCGGCCATCCACACCGGCAGGTGCTCCAGGCCCCACCAACCGCACAGCAACACGCCAAGCAAGCCCAACACTTGGGCACTGCGTGGGCGTTGCGCGCTAAACGCGCGATTCAGGGCCACGCGCGTCGGCTGCGCGGGCAAGGTATCGAGGCTGCACCAAAGGCCGCGCATGCGTTCAATTGCCACCGCGTGACGCGGGTCGGCCTGGCACCAGGTGTTGAAAGCCTGGCGCTCGGCGTCCGTGACGTCTTCGTCGTGCAGGCGTGTCAGCCAATTCGCCGCTTGCTCAATGATCTGTTCGGAACTCATCACAGCGGGTCGGCCGCATGCAGGCTGTGGTAACAGTGCACCAGGGCGCTGGAAATATAGTTTTTGACGGTGCCGGAGGACACGCTCAGGCGGCTGGCGATTTCGCTGTAGGTCAGCCCGTCGAGGCGACTTAACAGGAAGGCCTCGCGGGCCTTGGCTGGCAAACCGGCGAGCATTTCCGCGATACGCTCCAACGCTTGCAGCGCCACGTGGATCGCGGCCGGGTCGGGCATGCCGGCGTCTTCACACTGGATGGCCAGCGCTTGCATGTAGGCTTTTTCGATACGGCGTCGACGCGCGCCATCGATCAACAGGCGCCCCGCCGTGGTGGCCAGGAAGGCCCGAGGTTCCTGGATGTGTTGTGGCTCGGCCAGCATCAGCACACGAATGAACGCATCGTGCGCCAGGTCGGCGGCGTGCTGGGAACACCCGAGTTTTCTGCGCAGCCAGCCATGCAACCAGCCGTGGTGCTCGCGGTACATCGCCGTAAGGGTCTGCTGGCGCACGGAGTCGCCCAGCGCGGCCGGAATGTCATGCATGCGCAAAAATTTCTCAAATGGGAAATGTTACCAATTGCGCAAACAATGCCAGTAAAACGATGACGGGGCAAGGGCCGGATTAACGCCAACTCCACGACACGCCGGTGTAGATGCCACGACCTTCCGCGGGTGTAGAACGGGCTAAATCCGCGCCCTTGTCGTCGTAAGCCGGTGTAACGGTGTTGGCGTAGCGGCGATTGGCAAGGTTGCGCAGGTCGACCCAGGCTTGCCAGGCCTGTTGGGGCGCGTCGTAACCGAACGTCGCACCATAAACGGTGTAGGGCGCCGCGTAGTAGGAGTTGGCGTAGTCCACCGCCACCCGTGAAGCATGCTCGGTATTGAGGCTGGTGTAGAAGCCCGTCGGGTGGTCGTAGCGCAGTTGCGCCTGGTAGTAGTGCTTGGGGATACCGGGCAAGGCGTTGCCGCCGAAACGGTCGTCGTCGCGGTAGTGGAAGTCGCTGTAGGTGTAGGCCTGGCGCAGGTTGAGTATGCCGCGGTGGCCGCCGTCCCACAGCGGGCTGAGCAGGCCCAGTTCAACGCCCTGGTGCACGGTGGGGCTGGCGTTGGATTCGGCGATGATTGCATTGCTGGTTGGGGTCTGGGGCTGGGTTTCCACGCTGAGCAGTTCGTGACGTACTTCGGAGCGGTACAGCGCCAGGTCCCATTGGCCAAGCCATGCCTCTCCTCGCCCGCCGATTTCCAGGGTGGTGGCGGTCTGGTTTTTCAAACTGACACCTTCTCGCGCCAACCCCGTGGCCGCACCGCCGGCGAAGTATTTGTTGGAACCCCAGATCATCGACCACGCATGCGGCGGCTCGACCGAGCGGCTCACGTTGCCGTACACCTGCAATTGCGGGTTGACGTCATACCGCAGGCCGATGCGCGGCGCGTAGTCCCAATCATGCTGGCTGAGCGGCGCCTGGCCTTGAGGGTACGTGACCTGGGTTTCGCGGCGGGTGTAGATCGCGGCCAGGCCGGTGGTCAGCCAGAGGTCCGGCACCAGTTCCAGCTCGTTGCCGATGTGCAGCACGGTGTCGGAGCCCAGGTAGCTGTAGTCGCGGGTCTTGGTGCCGGGGGCATAGGTGACGGTGTTGCCGGCAGGTACGCGTACATATTCCGACGCGCCATTGTTGGGCATCGCCTGGGTGGTGCGCAGGCCAACGGTGGTTTTGCTGTCGTGGCCGAACAACATGTCCTGGCGGATGTAATTGAGGGTGCCGCTGAGGTCGGTGTAGGCGACTTTAAGGCGGTTGGTGCCTTCGCGCAGGTCCATCGGGTAATCGTGATAGGCCAGGCCGACTTCAAGGCGCGAGTTGTCGTCCAGTTGCAGGGTGGTTTTATTGGCGATCCAGGTCGATCCCGGTTGCAGGCGCTTGGAGTCACGGCTGGCGTTAAGGCTGTTGGCTGCGCGCGGGTCGTGGCTGATCTGGCTGCGGGTGAGTTTGCCGGGGGTGTCGTTGGTCGTCTCGCGGTAACGGAAATAGAAGCGGGTTTCCAGATTCGGATTGAAGCGGTAGCCGAAGTTGGCGGCCACGCCCTTGCCGGTGGCGGCGCTCTGGTGCTGATAACCGTCGGATTCCGAGTCGGTCAGGCTGATGTAGTAATCGGCATCCCCCAGTACCTGGCCCGAGCTGATTTCGCGTTGGGCGTAACCACGGCTGCCGGCCTCATAGCGCACTTGCAGCTTGGGCGCGTCGTAACCCGTGCGGGTCACGTAGTTGACCGCGCCGCCCAGGGCCAGCGCGCCCTGATCAAAACCGTTGGCGCCACGCAGCACTTCGACGCGGCTCTGCCACAGTGGGTCCTTGAGTTCGTAGGGTGTGCCGCCAGGCCCGGTCAGGGGCAGGCCGTCGAACATCTCATAGAGCCCGGAAGCATGCGCGCCGGGGCTGCGGTTCAGGCCCGAACCGCGAATGGACAACTTCACCCCTTCGTTATTCGCCGCCTTGGCGTACACCCCCGGCTGGTACTTGAACACATCTTCGTTGGTGCTCACCCGCCCCTGCTGCACGCTGCTCATGTCGATGTAATTGGTGGCGCCGGGCACGTTCTTCAGCTGCGCCTGGGCCACTTCGCCGGCACTGGCCTCGGCCGTGGTGACTTCGAGCGGCGCCAGTTGCACGTCTTCGGCGTGCACCAGCGAACTTAAGGTCAGGGCGGCAAACAGCAACGGAGGTTGGCGCAACAGCATGGGCAGGTCCTTGGGAGTCGGGGGCATGAAGGGCCTGGCCCACCACGCGAACAGTGATGGGAAGCCAACGCGGCCCACCAAGTCACGCTTTGTTAACGGACCCGCTTCTTTCTACACCAACGCCAAGCTGCTTTTTTATTAAGTCCTACATCGAGTCCGCGCATGCACACTCAATATCCGACGAAACAAACAGTGCCCCTACTGTGAAGCCCCCCTTAAGCAAACAAACGATCTAACCCAGCACGTTATTGCAGTTCATTGGCAAAGCGCCCGACCGCGCTCACCACCTGTTTGGCGCCCCCCTGGATCTCGGTGATCACCGCGCCGGCCTGGTTGGCCAGGGTCAAGCCTTGCTCTGCCTGCTCGCGGCTGCTGAACATCTCGGTAATAGCTTCGTCGGCGAGACGCTGGTTTTGCTGGACCACGCTGACAATCTCTTCGGTTGCCGTACTGGTTCGGCTAGCCAACTGCCTGACCTCATCGGCCACGACCGCAAAGCCCCGCCCCTGTTCACCGGCGCGGGCGGCCTCGATGGCCGCATTGAGCGCCAACAGGTTGGTCTGGGCGGCGATACCCCCGATGGTCTGCACAATCGCGCTGATCAGCAATGACTGCTTACCCAGTGCTTCGATGCTGCCGGTAGCCGATTGCATCTGCACGGCAATGTTTTGCATGGTTTGTACCGTGTTCTGTACAACGGCCGCGCCGCGCTCGGCCGTGACATCGGTTTGCAGCGACACTTCGTAAGCCACCCCGGCCGCGGCCTTGACCTCGGACTCGCGCAACACCTGGCCGGTGACCACACTGGCAAACTTCACCACTTTGCACAGATTGCCTTCTGCGTCGTGCACCGGGTTGTAAGTGGCTTCGAGCCATACATCATTACCGCGGCTGTCCACCCGCTTGAAGCGGCTGGCGACAAACTCTCCACGATTGAGGGTCTTCCAGAAATCAACGTAGCCGCTCGATGCCGCCTCTTGCGGGCTGCAGAACATGCTGTGTTTTTTGCCGACAATCTGATCCAGGCTATACCCCATGGCGTCGAGGAACTGAGTATTGGCGGTGACCACCGTCCCATCCAGTTTGAACTGGATAACGGCAGTCGAGCGGATCAACGCGTTGATGAACGCCTCGTTTTCCTTGGATTGCTCAATGGCACGGCTCACATCGGCACCGTAGCCCTGGATATGCGACAGCCGACCGTCACGCCCTTTGATCGGGCACCAGGTCAGGTTGAGCCAGGCCAGGCTGGCATCGCTGCGCAAATAGCGGTAGTCGTCACTCACCGGTTCAAAGCGCTCAACCGCTGCGTGAAAATTGCGAAAGCAGGGCAAGTCCTTGACGTAAGGGGGAACGACTTCACCCAGCAAGCGACCTTGCAAATGCTCTGGGGGATAACCAAGCACCCGCGCGAATGCGTCATTGACCGCCGTAATGCGGTACTCCGCATCCAGGGCGATGGAAAGCCTGCCACGGTCAAATTGCGCAACGAGCTGTCGCAAATGAAAAAGCTCGTCGTCCTGGTCCTGTAGATTTTTCTTCAAGAGGCGATTGAACATGGTGGCGTCCCTGCTGTGGTCATCACTGCATCGGCCATGTGGCCGGCAAGCTGAGCATAGACGACGAACAGTCACGCCGGCGCCACTGACCCCAAGCAAGTGATTGACCTAACCGGGCAGCTCCAGCCCCTGCATCAGCTCATGCGCCTCCGAGCCCGCGGGAAACCGGAAACCATACATCTCATCTGCCGCGAGTATCTGCCCAAGTGCCTCAAGCAACTGCGGCTCGCTTGGCGAGACGCGCAGCAGCTTGTGTGCAGGCAATAACAATTCGGCAGCAACGCCTTCGGCACTGGCGGTCTCGATCACCGCAAAGAGAATAAAGCGCAGGCGTATTTCGCGATCCGTAGGCCACACCGTTTTTTGCTTACTCAAGGGTAGGGCCTCATTTTTCAGAAAAGTCCGAGGCTATTGCCGACGCCGGGGCGATTCAAGCAAGGGAAGGCAAGATAGGCCACTTCCTACAGAGGAAAACGAAACGCTGTACCTGTACGGATAGCTGTGCTGCCGCTTTGCGTTGCCAATAGCGCTCACTGCACCGGAAGGAAATTCATCAGCAACAGACTTTGCGCATAATTGAGACCAATGCGCCGGTAGCGCTCGTCAAGCATCTGCGTCAACAGGTCGAGCCGCGCGACAATCTTGCCGAACTCCACCGCAAAACTGAGGTTACTGCCCTCCTCCGATATCTCGTTGGAAAACAACAGCAGCACCCCATTGGCATCCTGACGCTTGCTGAGCAACCACGTGGCCTTCTCGATATTGCGCGCGGCGTTGCTGACGAATTGCGGGTTGATCGAGTCGGTCATATAGAACTCGGTGCGCCCACCGTGGGCGGTCACCAGCATGCTGCCGATCGCGTAGATAAACGCCCCGACCCGATCGCCCTGGAATTCCGGGCTCAAGGAATAGCTCAAGGCCACCAGGTCGCGACGTTCACCCAAGGCTGGCAGCGGCCGGCGCTGCTCGATCGCCTGGCGAATTTCCCGCTCGGCACTCGCCGCATCCGGGTAACCCGACTGCCGCCATTGGCTGGGGTTACGCAGGTAAAGCTTGCTCATCAGCACGTACAGGCTTTGCAGGTTGTCGCGCATGCCCAGCGTGGCCATGCGATCGACACTGGTTTGAAAGAACTCGTCGGGCTTGCCATTGGTGAACTGCTTGGCAATATCGCGGCCTTGTTGCTGAGTGCAGCCGGTAGCAAAAAACACTAATGCAGCGGCCAGGAGCAACAGCTGGCGCCTGGCGCGAACTCGGAAAAAAGGAAACGTGCGATCCATCGGCACCCGATCTTGTTCTTCTGCCCACGCGGGAAATCGGTGGGGCTGGGACAGAAATAGAGCGGATAAATCTAAAAAAGTGCGAAAGACAGCAGCAGATAGTTGTAAGAGGTGCCTGCCAGAGCGCCGCGTGACGAATTCGTTTCAGCGCCTATACTTCAGTTGCGTGCGTTGTTGGCGAGCCAGGATGGCATTTTCACTTTTACGTGGCCTTGCGGGTGGTTCGCAGCGCCCGCGGCACTATCAGCAGCCGCTGTAAATGAGGTGACGGCAATGAAACATCCAATTCGAGCACAAATGTTTGTCCAGGTGATTTGCCTGCTTTCGGTGGCTCAGCTTTTTTGCTGATCCGGAGGGGAAACTGCCTTTGAAAGGGCTGCGGGCGTGGCGGGGCCGGTCTTCATTTGTCCAGGTTCAGCAGTTCCTGCATACGTTCGCCTATCATTCCTCGCAACCATGCGGCATGAAACTCGATGTCTGCCAGAGAAGTCCCGTCACCCATTTGATATCCCAACACCTTGCCCTTGGGGCCCTTATACGTCACGTAAAAATGGCCATCGTGGTCAAACAGGGCGACCGCGTAGGGGCGGATGGAAAGAATGTGGTCGAAAGGCACACGCACTTCCATGGGTTTGCGGCCACGACGCGTGACCGTGAGGGTGAGCAGTTGCTGGTTTTCGTCGAACGTGAACGCCTGCACTTGAGGCTCAGACGTCACCCACGCAAACATCGCGGCAATGAACACTGCAGCACCCAGCATGAGCAGCATGAACGACGACTCGCTGAGCTTCGATCCAGCGCTGGGGGGCTCACCGTGTATATCGCCCATCCCCACAAGCAACATCGCCAACCCATAGCCCGGTAAAAGCAAAAGCAGCCCAAGGAAGAATCCAAAAACTGCGTAGCCATTGCCGCCAATGATCGGGATACTCGGGCCGTAATGCCAAACAGGTGGGTGGGTAGCAACGGTTTCGGTGCTTGGCGCGGCTAAAGGCGTTGCGACAAGACGAGGTGGGCGTTGACGATCCATCTGACGGGCTCCGGGGTTTGCAGCGCAGACAGTACCACTGATGGATCGCGGGTATCGGCAGCCGTTGATGATTTACGATTGAGGGGCGGCCTTGGCGACTGCGGCTCTTTCACATTCTTTTCACAGCCGGGCGCTTATGGTCATTTCCAGCTCCTAGTGAACATCCCTTTAAGCCCGCTCCCCCCCATCGCGGGCTTTTCTTTGTCCGCGATTTTCTATGGCATCAGGCCAATACCTATTCCCAGCTGTGTCAGGCTCAAGGCGCACCGTTTGCACTGACAGCATTGAGCCGGGACGATGATATCTAAGCGTTGAGCGGCAAAGTGATGGCCAATTGGCACTTTTTCAACCGCCGCCTGTCAATCGCACATCACGGCCGAAGTAGTACGTCATCATGCACAGCTGGAAGAAAATCTCGCTGACCGAAGATCTGCAGCGGAGCCTGCCGGGGCATCAGGTCGATTGCATCCTGATCAACGGCTGGAACGCTACCGTCTTCGTCCGACAGCTCGAACATGACTCAATGTTTTGCACGACGGGAATCAACCTGGCCCAACTGACAGACAGTTCAAGCATTCAGAAGCTTGCTGACGAATTGGTTTTCGAGATTGATATGTCCAAGGGAGGGAGAGTTGGGTAGCGTTCCCTTTGCCTGAGTTGCGCGCGTGTTTTGGACACGAGAAACGCAAAAGCCCCGCTTTCGTTGGGCTTTCGTTTGAATCTTGGCGGGGAGCCAGGGAACGCTATTAACAGTCCCACTTAGCGGATAGTGATGTCCCTACCGAAGTATTGCTCGGCGTCATACTTTCCGATCACTTGCTCCAAGGTCTCGTGGTTATTGTCCATTACCAATTTGTGTGAGATTGCGCTGAGCGCAATTAAGATATCCTTACATTCAATACGTGCTTGCATGACTGAACTTGAGGCGGTTGTGAGAACTTGAGAAAGCAATTCATGATTCTTTTCAATCAGGCACACAATAAAATTGTATGTTACCTTATAGCACAAATCCATATCTTCGATTTCTTTCGGCCTAACAACCTTTTCTAAAAAATCCTTTTCTTTACCCGCAGGGACAAATTCTTGAACCCAATAAAAATAGGATTCATCGAAGATAATGGATTTGATGGCGTTTAATATTTTTTCATTGGTAGCTATTTTATTAAATATAACGGCTGCGAACTCATCAGACACGTCAATCAATTCATCGCCGTATTCATTATTAAGCAAGGTGATCATTGCGTGAAGCTCTTTGAGCAGGGATACATTGCCAGAGCCCATTTCATTATATGCTTCGCCAACCTCATCAATATTACGTTTGAATACGCCAATATATTTATCACCCTCTTTAATAGCATCAAGGAGAGGAATCAAGCTGTAGCGTCTAACCTGTATCAGCTCATAAAACTGGCCCAGCTCTTCACGAATATCTTGCAAGCGCTCCACCGACGCTGCTAAAAAATTACTGTCATCTCTTATCGCTTTATTCAAGCGAGTGAAGTCCAATACATCGTTAGACCAGAGCACGCGCAGGTCGATACTTTTTTCAAAGGCTTGTGTCTTGCTAACCAGTATCGAATACTTATCTTCTATTTCAAAAAGCACATCTTGAACTTTTTGAAGACCTGTTGATCTTGCGTGCTGATTGATTCCACGAATCTTTTCAGCTTCGGCTTGTTTCTTTTGACGAACACTCCAAGTAATTGCCGCACCTACAATTGTCAAGCTTGTCGCCATATCAAAGCCAAGCTGGATATTACTGAACCATGTGCTCATTTCATTCCCTTAAATATCATTTTTCTAGCCGTACACGTCGTAACAACTGATTTAAAATCAATTTTCACGCCGTAGAAACAGTGTTGACATGCTTTTTTGGATCGTACCCTGGCTCCGCCTGGGCACACCTCCGGTAAGTCGCTACGTCATGTATCACGTAGATCAACCGCAATCAACTGCGCGCCCCCCTTGAATCGGCCTACTACTCACCAGAAACCCTACGAGAGTGAATCGACAGAAGCCCGCCTGATGCCGTGATCAGTCCTGACCAAGCTTAAAGAAGACGCAAAAAACAGATTCAATCGCTCCGCCTTTTTGTAGATGCCGGATGGCTGCTTCCCTCCGTCGAGTACTTCGAGAATGGGTCCGCTCATTGCGAAGTTGTCCAATGTAAGCCTGGCCGGTTCTGTGCCGACAGTCAGAAAGTGGATCTACTGTTTCAGCAGCATCAGCCAAGCGCAGATTTCAGCGATCTAACAGGCGATAGAGCGCTTGAGCATGGGATGTCGCGAACCCGAGTCGTGGCTCGATACGACGTTCCTTGATGGCACATGCGAGCTGCAGGTGCGTCCAACCCCTTAGAGGCTCCAGTCGCGTCTCCCCCACCAAAGCGTACTGTTCCAAAGTCGAGGCCTTTCCCATAAGAGGCGTTACGGTCGAATATTGCGCTGATCCCTAGCACCACTTTATGTGCCGCATAGCCTGTATCAGACGGCGTAGTAGTTCATTTGTCCATATTCAGTAGTTCCTGCATCCGCACGCCAATGATTCCTCGCAACCAAGCGGCATGAAACTCCATGTCTTCCAGAGAAGTTCCCTCAGCCAATCGATATACGAACTCCTTGTCCCTCGGCCCCTGACACACAACGCTAAAATAGCCATCACGGTCATAACTGGCTAACACGTAAGGACAAATACAAATAATGTCGTCAAATGGCACCTGCACTTCGGTTGGTTTACGGCCGCGACGGGTGACAGTGAGGGTAAGCAGTTGTTGGTTTTCATCGAATGTGAAGGCCAGCACTCTAGCCGCAGAGAAAACCCACGCGAAGACCAGCCCCATGAGCACAACACAACCAATCAGCCCCAGAATGAGCGTCGACATTGTGAGACCCGACTCATCGCTGCTCGGTTCGCCTTGCATCGCTTCGAACCCGAGAAGGAGCAAAATCATCAGTACTAAGCCCGGCAACAACCCAAGCACCACAAAGCAGAAACCCAGAATGGCCGCACCCGTGCTGCCAAAGGTCAGTAAGTCCGGGCCGCGATGCCAAATAGGGGGATGGGCGGCGGGGCTGCCATTGCTTGATGCGACTAGAGACGCTGCGGCGCGGTGAGGTGAACGTTGACGATTCATCTAGCAGGCTCCAGGGGGGGGGGCTGCGTAGACAGTACCACTACCGCCAGACATTCGGACCAAGAGGCATTGGGCCTTCTCATATATTTAGGAGTAACCGTCGTGCTCCACCCAAACCCCAGATACACAAAAGCCCCGCATTGCGGGGCTTTCGTTTGAATCTTGGCGGGAAACCAGGGATTCGAACCCTGGGAACGCTATTAACGTTCGCCGGTTTTCAAGACCGGTGCATTCAACCACTCTGCCAATTTCCCTTGTGCATTGCAGGATTATTGTAGGCCATCCTGTCTCAGCGGGCGCCATAATACCCGAATGAAACACACTGTCAAACTCTCGCCATAGCTTGTTACAGAGCGTCTGTTATGATCTTTGCGACTGAACGTTTCAAAACCGAAGGAGTGTCGCCATGCGCGAACAGAATTACGCAGTGAATGGTAACGCGCAGGCTGAGCAGCTTGAAGTCAGCCGCGTATTGCGCAACACCTATGGCCTGCTCGCCCTTACCCTCGCTTTCAGCGGAGTAATGGCGTTCGTGGCGCAGCAGATGCGCGTCGGCTACCCGAACATCTTTGTGGTGCTGATCGGCTTCTATGGTCTGTTCTTCCTGACCAACAAGCTGCGTGACTCGGCCTGGGGCCTGGTATCGGCGTTTGCCTTGACCGGTTTCATGGGCTTTATCCTCGGCCCTATCCTCAACCGTTACCTCGGCATGGCCGGCGGCGCGCAAGTGGTGAGTTCGGCATTTGCCATGACGGCCCTGGTGTTTGGTGGTTTGTCGGCCTATGTGCTGATCACCCGTAAGGACATGAGCTTCCTGGGCGGTTTCATCACCGCGGGCTTCTTCGTATTGCTGGCGGCGGTGGTTGCAGGCATGTTCTTCCAGATCAGCGGCCTGCAACTGGCGATCAGCGCGGGTTTTGTGCTGTTCTCCTCCGTGTGCATCCTGTTCCAGACCAGCGCCATCATCCACGGCGGTGAGCGCAACTACATCATGGCGACCATCAGCCTGTATGTGTCGATCTACAACCTGTTTATCAGCCTGTTGCAGATCTTCGGCATCATGAGCCGCGACGACTGATTGCCAGCCGCATAAAAATGCCCCGTATCGAAAGATGCGGGGCATTTTTTTATCAAAGAGCAGGACGTCAGTACTGGTTGGGTTCCATTTCCAGCTCGACCTCAAAACGCTCAGAGATGTCACGCTGGATGCACCGGGCCAGGTTGGCAATGTCTTGCCCCGTGGCGCCGCCATAGTTGACCAGCACCAACGCCTGTAATTTGTGTACGCCCGCATCGCCGTCACGAAAGCCCTTCCAACCGGCCTTGTCGATCAGCCAGCCTGCGGCAAGCTTCATTTGCCCGTCAGCCTGAGGGTAGGCCACCAGATCCGGATACCGCGCCCGCAGCTTCTCGGCCAGGGCCTCGGGTACCAACGGGTTCTTGAAGAAGCTGCCGGCATTGCCCAGCACGGCCGGGTCCGGCAGTTTTTCGCTGCGGATGCTGCAAATCGCGCGGCTGACATCGCTCGGCGTCGCCTCGGTAATCCCCTGCCCGGCCAGGCGTTGTTGCACCGGGCCGTAGTCTAGCTTGAGGTGGCTGGCGCGGCTCAGGGCAAAGCGCACGCGCAGGATCAGCCAACGCCCGGTCTCGTGTTTGAACAGGCTGTCACGGTAGGCAAAGTTACACTCTTGCAGGGTGAACTCCCGCAGCTCGCCGGTTTGGCGATCCAGCGCAGTGAGGCCCGCGAATACGTCCTTGATCTCCACACCGTAGGCGCCGATGTTCTGCATCGGGGCTGCGCCGACGGTGCCGGGAATCAGGCTGAGGTTTTCCAGACCGCAGAAGCCCTGCGCCAGCGTCCACAGCACGAACGGGTGCCATGCCTCGCCCGCTTCGGCCTCGACCACCACATGCACGCCATCATCGTGCAGCACGCGAATGCCCTGAGTGGCCATGCGCAAAACCAGCGCTGAAATATCCTGAGTCAGCAGCAGGTTGCTACCACCGCCAATCACCAGCAGCGGCAGCGCCTGCGCGGCGGCGCAGGCCAGGGCTTCGCGCACATCCGCGTCGCTATGGGCCTCGGCGAACAGCCGGGCGCGCACGTCGATACCGAAGCTGTTGAATGGCTTGAGCGATACCTGCGCACGTACTTGCAAGGTCATAACCGCCCCTTCAATTCGATCACCAATAAATCACAGGCTCGCTCGATCAGGTCCAAGACCCGCTCGAAACCTTGCTCGCCTTCGTAATAAGGGTCTGGCACCTCGTCCACTTCCGAGTCGTAGCGGCGCAGGAACAAATCCAGCTCAGCCTTGCCTTGCCCCGGTTGCAGCGCCTTGAGGTTGCGCAGGTTGCTGTTGTCCATGGCCAGGATCAGGTCATAGCGCGCAAAATCGGCGCGGGAGACCTGCTGCGCACGTTGGGCCGACAAATCGTAACCGCGCTCCAGCGCCGCACGCTGGCTGCGCTGGTCCGGCGGGTTGCCGATATACCATTCGCCGGTACCGGCGGATGCCACCTCGATCCGGCCGGCCAGCCCCGCTTCGCGTAACTTGTGCCGCAGCACACCTTCAGCAGTGGGCGAGCGGCAGATATTGCCCAGACAGACAAACAGAACCTCCATCAAGCCCCCAGCAGGCGACGAACGCGATCAAGGTCTTCCTGGGTGTCGACACCCGCCGGCGGCGCTTCCAGGGCATCGCCCACGTGGATGCGCACGCCATGCCACAAGGCACGCAGTTGCTCCAGGGATTCGGTGTTTTCCAGCCAGCATGGGCCCCAACTGACGAAGTCATGCAGGAAACCGGCGCGGTAGGCGTAGATGCCGATATGGCGGCGATAAGGCACGCCTGCCGGTAGCACATCACGTTTTTTGGCGAAGGCGTCACGCGCCCAAGGCAAGGTCGCGCGACTGAAGGTGAGCGCTAGGCCGTTGATATCGCTGACCACTTTGACCACGTTCGGGTTGAACAGCGTTTCAATGTCTTCAATCGGCTCCGCCAGGGTCGCCATGCGCGCTTCACCATGGGCCGCCAGGTTGGCGGCCACCTGGTCGATCACGCTTGGCGGAATCAGCGGCTCGTCACCTTGCACATTGACCACAATGGCGTCAGGCGCCAGGCCAAGCTGAGTGGCGACTTCGGCCAGGCGGTCGGTGCCGGAGTTATGGTCTTCGCGGGTCAGTACCGCCTCGGCACCAAAACCTTTGCAGGCTTCGATAATACGCGGGTCATCGGTGGCCACCACCACGCGCTCTGCGCTGCTTTTGCAGGCCTGTTCCCACACCAGTTGGATCATCGGCTTGCTGCCGATCAGTTGCAGCGGCTTGCCCGGCAGGCGGGTCGATGCGTAGCGTGAGGGAATGACAACAGTAAAGGCAGTGGTCATTTATCCAGACGCTCGTCGGTGGTCAGGGTGCGTGCTTCGCTTTCAAGCATCACCGGGATACCGTCACGGATCGGGTACGCCAGGCCGGCGCCTTTGCTGATCAGCTCGGTTTTGTCGGCGCTGAGCTTGAGCGGGCCTTTGCAGATCGGGCAAGCGAGGATGTCGAGCAGTTTGGTGTCCATGAGTGTTTCCTGGAAAGAAGCGTTTTAAGGCAAGAGTCGGTCGGGCAGCAGGCGCATCAGTTGCGTGTCGAACCAGGCGACGAACGCCGGCGACGGCAACGCATCCACCGCAAGGTACCACCAGTCGGGCCGGGCAAAGGCGCGGCACTTGACCGCGTCTTTTTCGGTCATGACCAGCGGCAGCGACGGCGTAAAATTCAGGACCTCGGCGCTGTACGGCGCATGGTCGGCAAACGCATGGGGGATGGGTTGCCAGTGTAGCGTTTCAAGGGTGTTGAAGAAACGTTGCGGGTTGCCGATACCGGCGACCGCATGCACCCGCTGGCCCGGAGCGAAGTGCTCGACGCAGCGGCGCTCGCCGGTCTGCAGGTTGATCAGCGCGCTGGGCTGCAGGCGAAAGGCAAAACCATCGTCGCGATCTGAGCCGGCGCCGTTATAAAGCAGCGCATCCACACTCTGCAAACGCTCCACCGGCTCGCGCAATGGCCCGGCCGGCAGGCAATGGCGGTTGCCCAGGCCACGGGCGGCATCGATCAGCACCAACTCCAGGTCGCGAGCCAGACGGTAGTGCTGTAGGCCGTCATCAGAGAGGATCAGGTCGAGAGGTTCGCTGGCCAGCAGTGCCTTGACCGCGCGACTGCGGTCGGGGTCGATCATCAAGGGCACGCCGCAACGCTGTACGATCAGCAAAGGTTCATCCCCCGCCACGTCGGCGCTGTGGCTGGCCTCGACGCGCCACGGCAAGCGCGGCGGCTTGGCACCATACCCACGGCTCACCACGCCCACGCGTACGCCGCTGCGCCGGCAGTGTTCGATCAACCACAGGATCAACGGCGTCTTGCCGGTGCCCCCCACGGTAATGTTACCGACCACCACCACCGGCACCGGCGACTGATAAATATCGCCCTCGCCCGCCACGAACCGCGCGCGCTTGCGCGCCACAATACGGCGATACAGTGACTCCAGCGGCCGCAACAGGGTGAGCGCCGGATGCCCCTCGTACCAGGCCTTGAGCAAACGATCGGACATGGCCATCAGGGTTGGCTCGCCGCCTCGACGGTGCTCATGCGCAGGTGGCTGAAACCCAGCTTGCCGGCGGCATCCATCGCGGTGATCACGGCCTGATGCTGGGTCTTGCCATCGGCACTGATGGACAACGGCATCTTGGTATCGCCCCCGGACTCTTTTTCCAAGGCGACCATCAGGCTGGCGAGATCGTTTTTCTCCAGCACCTGGTTATTCACCGAGAACACGCCGTCGGCGCTGATGGCGATGTCAATCTGCTTGACCTCCTGGTCTTCGGCCGGCGAACCGCTCACCGCTTCCGGCAAGTCGACACGCAGCTCGGTCTGCCGGGTGAAGGTGGTGGTGACGACAAAAAACAGCAGCAGGATAAACACCACGTCGATCAGCGACGCGAGGTTGATATCAACGTTTTCCCGTTGCTTGCGGCGAAATTTCACGCTGTGCCCCCGACGAGGTCCACGTCACGGTCGCCCTGAACCACTTCCACCAACTTGATGGCTTCCTGCTCCATGCCGACCACCAGTTCATCGATGCGCCGTTGCAGGAAACGATGGAAAAACACCGAAGGAATACCGACCATCAGGCCCGCCGCCGTGGTGATCAGCGCCTTGGAAATACCACCGGCCAGCACAGCGGCGTTGGTACTCATGCCCGAACCCATGAACGAGCTGAAAATATCGATCATGCCCAGTACCGTACCCAGCAAACCGAGCAGCGGGGCCATGGCGGCGATGGTGCCGAGGGCGTTGATGTAGCGCTCCAGCTCATGGATAACCCGGGCGGCGGCCTCTTCGATGCATTCCTTCATGATCTCGCGGCCATGCTTGGAGTTGGCCAGGCCCGCTGCGAGGATTTCACCCAGCGGCGAGTCGGCGCGCAGGGCCTTGAGTTTTTCCTTGTCCAACTGCTTGTTCTTGATCCAGCCCCAGACCTGCCCCAGCAGATGCTCGGGGGTGACGCGGCTGGCGCGCAGAGTCCACAGGCGTTCGGCAACGATGCCGAGTGCGGCGACGGAGCTCAAGATGATCGGCAACATCATCCAGCCGCCGGATTTGACCAATTCCCACACAGTGAATGTCCCCTCGAAAAAGTGCGCCACTTTACCATATAGGTTTGGCAGCGGGGTCTGTCGGCCATGGCGCCGCCTGTCGCAGGCTCCAGCGCCGGTTAACGCTGGATCAGGGTAACGCTTCACGCCAGAAACGGCGTTGACCGCGCGCAACAACCGGGGGTGCGAAGGCCCCCAATTGCAGGCGCACGGCCCCCTGTTCGGCGCTGTCGTATACCCGACTGCCCAAGGCCTTATAGCGCTGCATGACCTGCTGGTGAGGATGACCGAACGCGTTGCCACGCCCCCGGGAAATCAACACCGACCCAGGCGCCAGCCGCTGAAGAAAAGGCCACGACGATGAACTGCGGCTGCCATGGTGAGGGGCTTGCAGCCAATCGGTGCGCAGCGCCAAGGGAGAGTCGAGAAACGCCCGCTCAGCGGCACGATCGATATCCCCCGTCAGCAGTAACCGCTCACCATTGGCCTGCACCTGCAACACGCAGGATTTGGGGTTTCCGGCAGTGGCATCAGGCCATTGCCAAAGTTCGAAGATCACGCCGTCCCAGGTCCACTGCTCGCCGCTGCTACAGGGTTGGGTGTCGAGCAATGCCGGTAGCCCCCCGGTTTCGCCGCCCACGACACGCTTGACCGGCAGTGCGCGGGCCACGGCCGCCGCGCCACCGGCGTGGTCGGCATCGGCATGACTGAGCAGCATCATGTCCAACGCACCTACACCAAGCTTTTTCAATGCCGGCACCACCACGCGCGCGCCCAGGTCCATCGCCCCCGAGCGCGGGCCCGCATCGTAGAGCAAGGTGTGATGGCGCGTGCGCAGGATCAACGCCTGCCCCTGCCCCACATCCAACTGCAACACGTCCACCCGTCCATGGGGTACCTGCTCGCGCGGGGGAAATACCGCCAACAGCAGCATCGGCCAACCCAACACCCGAAACGGTACGCCCTTGGGCAGCAGCAACAGCACCGCGCCCGCCAGGCTCACCCACCAACAAACCAGGGGCACCTCAGCCGGTATCCACGCAGGCACGTGCCCCGCAAGCCATGCCAAACCTCTGAACAACCCATCCAGCGCCCCACCCGCCAGCCACAGCAGCCACTCTCCTGCAAGGGGCACTCCTAACAGCACGCTCCCCAGCAACGCCAGAGGCAACACCACCAGGCTGATCCACGGCACAGCCACCAAATTGGCCAGCGGCGCACTGACGCTGATCGGCAACCCCAACACCAGCAGCACCGGAAACAAACCGATGGCAATCAACCATTGCGGTCGCGTCCAGGCCTGCCAGACACTCCAAGGCCCCAGGCGGCCCCCGAATGCCAGCACCAGCACAGCGACGGCGGCAAAGGACAACCAGAACCCGGCTTGCAGGCTGGCCAATGGTTCAAGGATCAGCACCGCGACCAGCGCCAGCAACAGCGGCCACCAGAACCCCAGATGACGAAAGCGCAAACGCCACAACAACACCAACCCCACCATGACGCAGGCCCGCTGCACCGGCACGCCGAACCCCGCCAACACGCCATAGCCCAGTGCCGCCGCAAATGCCAGGCCGCACGCCCACGGCAGCCATGGCCAGGCGCGGGGCCAGCAACCGTAGCGCGCAAGCAGCGCGACCAGCCCGTAGATCAACCCTGCCAGCAAGCCGATGTGTTGGCCGGAAATCACCAGCAAATGCACCGTGCCGGTATCCTGCAACACCTGCCAGTCCTTGGCCTCCAGCCCGGAACCATCTCCCAGCACCAACGCCGCCAGACCGGCTTCGCGCCCCTGGGCATCCACCGCCAGCAGGCGTTGGCGCACCGTGTCGCGCCAGGCATGGCGCGCCGGCGTCAGGCGTTCGCCGTCCTTGACCGACCCGGTGGCACCGATGCGTTGGGCCAGCAGCCAGGCTTCATGATCAAACCCGTGAAAATTAAGCAGCCCCGACGGTCGCCTGAGTGTCACCGCCAGGCGCCAGCGCTCCCCGCTGCGCACCGCTGGCCCGCCGTGCCAGGATACCCGGATACGCGAAGGTAGCCGCGCATTGCGCGACCGGCTGTCGGCCAAGTCGAAACGCACTCCCGTAGCGGTCTGCTGCGGCAAGCCGATCACACGCCCTTCGAGCCAACGCGTCTGACCATCGAGCGCAGGCTGCAGGCGATCATTCAATGCCCACTGCGCGCTGATGCACGCCCAGCTCAGCCCCAGCAGGAAAAACGCCAGTGCAAAGGTGCGAAAAGGCAGCAACATCAACGCCAACACCAACATGGCTATAAGCCACCCCACTGACGGCAGCGCCGGCAGGAAACGTAAGGCAAGTAGCCCCAGCGCCAACGTAAACATCCCTGTTTTCATGGATCATCCTTTTCAAGTGACCCATTCAGTCATAGCGGGGGGTTCAGCGCGCCCAATGATGTTTTGTCACAAAGTCTGAATTTTCTGTTTATAGAATGCGCGCATACTTGCCCCTCGAACTGACCTGGACCCCTTATGCCCCGGCGCTTATTCAAACGGTACATGCCCGACCCCACCAGTATCAGGGAACACAAGTCATTACAGTTTCTGGGTACGTTGCTGCATGACCCTAACCTCTGGCACCTGAACCGGCACTCAGTGGCGCGCGCCATGGCAGTGGGGCTGTTCGCGGCGTTTATCCCGATTCCGTTGCAGATGTTACTGGCGGCAATATTGGCGATTACGGTACGTGGCAATATGCCCATCGCGATCAGCCTGGTCTGGCTGACCAACCCGATCACCATGCCGGTAGTGTTTATCTGCACCTATATGACCGGCGCCTGGCTGATGAATGTACCGCCGCGCAGCCTGCCCGATGACCTGACCTGGGAATGGATCAGCGGCCAGTTGAGTACGTTGTGGCAGCCCTTCCTCCTCGGCTCCGTGGTATTGGGGCTGGTGCTGGGCGCACTGGCCTACTGCCTGACCATGGGTTACTGGCGCTGGTGGGTCGCGCACCAGTGGAAGAAACGCAAGCAGCGTCGCGGTTGACGCCTAGCGTGCCGGTAACCGCAGGTGCACCCGCAGGCCTTGGCCGGTATTTTCCGCCCATAGGCTGCCGTCCTGACGCTGCACCGCGTTGCGTGCAATGCTCAGCCCCAACCCAAACCCTCCGTCGCCGGGCCGCGAGCCATCCAAGCGAGTAAACGGCGCAAAGATCCGCTCAAGATCCCGCTCATCGATCCCTGCACCCTGGTCTTCCAGCCACAGGTGCCAATACGCGCCATCGCGCCGTCCATCCAGGCACACAACGCCGCCGTCCGGGGAATGGCGGATAGCGTTGCGCAGGATATTTTCCAGGGCCTGGGCCAGGGCATTCAGGTTGCCCCGCACCCAACAGTCAGTGGCCAATAGGCACGGCAGGCGTGACGCAGGCCAATCACTTTCGTAACACGCGTTCTCGCGCAGCATGTCCCACAGGGCCTGTAGTTGAATATCCTCCTTGGGCAGCGGTGCCCGCTCGGCATCCAGCCAAGCCAGTTGCAGGCTGTCTTCCACCAGGCGTTGCATGGCGTCTATCTCCCGCCCCAGCCGGTCGCGCAGTTGCGTCAGGTCCTGCTCACTGTCACACGCCACGCGCAGGCGGCTCAATGGCGTGCGCAGTTCATGGGACATGTCGCGCAGCAACTGCTGCTGCAAAACCATCGTCCCCTGCAAGCGCTCGGACATATGGTCAAAGGCCCGACCAAGCTCACCCAATTCATCCTGGCGACTGGTCGCGTCATGGGACAGCCGCGTGTTCAACTGATCGGCACGCCAGGCATTGGCCTGCTCGCGCAACTGATTGAGGGGCATGATCAGCAACCGATACAAGCCAATGCACAGCAGCAAGGTAAACAGGCCGGGAATCACGCCGTTGGTTACGACGCGCCAGAACACTTGGTAACGCCCCGGCATAAAGCGCTGCGGCAATTCGATCACCAGCGAGCCGACACCTGGGTCGACCGCAAATGGGATCTTCAACCACGGCAAGCCCTTTATGTGACGACTCACCGGCCAATCCAGGCCGCGCAGGAATGTCAGGCGCTGGCTTTCGGTGTCGCTCAGTGGATAGCTGCTCAACGACTGCAAGTCATTGCCGATCACGCCCACCCAGGTGCTTTCACGCTGGCGCATCGTCTGCAACCACGCGTCAACGCCGGCGTTGCCGTCACGGTTCCAGGCCTGTTCGGCGCCGACGGCATAACCACTCAAAGTGACCCTCGCCTCGTCGGACAGGTACGCGTTCTGCTGCTCCATGTACCGGCCCCAGGACCAACTGAGCCAAATCATCAGCAAACAGAAGGCGATCAACAGGCAGGCCAGCTTCCAGAATAACGAGTGCTTGCCCGGCAGCCGTTTGAGCGAAGCCTTAAAGCCCGTCGTCATGACCGCTCAACACATAGCCCTTGCCCCACACCGTGCGCACTTCGCGCTCGCTATAGCCGATGGCCTTGAGCTTGCGACGGATCTGGCTGACATGCATGTCGAGGCTGCGGTCATGGGGTGCATAACCACGTTGCAGCACCTGTTGATAAAGAAAAGCCTTGCTGAGGACTTCTTCGGCATTGCGATGCAGGGTTTCCAGCAGACGATATTCGCTGCGGGTCAGGCCGGCCCAGCGCTCCTGATAAAACACATCCCACTGTTCATCGTCCAAACGCAGGCTGTGCGCATCCTCACGTAGCGGTGCCAGGGTCGGCGCGGGGCGGCGATCCAGGGCCACCCGACGCAGGATGGCCTCGATGCGCACGCGCAACTCGACCATGCTGAAGGGTTTGGGCAGGTAATCATCGGCCCCCAGGCGAAAACCGCTGATGCGGTCGGCCTCGGCGCCCAGGGCCGACATAAGGATCACCGGGATCGAATGACTGCGGCGCAAATGGGTGAGGACCGACAAGCCATCCAGCCCCGGCAGCAGGATATCCATCAACACCACGTCGAAAGCCTGCGCGCGTGCCATCTCCAGGCCTTGTTGGCCGTTTTGGCACCACGTCACCTGAAAGCCGCAGCGCCCAAGGTGCTCGTGCACATACGCGCCCAGCACAGGGTCATCTTCAATGGTCAGGATACTGGGTAGGCCAACGGCTGCGGGATTCATTAGCGTCTGCAAGTCATTCTCAATCGCTGATTATTCAAGATTACCCCGCCGCAGGCAATCGCTGCCGGGCACCGAGTGCCCGAAGATTGCGCTCGGTCGTTAATTTGCAAGATTCCACCCCGTGCAAATGGCTACACTGCGCAGGTGGCGCGGGCCGGATGCCGGCGCGGAAGATTGATATCAGTGTCGTAGCAGGAGAGTGGCGTGCTTAGAAGAATGGGGATAAAAGGCCGCGTACTGTTGCTGACCTTATTACCGACCAGCCTGATGGCCTTGCTGTTGGGCGGGTATTTCACCTGGATGCAGCTCTCGGAGTTGCAGACCCAACTGCTGCAACGTGGCGAAATGATCGCCGAGCAATTGGCGCCCCTGGTGGCGCCTGCCTTGAGCAGCAAAAACACCGACCTGCTGGAGCGCATCGCCACCCAATCGCTGGAACAACCGGACGTACGCGCCGTGTCCTTCCTTGCGCCAGACCGCGCGCCCCTCGCCCACGCCGGCCCGACCATGCTCAACCAGCCGCCGGTCGGCAACAGTGCGCATCTGTTGCAGCGCACCGGCAACGACGCCACTCGCTATCTCATGCCGGTATTTGGCCGCCACCGCAACCTGGCGGGCGACTGGATTCCCGATGAGGCCGACCGCCTGCTGGGCTGGGTCGAGGTGGAGCTGTCCCATAACGGCATGTTGCTGCGCGGCTATCGCAGCCTGTTCGCCAGCCTGTTGCTGATTGCCATCGGCCTGATTTTTACCGCGGCCCTGGCGTTGCGTATCAGCCGCACCATCAACTCGCCGCTTGGCTTGATCAAACAAGCCGTGGCTCAACTCAAGGACGGCAACCTGGAAACCCGCTTGCCCGCCTTGGGCAGCCAGGAGCTGGATCAACTCGCTTCGGGCATCAACCGCATGGCCGAAACCCTGCAAAACGCCCGGGAAGAACTGCAACACAGCGTCGACCAGGCCACCGAAGACGTGCGCCAGAACCTGGAAACCATCGAAATACAAAACATCGAGCTGGACCTGGCACGCAAGGAGGCCCTGGAGGCCAGCCGTATCAAATCGGAGTTCCTGGCCAATATGAGCCACGAAATCCGCACACCGCTCAACGGCATCCTGGGCTTTACCCACTTGCTGCAAAAAAGCGAACTCACACCGCGCCAACTCGACTACCTGGGCACCATCGAAAAATCCGCCGATAACCTGCTAGGCATCATCAACGAGATCCTCGACTTCTCGAAGATCGAGGCCGGCAAGCTGGTGCTCGACAGCATCCCGTTCAACCTGCGCGATTTGTTGCAAGACACCCTGACCATCCTCGCCCCCGCCGCGCACGCCAAGCAGTTGGAACTGGTGAGCCTGGTCTACCGCGACACGCCGCTGGCCTTGGTGGGCGACCCGCTGCGGCTCAAGCAGATCCTCACCAACCTGATCAGCAATGCGATCAAGTTCACCCGCGAGGGCACTATCGTGGCCCGCGCGATGATCGAGGACCAACAGGAAGACAGCGTACAACTGCGCATCAGCGTGCAGGACACGGGCATCGGCCTGTCCAGCCAGGACGTGCGCGCGCTGTTCCAGGCATTCAGCCAGGCCGACAACTCGCTGTCGCGCCAGCCGGGCGGCACCGGGCTGGGCCTGGTGATTTCCAAGCGTTTGATCGAACAGATGGGCGGTGAAATCGGCGTCGACAGTACGCCGGGCGAAGGCTCGGAGTTCTGGATCAGCCTGAGCCTGCCCAAGACCCGCGATGATGTCGAAGACCTGCCTTGCGCGCCGCTGCTGGGCCATCGCGTGGCCGTGCTGGAAAACCATGAGCTGGCACGCCAGGCCTTACAGCATCAGTTGGAAGACTGCGGCCTTGAAGTCACGCCGTTCAATACCCTGGAAAGCCTGACCAACGGCATCACCAGCGCCCATCAGACCGAGCAGGCCATTGACCTGGCCGTGCTCGGCGTGACCGCCAACGACATTCCGCCCGAGCGCCTCAACCAACATCTGTGGGACTTGGAGCACCTGGGCTGCAAAGTGCTGATCCTGTGCCCGACCACCGAACAGATGCTGTTCAACCAATCGGTGCCCAACCCCAATAGCCAGTTGCAGGCCAAGCCGGCGTGCACCCGCAAGCTGCGCCGGGCGCTGGCCGACCTGATCAGCCCGCGCCCGTCGCGCAACGAACCGGGCGAGCCGCTGGCCAGCCGTGCGCCGCGCGTGCTGTGTGTGGACGACAACCCGGCGAACTTGCTGCTGGTGCAAACACTGCTTGAAGACATGGGCGCGAAGGTGCGCGCGGTAGAAAGCGGCTATGCAGCGGTCGACGCGGTAAAACAGGACACCTACGACCTGGTGTTGATGGACGTGCAAATGCCCGGCATGGACGGACGCCAAAGCACCGAGGCGATTCGCCAGTGGGAAAGCGAACGCCACGGCACGCCATTACCGGTAGTCGCCTTGACGGCCCACGCCATGGCCAATGAAAAACGGGCCTTGCTGCAAAGCGGCATGGACGATTACCTGACCAAACCCATCAGCGAACGGCAACTGGCGCAGGTGGTGCTGAAATGGACGGGCCTGGCCCTGCGTAATCAAGGGCCGGAGCGCGCCACGGAAGGCCTCGGCCCGGGCGTGCAACTGCCGGTGCTGGACCATGAGGAAGGGTTGCGCCTGGCCGCCGGCAAGGCTGACCTGGCGGCGGATATGCTCGCCATGTTGCTGGCCTCGCTGGAAGCCGATCGCGAGGCCATCAACGTCGCCCGCGACGCCAGTGACAACCTTGCCCTGATCGAACGCGTCCACCGCCTGCACGGCGCCACCCGCTACTGTGGCGTGCCGCAACTGCGCGCCGCCTGCCAACGTGCCGAAACCCTGCTCAAACAGGACGATGCCAAGGCCATGAGCGCGCTGGACGAATTGGAAATGGCCATCGCCCGGCTGGCCAGTGAAGCGCGGATCAGCGCCTGAACTTATCAATAAGGACGCCTTTGATGCGCGTGATTCTTTTCAGCAGCCAAACCTACGACCGCGACAGTTTTCTCGGCGAACCCTTGCCGGCGGGCCTGGAACTGCAATTCCAGCCGGCCCGGCTCAACCTCGACACCGTGGCCCTGGCCGAACACCACGAAGTGGTCTGCGCCTTTATCAACGACGACCTCAGCGCCCCGGTGCTGGAGCACCTGGCCCGGGGCGGCACCGGGCTCATCGCGCTGCGCTCGGCGGGCTATAACCATGTCGATCTGGCCGCCGCCAAACGCCTGGGCCTGACCATCGTGCGCGTACCGGCCTACTCGCCCCACGCCGTGGCCGAACACGCGGTGGCGCTGATCCTCGCCCTGAACCGCCGCCTGCACCGCGCCTACAACCGCACCCGCGACGGCGACTTCAGCCTGCACGGCCTGACCGGTTTCGACCTGGTGGGCAAGACCGTCGGCGTGGTCGGCACCGGCCAGATCGGCGCGACCTTCGCCAAGATCATGGCCGGGTTCGGCTGCACATTGCTGGCCTACGACCCCTTCCCCAACCCACAGGTCCAAGCCCTGGGCGCGCGCTATGTCAGCCTGCCCGAGCTGATGACCGAGGCCCAAATCATCAGCCTGCATTGCCCTCTGACCGCCGACAGCAAACACCTGATCAACGCAGGTTCGCTGGCGCAGATGCAGCCCGGCGCCATGCTGATCAACACCGGCCGCGGTGGGCTGGTGGACACCCCGGCGCTGGTCGACGCGCTCAAGGACGGCCAACTCGGCTACCTGGGGCTGGATGTCTACGAAGAAGAAGCCCAGTTGTTTTTCGAGGATCGCTCCGACCTGCCCTTGCAAGATGACGTGCTCGCGCGCCTGCTCACCTTCCCCAACGTGATCATCACCGCGCACCAGGCGTTCCTTACCCGCGAAGCGCTGGCGGCGATTGCCGGCACCACGCTGAGCAACATTGCCGCATGGGCCGGCGGCAAGGTACAAAACCGCGTGGAGGGATGATCAGCGGTCACATACCAGGCTCATGATAGGCCGGCACCCGTGATAGGATGCCGCGCCTATTTGGAGGATCCATGGCCGAACACGATTTCCGCTTCAGCTTGCTGAGCCCGCAACACACCCTGATCGAATGCCGCGCCCTGGTGCCGGGCCGTTACCAAGTCACCGGCAACGGTGGTTCGATCAAGCATGGCGACGTACTGATCGTCACCCTGCGCGGCAGTAAAACCCTGTCGATGCGCCTGACCGTCGAAGGCGATGCGCGCTACTCCATCCGCCCGGCCGGCCAATGGGTCGCCATGGCTCAGGGGCCCAAATTCGGCGAATTGGAAATTCACACCTGGAAGGTCAACTGCGACAGCTGCGACAGCGTGCTGGAGTTTGAATTCGCGGTGGAAACCAAGCTGACCAAAGAGCCGCTGCAACCCGCCGCCAACGCGCGTATCAAAGAACTGGGCTGGACCAGCGAAGGCGACAAGCACCGCTGCCCGAAATGCCAGCAGGCTGCGCAATGAAACGCTTGCTGCTGCTCGCCGCCATCGGGGCGGCCCTGAATGGCTGCGCCGGTGACGGGGTAAGACTCAAGCAAGACCACAGCTACGTGGTGGAGTGGATCGGTGAGCGGCCATTGATGGATTACGCGCACCTGACCGTGACCCTAGGCGCCGATGGTCGCGCCTATGGCAATGGCGGTTGCAACCACTGGTTTGCACCGTACACCCTGGACGACAACACGCTCACCTTCGGCACGCTGGGCAGCACCCGCAAGCTGTGCGGCGAAGCCTTGATGGAGCAGGAAAACCGCTTCTTCCAGGCCCTGCGGGGCGTGCAGCGCTGGGACATCTCGCCGATCGAACAGACACGGTTCTGGCCGGCCGAGGGCAAGCCGATTCGCTTGTGGCTTGAAGAAGGCTGATCCTGACTCCGACTGGATCGAGATCCAAATGTGGGAGGGGCTTGCTCCTCCCACATTTGATTTGAGGTGTTGCTTTAACCGCGCAAGGCCTTGAGCTTGGCCAGTACGCCCTGCGCCGTCTGCTCACCCATCAGCTGCTCACGCACCTTGCCTTTGTCATCGATGATGTAGGTGACCGGCAGTGCTTCGCTGCGCGGAATATCAAAGATCCCTTCCGGGTTCTGCGCCAGCACGGTGAACTTGATGCCCAGTTTGTCGCTGGCCGCCTTCAGCTCTTCCCCCTGCACATTGTCGAAGTTGACCCCGAACACCCCCACGTTCTGCGCCTTGAGCTGTTCGGCCAGGGCGTTGAGTTCAGGGATTTCCGTGCGGCACGGGCCACACCACTCCGCCCAGTAGTTGACCACCAGCCATTGCTTGTCCAAACGTTGGGCCGCGACTTTCTGACCGTACTGGTCAACACCGTAGTCATTCCCGCAGCCGCTGAGCAGCAGGGTTGTAATGATCGCCAATGCACCGATCAGTCGACTTGTCATGGGGTAATCCTTCGCAAAAATGAACGTTGGCTGCGAGCTATCGCCTCTTACGGTTTAAGGACGGGGCGCCGCGCGGGTAGAATACTCGCCACCTTACGCAAGATGCGACCCGCACATGACCGATCTGACGCTTTATCACAACCCGCGCTGCTCGAAATCCCGCGGTGCGCTCGAACTGCTCGAAGCGCGCGGCCTCACTCCCACCGTCGTGCGCTACCTGGAAACCCCACTGAACGCCGCGCAAATCAAGGCCCTGCTCGCCAAGCTCGGGCTCAACGCGCGCCAATTGCTGCGCACTGGCGAAGACGAATACAAAAGCCTCAACCTGGCCGACGCCAGCCTCAGCGAAGCGCAACTGATCGCCGCTATCGCCGCGCACCCCAAGTTGATGGAACGCCCGATCCTGGAAACCGCCGACAAGGCCGTCATTGGCCGCCCACCGGAAAACCTGCTGGAGATTCTGCCGTGACCACTGCGTACGTGCTGGTGTTGTATTACAGCCGCAACGGCTCGGTCAGTGAAATGGCCCGGCAAATCGCCCGGGGCATCGAGCAAGGCGGGATGGAAGCGCGCCTGCGTACCGTGCCGGCGATCTCCACCGAGTGTGAAGCCGTGGCGCCGAGCATTCCGGACGAAGGCGCGTTGTATGCGAGCCTCGACGACCTCAAGCACTGCTCGGGCCTGGCCCTGGGCAGCCCGACACGTTTCGGCAACATGGCCGCGCCGCTCAAGTACTTCCTCGACGGCACCAGCAACCTGTGGCTCACCGGCGCGCTGGTCGGCAAGCCGGCCGGGGTGTTTACGTCCACCGCCAGCCTGCACGGCGGCCAGGAAACCACACTGATGTCGATGCTGTTGCCGTTGTTGCACCACGGCATGCTGATTACCGGCCTGCCCTACAGCGAACAAGCCTTGCTCGACACCCAAGGCGGCGGCACGCCGTATGGCGCCAGCCACCATTCCGGGCCAGACGGCAAGCGCCTGCTCGATCAACATGAAATCGCGCTGTGCCGGGCCTTGGGCCTGCGCCTGGCCACCACCGCCACGCTGCTGGAGAACGGCCGTGGCCAGAAAACCTAAGGTTCTGCCGCCCCAGGCGTGGCTGGAGCCGCGTGTCAAGGTTGCTCGGGCGCTGAGCCTGCTGGCGTTCTTCGCCCTGGTGGGGTTGTTGTGCGTGTATTACCTGTTTGTGGCCGACCTGCATGGCGCACGGCCGTGGGTGATCCTGCTGATCGAACTGGTGCCACTGCTGGTGCTGGCGCCGGGGATCTTGGTCGGCAGCGCACGAGGGCATTCGTGGATGTGCTTTGTGGTGAACCTGTATTTCATCAAGGGCGCGCTGGCGGCCTATGACCCGAACCGGCAGGGGTTCGGGGTGCTGGAGATGCTGGCGAGTCTGGCGGTGTTTTGTACGGCGCTGCTGTACGTACGCTGGCGGCATCAGTTGAACCGGCGGCTGGCGGCAGCCTCACCTGAGCCTCAGTGATTCACCGTATACGCCAGCATCATCGACAACTGGCACATCGGCCGCCCACTCTCGGCGTGCCACTGGTTGAACGCGCCCTGCACCGCTGCCAAATCGCGCAGACTGGTGGGGGCCTTGTCGACGATTTTCTGTGCGTTCAGGGCCGCCACTACGTCATAGCTCGGCACGAACGTGTCCTTGCCGACCATGCGCAAGAAACGCGGCGCCGACAGCCCGCCCAGTTGATGGCCGTGTTTGCTCAGGTACTTCCACAACCCGACGATGTCGGTCACCGGCCAGTCGGCGATAAACGCACCGAAGCTGCCCTTCTCCTGCTCAATGTCGAGGATCATCTGCGCGTTGCGCGGTACGCTCTTGAGCTTGCCCAGGTGCCGGATGATCCGCGTGTCCTGCATCAGGCGCTCAAGGTGCTCGGCGCCCATCAGCACGACTTTTTCTGGGTCGAAACCGAAAAACACCTGCTCGAACGCCGGCCATTTGGCGTCCACCACGCTGTGCTTCAAGCCCGCACGGAATACCCGCAAAGCCAGGGTAGACAGATAGCGGTCATCACTGATCCTGCGCAATTGCGCAGGGGTCTTGGGTACAGGCAGATGGGCGTCCAACTCGGCCGCTGAACCAAAGCGGTTCAGACAATATTCGTGCAGCCACTTGTAATCGCGCATGCCCTCTCCTGGGGATAGAAAATGAAAACGGCGCCTGTGAGCGCCGTCTTTCAGAGCGTTGAAAAACGTTAGAGGTTCACAACATTGACGAAACGCGACGCTGCGGTCTCATCAATTTTCAGGCTGGTGAAGTCGAACAGGTTGCGGTCGGCCAACTGCGACGGGATCACGTTCTGCAGGCTGCGAAAGATACTGTCGGTACGGCCTGGCGTCTTGCTTTCCCAATCCAGCAGCATCTCCTTGACCACCTGGCGCTGCAGGTTTTCCTGGGAGCCACACAGGTTGCACGGGATGATCGGGAACTGCTTGAGGTCGGAGTAGGCCTGGATGTCCTTCTCGTTGCAATACGCCAGTGGGCGAATCACCACATTGCGTCCGTCGTCGGCACGCAGCTTGGGCGGCATGGCCTTGAGCGAGCCGTTGAAGAACATATTCAGAAAGAAGGTCTCGACGATATCGTCACGGTGATGACCCAGGGCCATCTTGGTCGCGCCGATTTCGTCGGCAAACGTATAGAGCGTGCCACGGCGCAGGCGCGAGCACAGCGAGCAGGTGGTCTTGCCTTCCGGAATAAGCTCCTTGACCACCGAATACGTGTCTTTTTCGACGATGTGGTACTCGATGCCCAGTGCTTTCAGATAGGCCGGCAGCACATGCTCGGGAAAGCCCGGTTGTTTCTGGTCCATGTTGACGGCGACGATCTCGAACTTGATCGGCGCGACCTTTTGCAGGTGCAACAGCACGTCGAGCATGGTGTAGCTGTCTTTGCCGCCAGAGAGGCAAACCATGACCTTGTCGCCATCCTCGATCATATTAAAATCGGCGACTGCTTCACCGGCCAGGCGGCGCAGGCGTTTTTGCAGTTTGTTCTGGTTGACCGTAAGAGTGCCCATGGCGCTTGGATCCGCTAAAGGTGTGTGACGAAAAGCGCAGCATTTTACCTTCATGAACGACCGAGTTCCATGGTGGGCGGGGGTTTGCTCCCGACGCGTTATATCGGGCGCCTGTCTATTAACCGACCCACTGCCATCGGGAGCAAGCTACCTCCGCCATTAAAATGCATGCCTGCCACAGACCTCGGCGCGATTACGCCCGGTATTTACAGCGCGATTTGCTCTAAAGGCCCTACAGTCATTCCGGTCATACCTTCCTATACTGCGACATGAGGTCGCACACATATCCAGACCTTTCAGGCCATTTGGCCCGTGGGCGCTCCGATGGGGGGCGATGGTAATAACGACAGGAGTGACTGGCATGATCCATCACGTCGTGGGGCTGTTTACCCATCCCGACCAGGAATGGCGGGAAATCCGTGGCGATAAAGAAGAAAGCATCGGCCACATGTACTTCACTCACACCCTGATTCTCGCGGCGATCCCCGCGATTTCAGCGTTTATCGGCACCACCCAGGTCGGCTGGGTCATCGGCAACCGCGCGCCGGTGATGCTGACCCAGGAAAGCGCGTTATGGATGACCATCATGTCGTACGCGGCCATGCTCGGCGGCGTGGCGGTGATGGGCGCCTTCATTCATTGGATGGCGCGCACCTATGATGCCAGCCCCAGCATGGCGCGCTGCGTGGCCTTTGCCACCTACACCGCCACGCCACTGTTTATCGGCGGGCTGGCCGCGCTGTACCCGCATATGTGGCTGGGCATGGTCGTGGGCACGGCGGCGATCTGCTACACGGTGTACCTGCTGTATGTAGGGTTGCCGACCTTCATGAACATCGATCCGGACGAAGGCTTTCTGTTTTCCAGCTCGGTGCTGGCTGTAGGCCTTGTGGTGCTGGTAGCGATCATGGCGTTCACCGTGATCGTCTGGGGCCTGGGCGTAGGCCCGATTTATACCAACTGACCCGACAACCCCCAAGGCAAAGCCACCGCAAGGTGGCTTTGTGCGTGATGCACGACCATTCGGCGCCTGACAGATTCGGAAACACACGGTTGTGCGGCATACTGGGCCTCTCTGGAGATAGGTACAGCATGCCCGAGCAACTCAATACCCGCGTCGAAGAGTGTTTCCTGCAAGCCGAATTCTTTTTCAAACGAAGCTTCAAACGCCCCCAGGTCAGCCTCAAGCTGCGGGGCCAAAAAGCCGGTGTCGCGCATTTGCACGAGAACCTGCTGCGCTTCAACCCACAGCTGTACCGTGAAAACAGCCAACATTTCCTGAAGCAGACCGTGGCCCACGAAGTGGCGCACCTGATCGCTCACCAATTATTCGGCGAACGCATCCAGCCCCATGGCGAGGAATGGCAATTGATCATGCGTGGGGTCTACGAACTGCCGCCGGACCGTTGTCACACCTATGCCGTGAAACGCCGCCAGGTGACGCGCTACATCTACCGTTGCCCGTGTGCCGACAGCGACTTTCCATTTTCGCCGCAGCGCCATGGAATGGTGGGCCAGGGGCGGCGGTATTTGTGCAGGCGGTGTCGGCAGACCCTGGTGTTTACCGGGGAAACCCGGGTGGAATAGGGACCTTATCGGGAGCAAGCCCCCGATAGCGCCAGATCAGTCACCCAACCACCTTGGCGTGCCGCAGTTCGGCTATGCGCTGAGCACTCAGCCCCAACTGCGCCAACACCTCATCACTGTGCGCACCCACCGCGACACCCATATGCCGAGGCGCCGGCAACCCCTCGGAAAACTTCAGCGGGCAGGCCAGTTGCGCCTGTGTCGAGCCATCACCCCGGGGTACTTGGCTCACCAGTTCGCGCGCTTTCAATTGGGGATGTTCCGCCGCCTCGGCGAAACTCAACACGGGCTCCACACACGCATCCAGCTCGGCAAACAGCACACACAGTTCGTCAAAACTGCGCGTCTCGAATTCCACCTGCAACGCCTGTTTCAGCGCCGGTTGTCGCTCCGGGTCCAGGCCCCACGCAGCCAACTCGGGCCGCCCTAACGCCATGCATAACTGCTGCATAAACGCCGGCTCCAGGCTGCCGACCGACATCCAGCGGCCATCGCGGGATCGGTAGTAATCGTAGAAGCTGCCCCCATTGAGCGCGTGTTTTTCCCACCCAGGCTCTACTCCGCACGCCAGGTAACCCGCACCCGCCATAGCGTTGAGGCTGAATGAGCAGTCGGTCATGCTCACATCCAGGTATTGCCCCACCCCGCTCTGCTGTCGGGCGATCACCGCCGCCAACAACCCCACCACCGCGTGCAAAGAACCGCCGCCCACGTCCGCCAGTTGCACGCCCAACGGCAACGGCCCGCTGCCCTGGCGGGGCTGGCCAGCCAC
>Ga0207650_10000431_pt1 | contig 36625 bp, 25 predicted proteins | sample KBSS63metaG_FD_184325 | JGI IMG/M metagenome (GOLD analysis project Ga0207650, IMG submission 184325) | Switchgrass rhizosphere microbial communities from Kellogg Biological Station, Michigan, USA - KBS S6-3 metaG (SPAdes) (version 2) | ecosystem: Host-associated > Plants > Roots > Rhizosphere...
CGAGTCACGTTCCGGATCTACGCGCCCAAAGCAACCGAGGTCACCGTCTCGGGAGAATTCGAAGTCGGCGCCCCGGCGCACAAGATGGTCAAAGACGCCCAGGGTGTGTGGAGCGTGACGATCGGTCCAATCGAACCGGAGAATTACGAGTACGACTTCGTCGTGGACGGGGTGCAGATGCTCGATCCGCGCAACCCTGCCGTAAAGTACAACCGCGGTCCGGCGGCGATCTCGAGCCTGCTCGATATCCGCGGCACGAGCCCGCGATTTTTTGACGTCAAGCCGGTGCCGCACGGCAAGGTCGAGATGCGGTTCTACAACTCGAAGACGACAGGGGACACGCGCCGCGTCCACATTTATACCCCGCCCAATTACGAGAAGCTCAGCTCGCGCGTGCCTGTGCTGTACCTGCTGCACGGTGGAGACGGCGAGGACAGCGTGTGGACGGCCTTCGGCCGCGCGCATGTCATCCTCGACAATCTCATCGCCGAGAAGAAGGTTCAGCCGATGGTTGTCGTGATGCCCAACGGCTACGCCTACGGGTGGGACTCCGGCGTTGCGGCGGACAAACAGCAGACGGACTTTCAGAAGGACCTCGTCGACGATCTGATTCCGTTTGTGCAAGCGAACTACCGCGTGTCGACCAATCGGAAGCACCGGGCGTTGGCTGGACTGTCGCGGGGCGGGGGTCAGACTCTCAGCATCGGCTTGCGCAGCTTGAATACGTTCAGTCGTCTGGGTGTCTTCAGCGCCGGCAACAACAATCCGCAGGAGGCCTTCAAGGACGTTGCCGCGAACGCGCAGAAAGTCAACGCGCAGCTCGACCTGCTGTGGATCGGCGCCGGCGCTGACGACATCGCGATGCCGGGTGCCAAACGGATGGCCGACTTCCTCACTGCAACCAAGATCAGGCACACGTTCCGGACGACCGACGGCGAACACACCTGGATCGTGTGGCGCCGTTACCTGCAGGAACTGGCCCCTCTGCTGTGGGATAGCAGAAACTCGACGTAGCCGCCAGACGATTCGGGTCAGGCAATCAAATCGGACAGGGCTGTAGATTTTGCCGGCTTTTTGCCGACCCCCTTGACCGTTCCACGCTCACATCACGTAGGCACCACCGGCGCGTCGTTGCACAATGCGAAACGTCGTGTGCGTACAGATGTGATTGTCAGGTTCACGCCGCCTTTTTTGCACGCATGCCGCTGCTGGAGTGCGCGATAATCCGCCGGGTGTCGATCCCCGTACTCGGGAGGAATCCGTGACGCGAGTCTGGTCGGGAATACTGTTGGCGCTATTCGTTTGTCCGTCCATCACCCGGGCGGCGGAACACGCAATCGTCGGCGCGGCTGCCGCGGCGGATGGCGCTGCCGTGCGCGCGCTGATTAAGCAGGGAGCCGACGTCAACAGCCAGGGCAGTGATGGCGCGACTGCGCTGCTCTGGATCGCGCAGGCCGACGATGTCGAGACCGCCGACGCGCTGTTGAAGGCGGGTGCGAAGGTGGCGACGCCGAACGCGCTCGGCATCACGCCGGCGTACGTGGCAGCCGAACACGGCAACGCCGCCATGCTGCGCCGGTTGCTTGACGCCGGGGCCAGCGTCACGACGACTGATTCTGCGGGCGACACGCTGCTGATGGCCGCGGTTCGCGCGGGTAATCCGGATGCGGTGCAACTGCTCCTCGATCGGGGCGCGCCGGTCAACGAGGCGGAACCCCAGTACTCTCACACGGCGCTGATGTGGGCGGTTCGGGCCGACGACGCACCGATCATGAAACTGCTGATCAGCAAAGGCGCGGCGATCGATGCGGCGACTCGCGTCGGCGGGAAGCCGGTCGTCAGGCCGCCAGGCACTGGCGGCGGCTCCCATGGTGTCGGCATCGTTCGCAGCGGTGTGCCGCCGCAGGGCGAGCAGCAGCCGGCGCCTGGCGGATTGACGCCACTGTTGCTCGCAGCGCGGGACGGTCATCTCAACGCGGCGAAGGTGCTGGCCGAAGTCGGAGCCGACGTGAACCTGGCCGATCCCAATGGCATGACGCCGCTGCTCATGGCTCTCACGAACGGTCAAATCGACGTGGCGAAACACCTGCTCGGGCACGGCGCGGATCCCAAGCGCGCCGATTGGTGGGGCCGGCAGCCGCTGTGGGCGGCGGTCGATGTCCGCAACCTGGCGGTGCGCAGCGGAGCGCCGACCGACGAGAACGGCATCGACCGTGAGGGAGCGCTCGACATCATCAGGATGTTGCTCGAGCGCGGCGTCGACGTGAATGCGCGCGTCAAAGAGTTCCCGCCGATGCGACGCTACCTGCTGCCGCTCGCATCGCTCGAGTGGGTTGACTTCACGGGGCAGACCGCGTTCATCCGCGCTGCGCAGGCCGGTGACGTGCCGCTGATGAAGCTGCTGCTGGCCAACGGCGCCGATCCGAAAATCTCGACCTTCAACGGCACGACGGCGCTCATGGCGGCGGCAGGGGTGAACTGGGTGGTTGGCGAGACGTTCAGCGAATCGCCGGCGGTGTGGATGCAGGCGGTGCAGCTCTGTCTCGACCAGGGCATCGACGTGAATGCCGTCAATGCGATGGGTCTGCAGGCCGTGCACGGCGCCGCCAATCGCGGCTCCGACGACATCATCGAACTGCTCGCCAGGCATGGCGCCCAGCTCGATCGCCCTGACAAGGAAGGGCGCACGCCGTACGTGTGGGCACAAGGCGTCTTCCTGGCAACCAACTCACCGGTGGCGAAGCCGTCGACAATGGCGCTGATTGACAAGCTGACGAACGGCGCGGCGTCGAAAGTGGCAGCGACGGCATCGGCGGCGGCCGCGCCCGCGGGGACGGAGGCACGGAAATGAGGCAATGGCTTGCCGGTGCCACGCTTGTGTTGACGTCTGCACTCGTCGGGACGTTGCACGGCGCACAGACCGCGCCGGCGCGTCGGCCCGCGCGCCCCTCGGCTGCGGCGGTCCCCGACGTCGCATTCCTGAAGCAGTACTGCCTTGGCTGTCACAATGATCGCGCCAAGGTGGGCCGCCTCTCCCTCGAGTCGCTCGACGCCACCAGGCTCGACGGGCATATCGACGTGTGGGAGAAGGTAGTGCGGAAGGTCCGCACTGGCATGATGCCGCCAGAGACGGCGCCGAAGCCGACCGCCACGTCGCGCGCGACGTTTGCCGCGGCGCTCGAAGCGCAGCTCGATCGTGTGGCGCTGGCGCATCCGGATCCGGGGACGCCCGCACTGCACCGGCTCAATCGCGCCGAGTACGCGAATGCAATCCGCGATCTGCTTGCCGTTGACATCGACGTCACGGCGATGCTGCCGCCGGACGATTCGGCGGCCGGCTTCGACAACAACGCCGACGTGCTCGGCGTGTCGCCGGCGCACATCGAGGGATACGCCTCGGCGGCCGCGAAGATCAGTCGCATTGCGGTTGGCGACGCCTCGATCGGTCTCGATCGCATCACCTATCGGGCCCCTGGCGACCTCGCGCAGGACGTGCACTTCGAGGGCCAGCCGCTGGGGACGCGTGGCGGCCTCATCGTCAAGCACACGTTTCCGCTCGACGCCGAGTACGACCTCGAGATCGGCGCCGCCGGTGGCGGTGGGCGTCTTGGCGCGCCCCGCGGCGCGGGGCCGCGAGCCGGTGGACCGGCTGCTGACGATCGCTTCGTCACGCTCGACGGCGAACGGATCACGCTGGCCGGACGCGGTGCGACGCGCCTTACGGTAGCGGCCGGCCCGCACACGATTACCGCCGCGATGGCGATCCGGTCGCGCGTCACCGGTGTGGACACCGTCTTCGATGCACCGACGCGTGCCGGCGGCATCTCGCAGCTCACCATCGTCGGGCCCTTCAACCCGGCCGGCCCTGGTGATTCACCGAGCCGCAGGCTGCTGATGACGTGCAAACCGACGTCGTCGGCTGACGAAGCGCGCTGCGCGCGAACGATCCTCAATACGCTGGCGTCGCGTGCCTACCGGCGTCCGGTCCCGCCGACTGGCGCGGAGATGGACACGCTGCTCGAGTTCTATAAGGCCGGACGCGAACGAGGCAGTTTCGATGCCGGCATTCAGCGCGCCGTTGCGCGTGTGCTGGTGGACCCTCAGTTCCTCTTCCGCTTCGAGCGCGAGCCGGCCAACATCGCGCCGGGCGCGCCGTTCCGCCTTGGCGACGTCGAGCTTGCCTCGCGCCTTTCGTTCTTCCTGTGGAGCAGCATCCCGGACGAAGCGCTGATCGCGGATGCCCGCCGTGGCGCGCTGAAAGATCCAATGGTCCTGGAGAAGCAGGTGCGTCGGATGCTCGCCGATCCGAAGGCGGATGCGCTCGTCAGCAACTTCGCCGGGCAGTGGCTGCTGCTGCGCGAACTGCGCAACTCGCGTCCCGATTCGCCGGACTGGGATGGCAACCTGCGGCAGTCCTTCCAGCGAGAGACCGAGATGCTGTTCCAGGCCGTGATGCGCGAAGACCGCAGCGTCCTCCAGCTGCTCGACGCCGACTTCACGTTCGTCGACGAACGGCTCGCCCGGCATTACGGCATCCCGGACGTGCACGGCTCACGCATGCGTCGCGTCACGCTCGGGCCCGACGACCCGCGTCGCGGGTTGCTCGGGCAGGGCAGCATTCTGACGGTCACCTCCGCGGCGAATCGCACGTCGCCGGTGACGCGCGGCAAATGGGTGCTCGAGAATGTGCTGGGGGCGCCGCCACCGACCCCGCCACCAGGCGTGGAAACAAATCTCGAGAAGGATGCGGCGCAGGTCAAGGTGACATCGCTGCGCCAGCGCATGGAGCTGCACCGCAACAACCCGACGTGTGCGGCCTGCCACCGCTTGATGGATCCGATCGGCTTCTCGCTCGAGAACTTCGACAACACCGGCAAGTGGCGGGCGCTCGACGGCAAGACGCCGATCGACGCCAGCGGCGTGATGGTCGATGGCAGTCGCCTCAATGGGCCGGTGACGCTGCGTCAGGCGCTGCTCAGTCACTCCGACGTGTTTGCCGGCGTCTTCGCTGAACGGCTGTTGACGTATGCGGCGGGCCGCGGTCTGCGCCCGCAGGACATGCCGGCGGTGCGGGCCATCACGCGCGCCGCCACGCAGAACAAATATCGCTTCTCCTCATTCGTCCTCGGCGTCGTCAAGAGCGCGCCATTCCAGATGAAGACCAAAGCGGTTGAGGGCGGAGAGACCAAAACGGAGTAATCGCATGTTCATTACGAAGAAGCATCTGTCCCGGCGCACGTTCCTGCAGGGTGTGGGCGCCACTGTGGCCCTGCCGCTGCTCGACTCGATGGTCGGCGCACAAACACCGCTGCGCCAGAGCGCTGCCGCGCCGAAGACGCGCTTCGTCGCCTTCTACATTCCTCATGGCGCGACGATGGACAAGTGGACGCCGGCGAAGGAGGGCACCGGCTTCGAGTTCACCGAGATCCTGAAGCCGCTCGAACCGTTCCGCGATCGCGTCAACATCGTCAGCGGCCTGGCCCATCCGTACGTGGCCGGCGGCGGCGGCGCTGACGTGTCGGCGGGGGCGAACCATACCCGTGCCGCGGCGGTGTTCCTGACTGGTGCCGTGCCCGAACGCGGTCCGCAGGCGCATCTCGGGGTCTCGGCGGATCAACTCGCGGCGAAGCAGATCGGGCAGGACACGCCGCTGCCATCCCTGGAACTGTCGATCGAGGAGTCGGTGCTGGCGTGCGAGGCGTCGTTCAGTTGCGCCTATCGCAACTCGATTTCATGGAAGTCGGCGACCGAGCCGCTGCCGATGTACAGCAATCCACGACTCGTGTTCGAGAAGCTGTTCGGCGTCGGCGCCACGGACGCCGAGCGGCGGGCGCGGCGCGAGGAGTCACGCAGCCTGCTCGATTCGGTCACCGCCCAGGTCGCATCGCTGCAGAAGGATCTACCAGCATCGGATCGGCGGCGGCTGTCGCAGTATCTCGAGGACGTGCGCGAAATCGAGCGGCGTATCCAGCGCTCGGAAGCGGCCGCTCGCGCGGATCTGACGCTGCCCGAACTGCCAGTCGGTGTACCGGCGACGTTCCAGGAGCATCTGAAGCTGCTGATGGATCTGCAGGTGATTGCCCTGCAGGCCGACATCACGCGCGTGTCCACGTTGATGATTGCTCGCGAGCTGAGCGGCGCCGTGTTCCCGGAGACGAGCATCCGCGACCCGTTCCATAACCTGTCGCATCACTCGAACGATCGCGGCAACATGGATCGCTTCGCGCAGCTGAACACCTACCACATGACGAAGTGTGCGTATTTCCTCGAGCAGCTGAAGGGGGTCAAAGACGGCGACGGCACGCTGCTCGATCACTCACTCGTCCTCTACGGGAGCTCGCTCAGCGACGGCAACCAGCACAACTTCAGCCCGCTGCCGATCGTCGTGGCCGGTGGAGCGTCGGGCAAGGTGAAGGGCGGCCGCCATCTCGTGTTCCCGAAGGACACCCACATGTCGAATCTGCTGGTGGCCATGCTGAATACCCTCGACGCGCGCGTCGAGAAGTTCGGCGACAGCACCGGCTCGGTGAGCCTGTGACGATGGCCAATCGCCAGAGACGTGGTGCGGTGATGACGCGTCGGGTGGGACTCGCGATCGCCGTCGGCATGACCGCAGTGGTCGTGACGCTGGCTGCGCAGGCGCCGGGTGGGCGCGGCGGACCGGCGTCGATGACGTTGCCTCTCGCCAACCTTGGTCTCGAGCACCTGGACATCGTCGTCCCCGACACCGCGGAGTCGGCGAAGTTCTACATGCGGATCTTCAAGGCGCCGCTGCACCAGCAGCCGGTGCGCGACACGCTGCGTTACTTTGTCGTACTCGGCGACGTGCCAGCCGATCGGCAAGTGGGTTACGTGGCGATTGGAGCGGCCAACGGACGGCCATCAGGGATCGGCCACTACTGCGTACTGGCAGCCACCTACGGCGCGCAGGCGTTCTCCGCCGCGCTCAAGGCAGCGGGGCAGCCGTCGGAGCCAACGGCTGCTGGCGCGATCGGGATGTGGCGAGACCCGGATGGTCTCGAGCTGCAGTTGTTTCAGCCGCCGGCGGGTCTGGTCACGGCGGCAGTGCCATCGACGCTGGAGACGCAGCGGGATGGGTTTGTTGTGCCGCGCGGCGTCGATCACGTGATGCTGCAGGTCGCCAGCCTCGAGAAGTCGCTGCCGTACTATCGCGCACTGTATGGCACGGCGGCGGAGCGGCCGAAGGACAAGAACGGCCGCGTGTGGTTCGAGTTCCCGAAGAACACGCGCGTCGCCCTCGAGCAGAACAGCAGCACGCCGATGATTGCGCACTACACGATCAAGGTTGCGCCGTTCGATCGCGCCGCGTTGACGAAGCGCCTCTCCGAAGTGGGCTCGGCGGTCATCGCCTCGCCCGACGAGCCAGACGTGGTGCGGTTCAAGGACAACTACGGCATCACGGTCGAATTGAAAGTCGCAGAGTAGAGGAACGCAATGCAGAAGCTCTTTGTCGCCGCCATCGCCCTGGCGATTGTCGCCGCCCCTGACGCGCAGTCGAAGCTCACTCTCAAGGTGCACACGGGTCGGGGGCAGCAGGGTTACGACGTCAACTCGACGATGGTCATGGGTGAGAAGGAGATGATCGTCATCGATCCGCAGTTCTCACTCAGCGAAGCGCACAAGCTGGCCGCCGAGATCCTCGAGTCGAAGAAGACGCTGACGACGATCTACTCGACGCATGCGCATCCGGATCATCTGTTCGGCGTCGCCGTGCTGAAGCAGGCCTTTCCCGACGCCAGGTACGTCGCGCTCCCCGCCGTCGTCGCCGCCGCGAAGACCGGCTGGCCGGCGCGTCAGAAATTCTGGTTCCCGACCTACGGCAACAACATTCCCGGCCCGGAGCCGGTGCTGGCCGAGGAGCTCACTGTCCCGCAGTTGACCTTGGAAGGGGAAACCTTCGCGATCACCGGGGGAGTACAGGGGGCGGACGGGCCGGGCAACAGCTTCGTCTGGATTCCGTCGCTCAAGGCAGTGGTGACTGGCGACATCGTCTTCGACCACGTCTACATGCCGGTGCCGCGCGACATGGCGCGTGAGAACTGGCTGAAGACGATCGATCAGATCGTCGCTCTCAAACCGGCGATCATCGTCCCGGGCCACGAGGGTCCTGGCGCCACCCGCAACCTGCAGTCGATCGAGTACATGAAGAAGTACTACGCCGACTGGGACGGCAATCTGGCGAAGTCGAAGACTGCCGCCGGGATGCGTGAGGCTGTGGCGAAGCAGTACCCCGGCTTGGGCATGGAGTTCACCCTGACAGATCGCGTTGCCGGCTTCTTCCCGGCCCCGAAGTAATACCGCTTCGATCCGAGCCGTGGCGCTCACCGACCATTGATAACCGGAGGGTGGTGCGATATTTCACGGCCGCGTGGCTGGTGACATCGTCGCTGGTCGGCACGTTGGTCCTCTCTGCACAGCCGCCGCCGCAGCTGTCACGACTGACGGGAGAGGCAGCACCGCCCGCATCGCCATTGAGCCTGTGGTATCCGCGCCTGCCTCAGACCATCCGATGGACCCGCCGCGTTCGACGGGACAAGGCGCGAACGAGGAGTGGGTGCGCGCCTCGGCGCGATGGTGTTTGGCGGGCCGGTTAAGCGCGCCACACCGAATCGCAGCGCGCGCCCTGGTCAGCGCGCGTCACCGGCCAGATGTTGTGAGAAAAACGGCATCACCTTCGACTCGAAGCGCTGCGTTACGCGATTTCCATGGTCGCCGTCGTAGACCTCGAACGTGTGCGTCACGTCGAGACGCGCCAGCGCGGCATCGAGCTGACGATTCGTCGTGGCGAGCGTGTCCTTGTCGCCGACGTCGAGGGCTATGGCACGCATCGACCGCAGTGCCGGCACGTACTGATCGACCATCACCAGCGGCGAATTCGCGATCCATTTGGCGGCGATGAGCGGCTGCAACTCGCCATCCTTGGTCGGCGTGTCGAAGAAATCCGGCGGGTTGTGCGGATTCGGCGCCCAGGCCGCCGCCTGCGCCATCGGCGCATTGGCCAATCCGCCGCCGCGTCCGGCGCCCGCGGCGCGGCCCGGCCCCGCCGCTCGACCCGGGCCAGCGGCCCGGTTGCTCGTCTCACTGGTCGGCGACGCCTGAGGCGCGGGACCAGGCTGCCCGCTGCGGGCAGCGCCGGAGCCGCGTCCCGCCGCGGGGTCATTCATCAGGCAGCATGAGCTCATCGCGTACATCGCATTGAACGTCTCCGATCGCTTCATCCCGATGCGCATCGTCCCGTATCCACCCATCGAATGCCCTGCCAACCCGCGGCCCTCACGCGTCGCAATCGTGCGGTAATGGGCGTCGATGTAGCCCGTGAGGTCGCGTGCGACGAAGGTCTCCCAATCGCCGGTGGTGAGCGAACTGGAATACATGCTGCCGCTGTATTTCGTGAAGGCGTCAGGCAGGACGATGATCATTTCGCGTGCCCCCGCCGCGATGGCGCGATCGGGACCGTCGGGCAGAGCGAGAACGCGCGCGTACGCATCGGCGTTCGCGCCGTAGCCGTGAAGGAAGTAGACGACCGGGTACCGCCGCTGTGGCTGCGTTGTGTAGCTCGGTGGCAGATAGACGATCACCGGGCGATCCGGTGAATCGCCTTCGAGGTTGCCGTCGAGCGCGCGGCCGTGCACCGTAATCTTCTCGACCGTGCCCTTGGCTGCTTGCGGCTGCTGTGCCGCGCCGTTCGCTGCGGTCACCGCCAGTAACGCACACGCAACCGGCAGCGCGGCGAACGACAGGCGTCGTGTCGTGGTCATCATGAGCATTTCCTCCCAAAACGTGACGTTCCTGCTAATGGCCACTCGCCTTATACCCTTTCCACACCCACTCGAACGCCTCCGGCATGGTCTGCAGAACCACGCTGCGTTCGACATGTCCGGACGCTTCTGAAAACACGAACTGATGCGGATACCCTTTGGCCTTCAGCGCGGCGGCCATGCGGTTGTTCGCGGCTACCCAGTTGCGCATCTGTTCAACCGGTGAGGTGGCGCCGATGTCGTTCTCGCTCACGTGGAACCAGATGCGCAGCGGTTTGCGCGCGGAATTCGGGATGAAGGTCTGGTGGAAATCCCATGCCCCGTTTGGTGCGGTCGCGTTGCGCTGAAGTGCCACGAACGTTCCTGAGTAGCTGATCACCCGTCGATACAGGTTCGGGTGCAGCCAGGCCATCGTCAGCGCCGCCGCCGCGCCGGAACTCACGCCGAACGCTGCCCGTCCCTCCGGATCCGTCGTGAATGCCACTTGATACTCGCGCGTGATGCGCGGCAGCACTTCGGATTCGACGAAGTTCGTGTACCGATCGGAGACCGTGTCGTACTCGATGGTGCGCTGCCCGCCCGGACCCGGCGGGATCAACACGGCGACGATCGGCGGAATGCGCTTCTCGTGAATCAGGTTGTCGAGCATCACGGGCATGAACGGACGCGGCTGGCCGTCGGCTGCCGCCGGTGGGTCTCCGGGAACGTACGACTGTCCGTCCTGCACCACGATGAAGGGAACTGGGGTATTAGGCACGTATCCGGCAGGAACGTAGACGGCCACCTGGCGTTGAAACGTCTGATGTTGCGGCGGCTCCGCCGGGGTTTGCGGAGCCGGTTCGCCGCGTGCACCGCCTGCTCGACCACCACGCCCGACCGGTGCGGTTGGAAAGATTTTGCTCTCGGCGGAATTCATCGTGAAGCGAATGACGCGTCCCTGTGGCACGTCCGGCTTGGCCGTGAACGCCGGATCCGTCACGTAGGGTGGGGCAATTCGGAAATTGCCATCCGAGTTCAACCGGACGGGCACGAGTGACGGAGCATTGGCTGCGCGTACGGTGCTGACGGGAGACGTCCCACCGCCTTGTGCGCGGCCGACGACGACGAAGGTCGCCGGAAGAACGGCGACGACAAAAGCTAACGTGAGGATTCTTTGCATGGTCGTAGACCGTACGTGCGCTGGTTACCAGTGCGTGAGAGATCCGTCGAGGCGGCGCTGGGTCGCGCCGGGCGCCCCTTCGGTGACGGTTTCAACAAGTGTGAGCTGCCGTTCGTCCACCGTGATGCCGAGGCCAGGTCGGTCGTTGGGCCACACCTTGCCGTTGCGGCATTCGAGGAACTCGGGCAAGTAGGGCACGGGGCGATCGCCCTGGTTGTATTCCATCAGCACCTGTCCCGGAAACGCCATCATCGTTTGCATATGGCCTGCGGTGCCAATCGGACCGGTGAAATGCGGCACGATCCCTACACGATGCGTGTCGCACACCGCCATGATCTTCAGCATCTCCGTGATGCCGCCGACGTTGGGCAGCGACACGCGCGCGAAGTCGATGTCGCGCTGCTCGACCAGCGGGCTGAAGTCGGCGCGCGTGCCCCATTCCTCACCGGGCGCGAGCGGCACTGAAGTCATCAACCGCAGCTTCGGCAACTGCGTCCGGAATTGCTCCTCGCGAAGCGGGTCCTCGACGATGAACGGCCGATGCGGTTCCATGAGGCGACACACCTCAACGGCCTCGTGGAAGTCGAACTTCTGATGCAGATCGATCATCCAGTTGCCGTCGGGCCCGACGCCCTCGCGCATCTGCGCCGCAGCCTCGGCGATCAGCCGGATGTGCGACCGCGAATCGAAAATGCCGCCCTGCGCCGGTCCGCGGCGAGCGTTGGCGGGGCCGCCCGGATTCGGAAGGATGTCGCTGTCGACGCGGAACACGCGATACCCCTCGGCCATCGTCCGCGCTGCGCGATCCTTGAGCGTCATTGCGGCCGCTTCGGCTGGCGGCACGATGCCTTGCGGCAGACCGGACGTCGCGTACAGCTCGATGTGTTCGCGCGCCTTACCGCCGAACAGTTGGTACAGCGGTGCACCCAACGCTTTGCCTTTGATGTCCCAGAGCGCGAGATCGATGGCGCCGAGTGCGTGCAGCCGCTCCTTGCCGGGCGAGTAGAAGCCGTCCATGAAGGCAGCCTGCCAGATCATCTCGCTGTCGAACGCGTTCCGGCCAATCACGCTGCGTGCGACGTTGCGAATTGTGTCGGGCGAGCCGCCCTGGCCGATGCCGGTGATGCCAGCGTCGGTGTCGACGAGCACGACCATGTTGCTTTGCGGAAACGCTTGCGGACCGTTGCGGTCGTAATTCTGCGGGTAGAAGAGCCGGATGCGCGTCACTTTCGTTGGCGCGAGTCGCGACGTCGTACGCGCCGCGGCCGCAGCGGCGGGCGCCTGAGCCGACGTGCGTGTCGGCAGACCCGCCAGCACGCCGCTAACGAGACCGCTCAGTGATTTGGCAAAGCCTCTGCGATCGAGCGTCATAGGTCCTCCGCTCCGGCTAAAGCCGGACACTACGATTACGGCAGCGCGTACGCGATCAATTCCGCGCCGTCGTTGTCGCTGACCGCGAGCACGATGTACTGCTTGCCGTTGATCTGGTAGCTCATCGGGGAACCGGTCTGCTTCGCCGGCATCTCCACCGCGCCAACGTCGTCTCCGGTCCGCTTGTCGTAGGCGCGCAGCAGCGCCACGCGCCTGCCCGCATCGTTCGTGTGTACGCCGCCTTCACCGGCAACCACCAGATTCTTCGTTGTGAGCACACCGATGAACGTGCGGCCCGGTTGACCCAGGCGCGGGAGGTTCACACCTTTGAGTGCCGGATGATTCTTGATGTCGTCCGGCGTGGAGCTATGTGCCTTCTGCCAGACGAGATCGCCGGTGTTCATGTCGTACGCAGTGATGCGGTCGTACGGAGGCTTGATGAGGGGCAGCCCCTGCACGCTTGCGCCACCGCGCCCCCGTCCTCCGCCAGGCGCGCCGCCACCACCAGCCGCCCCCGCGCCGCCCGCCCTCGGTCCCGGGCCGGTCGCGCGCGCTTGACCGGCGACATACGCCATGTCGGTCTGCGCGGTGTTGCCAGGCACCAGCCCGTTGACGTACACGGCTGTGTGAGAGTGGATATAGAGGTAGTTGCTCTCCGGATCCATCGAGCCGCCTGGCCAGTTGGCGCCGCCGACGTCCGCCGGGAGTTGCAACGTCGCCAGCGGACCGTCGAGGCTGCTGGCGACAGGAGGCGTGAAGATCGGCCCGATCTTGTAGCGTTTGACGACCTCGAGCGCCTCCGCCTTCAGCTCGGGCGTGAGATCGATGAGGTCGTTGTCTGTGATCCCCTGGCGATCGAACGGCACGGGGCGGGTCGGAAACGGCTGCGTCGGACTGGTTTTCTCTTTCGGCACGTCCGACTGCGGCACCGGTCGCTCCTCGATCGGCCAGATCGGCTGACCCGTCTCGCGATTCAGCACAAACAGGAACGCACTCTTCGTCGGCTGCGCGAGCGCCTTCACGGTTCGACCGTTCACGCGCAGGTCGAACAGCATCGGCGCACACGGGAGATCCCAGTCCCACACATCGTGATGCACCGTCTGGTAATGCCACTTGCGCTGCCCGGTCTTGACGTCGAGCGCGACGATGCTGTCGGCGAACAGCGTGTTGCCGGGCCGGTGGCCACCGTAGTAGTCGCCCGTCGCCATTTCAGTCGGCACGTAGACGAGCCCGAGCTCTGGATCGGCGCTCATCTGCGCCCACGCGCCGGTGTTGCCGTTGTATTCCGCCGAACCCTCCAGCCACGTGTCGTAGCCGTACTCGCCCTGCTTCGGGATGGTGTGAAAAATCCAGAGGCGCCGGCCCGTGCGAACGTCATACCCGCGCACGTAGCCTTTGGCGTTCTTCATCGTTCGCGGCGATCCGCCGGGTCTATGCGCGGCGCCGATGACGACGACGTCGCCGACGACGAGCGGAGTGGCGTTGAGCCCGATTTCGCCGGTATCGAGGTCGAGCTCCTGATCGTTTTCGAGCTTCAGATCGACGGCGCCGTTGCGTCCAAATGTGGGAACCGGAACGCCGGTGCTGGCGTCGAGCGCCAGCAGTCGATACCCCGGTGTGACATAGATGATGCGGCGGTCGGCTCCGTCAGCGCTGGCCCAGTACGAGAGCCCACGACCGGCACCGTTGCGGATGGCGTTGGTGCCGCGTCTGCCTTCGTCCTCCGAGTGCATCCACAGCATTTCCCCGGTGGCTGCGTTGAGCGCGACGGCCGCACGGCGCATGCCCGCCGTCGTGTAGAGCGTGCGACCGACCACTAACGGAGTCGCGGAGTAGAGCGTGTCGCGTGTCGGTCCGAGGAAGTCGGTCTTCAACCGCCACGCAATCTGGAGCCGGTTGAAGTTGTCCCTCGTGATCTGGTCGGCGGGGGAGTAGCGGTGGCTCGCGAGATTGGCTCCGTAGGTCGTCCACTCAGTCGAAACGCCGGTCGTTGGTGTCGTCGAGGCCGGACGTGCCGGCGCTGCCGCCGCAGCGGCGCTGGGTGCGCCGGACGGGCTGCCGGTTGTTGAGCGGCTGAAGGTAATGCCGGCGAGCTGGCCGCGATCAGTGGACAGCGCCACACGACCGGCAGGCATCTCGGACGAACGTAGCAGGAATGCGATCACGGCCACCGCGTCTGCATCCGAGAGGCTTCGCGGTGCGGAGGGAGGCATCGCATCGAGGCGCTCGCGGAGCCGTCGCAGATCCCTGCCCTGCCATGCCTCGAAGAACTGACTCCCGGTGAGCGCGGGAGCGCGCTCGATGCCGCCAAGGTCGGCACCGTGACAACTGGCGCAGTTCTCGAAATAAACCTTCTCGCCGGCCGACGCCTGTTCGGCGCTGTAGACGCCGGACGCGGAGGATCGCGCAGGCGCCTGCTGTGCGGCGAGCGTGGCGCACGTCGTTATGACGAGTGCGCCGACGACGCGGCGCGTCGGGCTCATCGAATCGTCTCCCGCTTATCGGCCACGGCCGCCCGGGGCGGTCGTCGTGGGAGCGCCCGCCGGCAGGCCGATCACCGGCTCTGCTTCTTCGGGTGCGCTGTCGCCGCGCCCCCGCCCGCCGGGCGCAGGGGCTGCGCCGCGACCAGGGCCGCCGCCGCGCGCGGGCCGCTGCCATCCATCCCGTGCCGGGCCGTCCTGAACGAAGTGTGTGTCCGCGCTCACGGCATAGCCGTTCAGATACTGCTGGCCGGCGTTGCCGTAGTACTTGCCGTACTTGAGTGCCGCATTCCGGACCTTGATCAACGCATCCTGGTAACGAGGGTCGTTCTGCTGCCAACCGGAGAAGGAAGAGAGGTCGTTGTTCCCGAGGATGATCACGTCGATGCCGGCGGTGGCGGCAATCTCTTCGGCGTTGGCAACGCCTTCCAGCGTTTCGATCATGACGGTCACGAGCATGTTGTCGTTCACGGTGGCGCGATAGTTCACGCCCGGCCACATCTGGCCGAACGATCCGCCGCCCGAGCTGCGTCGACCGATCGGCGGATACCGTGAGAAGCGCGCTGCGTCCCTTGCCTCCAGCGCATCGTCCACCGTCGGCACGATGATGCCGATCGCGCCGATATCAGTGGCTTTCTGAATGCTCGACTCCAGGGCGTCGGGCATGCGGACCATCGGCGCCGCACCGTCCACCCCGGGGCAGGTCAGCATCATCCGACGGACTTCGTCCCACGACATCGTGCTGTGCTGCATCTCGAACCAGACGAAATCGAAGTGCTTGCGAACTTCGCAGTACAGCTCAGGGTTGAAGGCCGAGACCGTGTAGCTGGTGACTTGCTTGTCCTGAAACAGCAGCTCCTTGGCCCTGTTGTAGAACGGCCGCGGGGTCGTCGGGCTCACGGAAGCCTTAACCTGCCAGCCCCAGCCCCGCGCATCGACGGGTGTCATCGCCACCGTGCCCGAACCGCCGATCAACTGGCCCGGTGTTCCACCGCCTCGCGGTCCGGCCGCACGGCCGCCGCCCTGAGCGCCCGCGCCGTTCGGCGGCTGCGCGGCCTGCTGTGCGTGCACACCGTAAGCAATCCAGAACGTGAGACACGTGGCAACCACGAAACGCATCATGCGCATGATGAAACTCCTCTGACTGCTACTTCGCTCCGACCCTCAGCTTGGACGCCGTCGCGCATTCGGTCATGACGGTGAAGTAGCGCTGCACTCCGGCGGCGCCGACGACGAACGGATGCTCCTCACCGACTTCGCGCTTGGCGGCCATCAGACGTGCCTTCGTGTAGGCGTTGTCGTACTCGCTGTGGTTCGACAGGATGACCGTGGCACCCGCATCGGCGGCGGCCTTCGCAATTCGCTTCTGCGACTCGACGTATTCGTCCCATCGCGCGGCATTGGTGCCGAACGCGCCCGTCAAGGTGCCGCCAGAATACGCCACCGTCACCGTTCGTCCCTGATCCTTCACCGGAAACACGTAGGACAACGTGCCCGGCGTATGTCCAGGCGTCGGGACGATGTCGATGGTTGTATCGCCGAGCGTGAGCTTCATACCTGACGGGCCGACGGATACGTCCCGCGTCGGCACGCCGCCGGCGGCTGTTGGAGGTCGCTGCAGCGTCGATTCCCAGTCAGGCGCTCCCATCACGACCTTGGCCCCGAACCGCTTCTGCAGTTCTGCGGCGCCCTGATCGTGATCGCCGTGCGCATGGCTGATGACGACGTATTTGATCTGTTTGGGATCGAGCCCGAGCGTTGTCAGGCCGTTGATAATCTCGGGTTCAGTGGCCCAGGCGAAGTTGGTATCGATAATGATGAGGCCTTCGCTGGTGCGCAGCGCCCAGGACGAATGCTGCCGCGTGCCGAGCCAGTAGAAGTTGTCGAAGACCTTGTACGGCGACGCGTACCACGTCGCGCGATCCGGCGTCGCGCCGGGGCCTCTTCCGCCGCCGGCGCCTCGTCCGTCGGCCGCGCCCCGTCCACCTGCGGCCGCGGCACCGCCGGCGCGCGCGGCCGCCGGGTTGGCAAGACCTGGATTCGCGCCGGCGAAGCACAGGTTCACGAAGGTGGCGCGATAGTCGAGTCCCGCTGCGGTTCTGGCCGCGTTGACGTGCGCATCGACCTCGCTCGTGGGCGCCTGCGCCGAGAGCGTAGAGCCCACAAGCGCAGCTGCGAACACACCGATTAGCTGTCGTGTTGCGTGCATAGTTGGTCTCACGAAATCGCCGGCGCCTCCGGGAGGCGTTCGGCCCGACTGAGTGGCGCATTATATGTCCGGATGTGTTGCATAATGCGCACTCGCCTGTGAATTAGATGAAATGTGGATAGCAGCGAGGAGTGCACGCATGCGTGCTGTCGTAATCGCGGTCTGCTGTGTGGTCGGCGCCGTTCTGGGGGCTGCCGCACAGACGCGGACCGGAACGCTGACGATCTATTACATCGACACCGAGGGCGGGCAGTCGACACTGTTCGTCGGCCCCGCCGGTGAGTCGCTGCTAGTGGACACTGGTAACGCGGGCGACCGGGATTTCGGGCGCATCGCCGATACGCTGCGGACGGCCGGCGTCACGAAGATCGATCACCTGTGGACGACGCATTACCACGGTGATCACGTGGGCGCGCTGTTCGAACTTGCCAAGCAGTTCCCCGTCGGACGTTTCTATGATCACGGCAAACCGCATCCCAACGATCGCATCGTCTCCGCTCAGTTCCTCTCCGCCTACGAAGCGCTGAGCGCGGGGAAGCGCACAGTGGTCAAGCCGGGCGAGAAGGTGAAGATGAGCAGTCTGGACATCACCGCCGTCGCATCGGCGAACCAGTTCATACGGACGAACCTGCCGGGCGGCGGCGGTCAGAACGCCTCGTGCGCTGGCGTCAAGCAGAAGGACGAGAGCGCATACGCGGATCCAGACAACGGTGAATCGGCCGGATTCGTGCTCACGTACGGGAAGTTTCGCACGGTCGATCTGGGCGACCTCACCTGGAATGGCGAGCTCGATTTGATGTGCCCGACCAACCGGATCGGTACGGTGGATCTTTACCTGACCTCGCATCATGGGCTCGAGAAGTCAGGCTCGCCGGCACTCGTTCAGGCGCTGCGCCCGCGGGTAGTCGTCATGAACAACGGCACGCGCAAGGGAGGGACGCCCGAGGCGTTCGCAGGATTGCAGGACACTGTCGGGATCGAAGATCTCTGGCAATTGCACTGGTCGTACAACGTCGGCCTGGAAAATGCGCCCGCGCGATTCATCGCCAACGTCGACGAGCCCGCGACGATCGCGACCGTGCTCACAGCGGCCGCTCCGACACCGGGTGCCCCGCCTGCGCCGCGTGCTGGCGCGCCCGGCGGAGGCCCCGGCCGCGGACCGGGCGGACCCGGAGCCGCAGGGCATACGCCGGCGTACCTGATCAAGGTGACTGCCCAGCAGGACGGGACGTTCACCGTCACCAACACCCGCAACGGCTTCAGCAAAACGTACCGCCCAAGGCCGTAAGCGAAGCCCGTCATGTCCTGGTCGCAACTGTACGACCCGTTCAGCAACCGTGTGTTGTCGACGGCCGTGTCGGCGCTGCCAGTCCTCACGTTGTTCTTCGTCCTCGTCGCTCTGAAGAGGCGTGTCTGGATCTCGGCGCTCAGCGGATTCGTTGTCGCCGTCGCCCTGGCGCTGTTCGTGTTCGGCATGCCAGGGCTTCTGGTAGGCGCGGCCGCCGTGCACGGCGTGATCTTCGGGCTGATGCGCATCGCCTGGATCGTCGTCGGGTCGATCTTTCTCTATAACGTCGCGTGCGAGACCGGGCAGTTCGACGTGATGAAGGACTCGATCGCCGGACTGTCGTCGGACAAGCGACTGCAGCTTGTGCTCATCGCCTTCTGCTTCGGAGCGTTCCTCGAGGGCGCCGGTGGAGGAGGTGCGCCGGTCGCGATAGCTGGCGCCTTTCTCATCGGTCTCGGGTTCAACCCCTTTCAGGCGGCGACGCTGTGTCTTGTGGCCAATACGGCGCCCGTCGCCTGGGGCGGCGTGGGCAACCCCATACGTACCCTTGCCGGCGTGACAGGATTACCAGAGGCAGCCTTCAGCGCGATGGCGGGACGCATTCTGCCGCCGATCTCGCTGATCCTGCCGTTCTGGCTCGTGCGCAGCATGGTGGGCTGGCGCGAGACGCTGCAGGTGTGGCCAGCGCTGCTCGTGAGTGGCGGCTCCTTCGCCGCGATGCAGTTCTATTGGTCCAACTTCCAGGAACCGGGACTGGTCGACATCGTGGCGGCGGTGTTCTCGCTGCTGATGATGGTCGCGTTTCTCAAAATCTGGCAGCCGCCGGTGGTGTTGCTGGTCGACGGAGGATCAGCCACATCGAGTCCGCCGATGGCGCACGTGCCATCGAACGTGGCCACGACCACCATGTCCGGCCCGATCGTGACGCGCCACTCCGCCGTGGCCGTGCTGAAGGGATGGTCGCCGTTCATCATCGCGTCTGTCCTCATTTTCGTCACCGCTCTGCCAGCCATCGCCAGGTACCTCAACTTTCCGGCGCTCAGCATCCCGATGCCGCTGCTGCATCGGGCGGTGCTGAAGATGCCGCCAGTCGTGCCGCAGCCCACACCTGAAGACGCGATCGTGAATCTGAACTTCATTGCGATTCCGGGCAGCGTTGTATTCATTGCAGGCCTGATGGCGGCGTCGCTGGCGCGGCTGCCGATCGCGCGCACACTTCAGTTGTTCAGACGCACACTGGTTCAGACGCTGCCCTCGACGCTCGCGATCACCTTCATGGTCGGACTCGCCTATGTGACGCGCTATTCGGGCATGGATACCGTGCTGGGCCTCAGCCTCACCGGTACCGGCGTGCTGTTTCCGTTTTTCGGCACCCTGCTTGGCTGGCTGGGTGTCGCGCTCACCGGCACCGACGCGGGATCCAATGCCCTCTTCGGTAATCTGCAGAAGGTGACGGCGACGCAGCTCGGATTGAGTCCGATCCTGATGGGCGCCGCGAATTCAACGGGCGGGGTGATGGGCAAGATGATCGACGCGCAGTCGATCGTCGTGGCCAGCACGGCCACGCATCAACAGGGGCAGGAAGCCAGCATCTTCAAGGCTGTGTTTGTCCACAGCATCACGCTCGCGTGCCTTGTTGGATTGATTGTGCTGGCGTATGCCTATGTGTTCCCGTCGCTCATTCCGTGAGGTCACGCCGATGCGCATCCTGATTGCACTGAGCATGGCTGTTCCACTGGTCGCCGCACAATCGCCGGTGCCGCGGTACGAAGTGAAACGCGCTTCCGCGGCGCTGACGATTGATGGCAAGCTGGACGAGGCTGCGTGGACGGCGGCGCCGGCGGTGACACTGCAGTTCCTGTGGGAGTCGCAGACCGGCGCCAAGCAGATGACGCGGGCGCGCCTGCTCTGGGACGCGCAGGCGCTGTATGTCGGCTTCGATGCCGACGACGCGGACATCACTGCCCAGTTTCAGCAGCGCGACGATCCGACGTACCGCGATGATGCGGTCGAGATTTTCATCAATCCGAACCCGCTGCAGGAAGTCGTGTACTACGGCTTCGAGATGAACGCACGCGGCGTGCTCTACGACTATCTGAATTACAACAGCCGCACGCTGTTCAAGCGCTTCGACGCAACCGGAGTCAAGATCGCGACGTCCCTGAGGGGAACGCTGAATGTTCGCACCGACACCGATAGCGGGTGGAGCCTCGAGGCGATGATCCCGTGGCCGAATTTCGAGGAACTCTCGCGTCGTCCGCCCGTCGTCGGCGCGACGTGGAAAGTCAATTTCAATCGCTGGGACGGCGTCGAGCCGAATCGTCGGATGAGTATCTGGTCCGATCCGCAGAACAACGAGTCGTGGCCCCACGTTCCGTCACGATTTGGAGAGATCGTGTTCGTTAACTGACGGCCTATGCGCCGCACCCTTTCGGAGTTTTTACCATGAGCGTTCGACGATCGGCGGTGTGTGTCTTCGCGTCCAGGCTAGCCTGGTCAACCGTCGTGGCGATTATCGGTCTGCTTGCGGCCGGACCCGCAACCGCGCAGGTGGTCGATGAATTCAATCCGCCCCGTGCGAACTGCTGTCTGGTCAACACCGCGCGCACGCTGGCCGACCAGCTGCAGGACTGGAATCAGCTCGGACGCTATCACCAGGCCAACCAGCAGCTGAAAGAACAACCCGTGCCTGCCGGGCGCGTCGTCTTCATGGGCGATTCGATTACCGATGGCTGGAATCTGGCCGAGTCGTTCCCAGGCAAGCCGTTCGTGAACCGTGGGATCAGCGGGCAAGTGACGGCTCAGATGCTGGTGCGGCTATATCCCGATGTCGTCGACTTGAAGCCTGCCGCCATGGTCGTGCTCGCCGGCACCAACGACATCGCTCGCAACAACGGTCCGATGACGCTGACGATGATCGAAGAGAACATCATGGCAATGACAGAGCTGGCCCAAGGGCACGGGATCAAGGTGCTGCTCTCGTCGGTGATGCCGATCAGCGACTATCCCTACCTGCGGCAGCAGAGCGCCCCGCCGGCTCCTGTCGTTCCCGGCGGCCGCGGTGCGGCGCCTCGCCAGAAGATGACCGACGGCCGCCCCCCCTCAGACATCCTGAAGCTCAACGCATGGATCAAGGATTACGCCGCGCGGGTGAACGCGACGTATGTCGACTATTTCAGTGCGATGGTCGATGAGAAGGGATGGCTGAAAGACGGGATCTCCGCCGACGGCCTGCATCCGAACGCCGACGGCTACGCAATCATGACGCGGGTGCTGACGGCCACGTTGCAGAAAGTGGTGCCGTAAGCCCGGAGAACGACCCCGTCAAAGGCGGCACACCATCTTTGATGGCGCCATCCCTTCTCCTTCCACCCGCATGCAGACGGGGCGATAGCGCTCGCGCACGTAGTACGCGTTCTCGAAGTCCTCCTGCCGGGGATTCTCCATGCAGTCGTACTCGAACGGATGGCGTGCCGGGCTCTTCTTCCAGGAACGCTGGATGGTGAAGGGCTGCGAGTAGTACTCGGGATCGTCGATCGTCGTTGCGATGTCGATGCTGCCGCGGTCGGCGGACGGCGTGAACCGTTCGACTGTGTGCAGGCGCGGACTGGTCGGCTGGCCACGTGCGTCGAGCTCGGCATAGCCATTGAAGCCCAGCGTGTCAACCACCAGGGTGTTGCCCTCCCAGCGTCCGACCGAGTCGCCTACGTATCCGGGCTCCAGGGTTTGCGGATGCGAGGCGTTCATGCGGACGCGACGGACCATCCGCGGCATCTCGAACAGCATCGTGACCTCGCCGGCGGATTCGAGGATGACGATCTTCTCGCGCGGCATTGTCATCGTCGACACAGCACCAGGGCGACAGGACACCCATGCCGTCTGCATGATTCTGCCCGCCTGCATCGCTGCTGCGTTGCGAGTCACGATCTCCTGACCGGCGACGGATAACGGGGCGTTGGGAACCATGATGCCGAAGGTCTTCGGCTCCCATACGCCTGTCAGCCGCGGCGCTGGTGCAACGGCGTTCGCGGCCACTGCCGGCGTCCGGGCTGAAACGGCCGGCGTCCCCGACGCCGTCCTTCGCCCAACCGCGGCCCGTTCCGCCGGCTCGCCGCCTGCCATCCGATCGGGGCAGACATCGTCGGTCACCGCCGCCGAGGCATCGCGATGAAACGTGAGCGTGGTGTCCCAGGTCCCCGTGTAGTTCTCCGGATCATTGATGGTTATGCGATCCTCGAGGCGGCCGTCGGGCAGGACGCGCAGACGCTCGATGAGCGTCAGTTGCTCGGAATGGGGAAGGCCTGACGCATCCATTACCGTCGTGTCGATCAATCCGGCGGTGCGTATGACGAGCGTGCTGCCCTCCCAGCGGCCCACGGGAAACCCCATCGTGAGTGGCAAAGGCGGATCCACGGTACCAGCTCCCAGATCGACGATGCGGAACCAGCGATACCAGCCGTGGATGAACGCGATCCGGTCGGCGTCGGCGCGGATCTCCAGCGGATATGGCATCGTGAGTATGCGGGGCATTCCGGGGCCCGCACACCAGCTCGTCGGATCGAAGGAGGCATCGCCCTTCCCGAGGCGTTGGCGCCGTTCGGTATAGAGCTTCGAGGCCTCGCGCGTGAGCGGCGGTGTCTTGCCCGTCGAGGTCAGCAGGGCTCGCGGTGCAGCGTCGGGAACCCAGATACCGAGCAGCGCCTGCCGACCTGCGGTCGCTGCGCCAATCTGGCCCGCCCTGGCCGAAACACCCGCAAGAAGTGCGGCGGCACAGAGCAGTAGCGCAACGCGGTGGTGGTACACGATCACGGCTCCTTCCGTGCCGACGGGGCCGCAGGCGCTGATGGCGCGGGGGCGGCACCTCTTTGCCCACCACCCACCCTCGCCGCCACACCTTCGAGTTTCTGCCCATTGGCGAAGGTGAGTACGCGCAGAGTGCCGTACGGCTTGCCGCTGCGTGCAGGCGCAAGGTTCATCGTGACCACATCACCGACCTTGACGCTGCTCTTGCGCCAGCCCATGTTGATGTTCAGGCTCGGCGAGCCAATCTCAACCGACCACTGGATCCTTTTGCCGCCATCGCCATCCACCATCAGCTGGATGTACGAGTGCGGATTGGTCCACTGGACTTCCTTGACGGTGCCCTTGATGGTGACCTGCTGGGTGTAGTCGAATTCACTCGTGGAGTGATGCGCAGCGACGACAGCCGTGACACACGTTGCCAGAATCCACGGCAGCACCGCCCTGGTCCGTACTCCTGATCTCATAGCTCGCCCTCGCTGCTGTTTGTGTTCGATGTCGGACTCGATGTCCGGTTCGCCTCAGCGAATGTTCTTCTTGTCCACCGTCCAGCCCGCAATTGTGGAGAGGCCCGGGGGGTTCCCGGTGAACAGCTTGCCGGCGTCGGAGTCGCCCTTGAGCTGCCACTTCAACCAGGCGACCGAGACCATGGCCCAGTCGCTGCCGTGCGGCTGGCTGAAGGTTCCGCCGTGCCCCACATCCTTGTTGGCGACGAAGACGGGCACGTTGTCGATACGCTTGAAATCGTCCATGCCGTTGGCGTACGCGATGTCCTTCTCGCCCCCCAGCAGATAGAAGACGGGCGCGTGCAGCTTGGTGAGGTGCTCCTTGGTGAGCGGAGGCATGCCCGGCAGCCCGCCGCCTCGTGCCCCACCACCAGCCTGCGCACCAGGCGCGGCTCCCGGGTTCCCGCCACCGCCCGGAGTTGCGCCGGCATTCAGGATTCCGCTGTCCACCACGAGCGTCGTCGAGACGCGGCGATCGCCCGACACCTCCAGCGCCTGGAGGCCGCCGCACGAGTGCCCGAAGACAGCGATTTTCGACACGTCAAGCTTGCCTTTGTAGGCGCTGGCATTGTCGCCGTTCTGGGCGATCGCCCAGTCCACGGCGGCCAGCAGCGTGTTGCCGCCGCCTCCCCCGCCGCCGCCGCGTCCTGCGCCCGGCGCCGGCGGCGGGCCGATGGCGACAACCAGGAAGCCGTGGGAGGCGATTTCAGACAGATAGTTCTGGTGTGCCGCGGGCGAATTGGCGCAACCGCCATTCCCCCAGGCCAGAATCGGAAGCTTGACCCGGCCGCCGAACGCGCTCAGGTCTTTCGGACGGAAGATCGTGTGGGTCGGCAGGCTGCTGTCGCCGACCATGATGGCCTTGTAGGGACCGGTCCCGCCATCCTCGACCGTGCGTTCGCCGGATTCCTCGCCAGCTGGCGCAGCGGCTTTGACGGTCCACGGACTCGACATGCCTGCGATCGCGAGCGCGGTCAGTAAACCGGCCCCCGCCAACAACGCCGTTCGTTTCGTATTCACCATTGATCTCTCCTCACAAAGAGCCCTGAGCCTCGCGAGCTACCACGTCGGGAAATCCGGTCAGGAGTGTATCCACGCGTCGAGCGAACGACCAAGACTTTCTCTGGCGGCGCGTGAGACGCGGCACGTCTTGCGGGCGATTCATTGACTTGGTCATGCGGAAGGCGTATTCAAGGAGACCCTCGAGGCAGCTATGTCTCGAAGAAAGTGACGAGAACATGAGACGCTCAACGTCATGGACGCGCGCTCTGCGGCGGGCCGTGGTTTCCGCCGCGTTGCTCGGCTTACTGTGCGCCAGCCTCGCGAGTGCCGCCGTCACGATTGAAACGGGTCAGGTAGAAGGAACCGCGCAGGACGGCATGACCGTCTACCTCGGGATTCCGTTCGCCTCACCTCCGGTCGGGGACCTGCGTTGGCGCGCGCCGCAGCCCGCGGCCAAGTGGACCGGTGTGAAGCCGGCCAATGCCTTCGCACCCGCTTGCACCGGAGGCGGATCGCCCTCCGGCATCCGGACGCAGGCCACCGGGAGGGGGAGAGGTCCCACGCCGGCACCGGCTCCCGCCCCAGGGAGGGGGAGGCAAGGCGCCCCAGGCGCAGGCAGCAGCGAAGACTGTCTGTACCTCAACGTCTGGACGCCAGCCAAGGCAGCCAACGAGCGGCTGCCGGTGATGGTGTGGATCTACGGAGGAGGCTTCGTCGGCGGCTCCACAGCGGGTGCTCTCACCACGGGGGAACGCCTGGCCAGCAAGGGCGTGATTATGGTGAGCATCGCCTATCGCGTGGGCCCCTTGGGCTACCTGGCGCACCCGGGGTTGTCGGCGGAATCGAAGGATCGCGTCTCCGGTAACTACGGCGTGCTGGACATGATCGCCGGCCTCCAATGGGTGAAGAGAAACATCGCCGCCTTTGGAGGCGATCCACAGAAAGTGACTATCTTCGGCGAATCCGCCGGAGGCATCGCGGTCAGCATGCTGTCGGCTTCTCCTTTGGCCAAGGGGCTGTTCCGCGGTGCGATATCGGAAAGCGGCGGATCGTTCGGCCCTCCGAGCCTGCCCGCGCTGCCCGGCGAAAACATGCTCCTGATGAAAGACGCCGAGCGGCTGGGTCAGGAGTTTGCCACCAAGGCGGGCGCGGCATCCGTTGGTGATTTGCGCAAGCTCCCGGCGGCGGACGTTGTCGCCGCTGCCGCGGGCAACCAGGGAATCACGTGGCCCGTTATCGATGGACATGTGATCCCGGACGACCAGTACAAGATGTACGAGGCCAGGCGCTTCAACGACACGCCCATCCTGGTGGGCTACAACTCCGACGAGGGGCTCAGCTTTGGTGTGCCCGCGACGCCCGATGCGTACCGTCAGGCGACGCGGCAACGCTACGGCCCGTACGCGGACCGGCTCATGGCTGCGTATCCCACGGATCCCGACAAAGTTTCCAAGACGGCGCGCGATCTGACCCGTGACGCCGCCTTCGGATGGGCGACCTGGAGCTGGGCTCGTTTGCAGGACGAGCACGGCAAGGGGAAGGCGTATCTCTACTACTTCGACCAGCATCCCGACTACCCGGCGGATTCTCCGAACGCCGGCCGCGGCTCCGCCCACGGTTCCGAGATTCAGTACGTGTTCCAGCATCTGCCGGCCAGCGCGACGGAGTCGGACAAGGCGATCTCGGAGACGATGGCGGTTTACTGGACGAACTTCGCGAAGACGGGCGACCCCAACGGACCGGGAGTCCCTGCATGGCCGGCGTATGACGACCGCGATCCGCGGTCCATGTATTTCTCCCAGAAGGCGTACGTTGGTCCGGTACCCAGCCTGGCGTCGATGAAGGTTCTCGACGAATACTTCGCGTGGCGGCGGACAGCGGAGGGCGCGAAGTTCGGCACCTCCGGCCAGCGTTGAGCATCACGCGTCTGTCGCGCGACCTATTCGCGAAGCGCGAACACGAACATATTGTTGCTGGCGGACACGGCAACATATTGTTTGCCGTCAAGCTGTGCCGGGGGCCATCCGCGCTGTGCCGGGCGAGTGGTCCGGGCGATCGCATAAGGGGCATTCCCTCAACTCCGGTGCTAATGCGTCCTATCGTCCCGACTCCCGATTAGTCACGGTTGCGGTTGCGCGCGCCCGGCGAACTTGGCTACTCTGGACACGCGTATCAGGGCGCTTCCGTGTCCGCGGAAAGGACTGCGTCCACCTGAGTCACTGACAATTGATCGTTCGATGAACTCTTTTCTGCCCGAGCGAGCGGACACCGGGCGTCGGCCAGCGCTGCGGCGCGGCCAGGAAAGGAGCTCATCATGACCACTCCCGCTCGCAGTCTCCCTCCACAGCCGAATCTCGATCAGCTCAAACGCCAGGCGAAAGAACTGCTCGCGGCGTTTCGCGCCGGCGACGCGGATGCGATCGCCGACGTGCAGGCCCACTTCCGCGGAGCCAATTCAACGGCGTTTGCGCTGCACGATGCGCAATTGGTGCTGGCGCGCGCCTACGGCTACGACAGTTGGCCGAAGCTGAAGGCGTTTGTCGATGGCGTTTCTGGCGGGCCACAGATGATCAAGCCGATCGAGCTGGAATCCCCAACCACGTGGGACATCATCGTCGCCGCGTCGAATGGTGACGTCGCCACGCTGGAGCGTCTCCTCGACCACGATCCGCATCTCGTTCGTGTCGAGTATTGGTACGCGCCGGTTGTTCATTTCGCGGCGCGCGCGGGGCACGTGGACGCGGTGCGCCTGCTGATCGAGCGAGGCGCGGATCCCGAGCGCAACGGGCTGAACGATCACGACCTGATCGAGATGGCGCGCGAACGCGGCTATGAGGAGATCGCGCAGATGCTCGAACGCGCGCGCGACGCGCGCGGGCGCGTGGCGAGGCAACCCGCGGATCACGCAATTCACGGAGAGGCACGGCTTGGGCAGATCGAGGCCGTCCGTGCGCGGCTCGACGCGGACGCGTCAGTCGTGAATGTGGGCAGCCGCGGCGGGCTCACGCCGCTGCATATCGCGGTCCTCGCCGGCCATCACCAGCTTGTGACGCTGCTGCTCGATCGGGGTGCGAACATCCACGCCCGGACGCCCGATGACATGGAAGCGATCGACTTCGCTGTCTGGGGCGGCTACCGCCGGCCGGGCAACGCGGACATCGCCCGCCTGCTGATCTCGCGCGGCGCCACCTACGACCTGACCATCGCTGCAGCCCTAGGCGAGCTCGCCGCTGTTCGACGGATGCTCGACGAGAAGCCGTCACGGGTCAGCGAGATACGTCCGCATGGGCGACGGCCGTTGTCCAGAGCCATCGAGGCCGGACACGAAGACATCGCCCACCTGCTGCTCGCGCGCGGAGTCAATCCGCGATGGGCTGAGCATGACGCGCCACATGGCAGGGCGATGCACCATGCTGCGATTCTGGGGAACCTGGCGCTCGTGAGGCTGCTGCTCGATCACGGGGGAGACGCGAACGAGGAGATTGATTCAACCTCACCGCCGTCGTACTTTGCCGCCACCCCAGAGATCCGAACGCTGCTGGAGTCGCAGGTCCCTGGTCCCAACGTCTGGGACGCGATCTGGGTGGAGAACAATCCCGAGCTGCTGCGGACGATTGCCGCGAATCCCGCGGCGCATCAATTCAACATCGGCGTGGCGTTCACGATGAGCGCTGACAACCCAATGCGTCTCGCGCGGCTGCTCGACGCCGGTCTTCGCATGCCGGACGTCCACACACAGTGTCAGGGGTATCTCAACAAACCGCCGGCCCTGCGGATGCTGCTGTCGCACGGCATGAATCCGGACCAGATGAACTGGCAGCATCAGACGCTCCTGCATTGGGCGTCCGTGCAAGACACGACCGAGTGCGCGGAGATTCTGCTCGACGCCGGCGCGACGATTACGGCGCGAGACGACGAGTATCAATCGACGCCGCTGGCCTGGGCGGCGCGCGCCAACAAACCGAAGCTGGTCGAATTCCTGCTATCGCGCGGCGCGCCGCTGGATCTGCCAGACGATGAGCCATGGGCGACACCGCTGGCGTGGGCCGAGCGGCGCGGACACCAGGAAGTGCTGGCGAGACTCAAGGCACACGGGGCAACTCGCCGATCTTCCGCCTGAAGGTGGCCTACGAGGATGCAGAGGCCTACGCGAAATGGGCCGGGAGGCGTCTGCCTACGGAAGCGGAGTGGGAGTTCGCCGCGCGGGGCGGGTTGTCCGGCATGCGGTATCCCTGGGGCGACGAGTTCAGCCCCGACGGCCGGCAGATGACGAACCGCCATCATGGCCACTTCCCGGACCACGACGCGGGAACCGACGGGTTCGCGGGCATCGCGCCCGTCGGACAGTTTCCGCCGAATGGCTACGGGTTGGTCGACGTGGCCGGCAACGTGTGGGAGTGGGTCAGTGATTGGTATCGCGCGGACTACTACGCGGCGCTGCCGTCGACTCAGGTTACGCGCAATCCGAGCGGTCCCTCGTCGCCGTTCGACCCGGACGAGCCTGGCGTCGCCACACGCGTGCACCGCGGCGGCTCGTTTCTGTGCACCGATCAGTACTGCTCGCGGTACATGGTGGGCACGCGCGGGAAGGGCGAGGTCGGCACCGGCACGAATCACCTTGGCTTCCGAACGGTGCTCGCCGGCCGGTCGAAGTGAGGGTGCGGTGCCGCCGAACCCGAGCGGCCCCACGAGATTCGCAGTCGGTTCGTGAAACGATGCACAATACGCACTCGTGATTGAATTACGTGCAACGGATTCGCGTGCGGGCGACGCACGCCATCACGCCATGTCCGGAAGGAGCGTTGTCATGCGAAGGCGGCTTTCCGTGGTTCTCGCCGGGGCAGCGGCAATCGCGCTGAGCGCTCCGGCCTACGCCCAGGTGCCGGCGGGCTGCGCACCGAACGCGCTCAATATTCCGGGAGCACCGTTTCCCTGTATTTACACGGACGGACGCGTGACCTTTCGCGTTTCGGCCCCGGACGCCCAGAAGGTGCGTGTGCGGATGGGGCAGGGCTTCGAGATGACGAAGGGCGGCGACGGGCTGTGGTCCGTGACGACCACTTCCCTGGTCGAGGGCTTCCACTACTACACACTGGCCATCGACGGATCGACCGTTGCCGATCCCGCGACGCGGACCTTCTTCGGCTCCGGCTTCTACAACAGCGCCATCGAGGTGCCAGCCAGGGACGCCGACTTCTACGCCGCGAAAGCGGTTCCGCACGGACAGGTCCGGCAGCTGTCGTATTTCTCGAAAGTGACAGGGCAGTGGCGGCGCGCGTTCGTCTACACACCGCCTGATTACGACACCCGCACGAGCGCGAAGTACCCGGTGCTCTATCTGCTGCACGGCTGGGGCGAGGACGAGACCGGCTGGACGCTGCAGGGCCACGTCGAGCTGATCACCGACAACCTGATTGCCGCCGGCAGAGCGAAGCCGATGCTGATCGTGATGGACAACCTGAATGCGGTCCGGCCTGGCGAGAGCGCGGCCCTCTACGCGGCGCGCGGCACGCTGACGCAGGCGGTGGTGCAGTCGGCGCAGCCGGCCGGTGCGCCAGCACGTGCGGGCGGTCCCGGTCGTGGCGGTGCTGCGGGTGCGGGACGGGGCGGCCCGCTCGCGAGCGAGGTATTCACCGAGATGATGCTGGCCGATCTCGTCCCCATGGTCGAGCGCACATATCGCGTCGCGGCCGGCCGCGAGAATCGCGCGATGGCGGGGCTGTCGATGGGCGGCGCCCAGACCTTCGGCACCGCCCTCGCGAACCTCGACAAGTTCGCCTATATCGGCGGCTTCAGTGGCAGCAGCGGCGGCGGCGCGGCGTTCGACCCGAAAACGACGAGCGGTGGCGCCTATGCGGACGCCGCGGCATTCAATAAGAAGGTCAAGCTGCTGTTTCTCGGCATCGGCGGCGCTGAGGGCCCGAATACCAGGAACTTCAGCGATCAGCTCACGAAGGCGGGCATCACCAACATCTATTACGAGTCGCCCGGCACCGCGCACGAGTGGCTGACCTGGCGGCGCTGCTTCTACGAATTCGCACCGCGGTTATTTCAAAGCCGCTAGCCGCCTCCAGACGGTAGCTGCGCATGACTCACTGGCTGATCTCGCCGCTGTTGCCGTTGGCACGCATCCATGCCCCCGGCGCCTGAACAAGGTCCGCCTCTCGAGCAGGTGCTCGGGTCGGCGGCGGTGTTGGAAGTCTCGCGCGTTGAGGGCGATGGTCCGGCCGGCCGTCTGCCGCTCACGCCCGACATGCTTCGCAACGAACCAAGCGGCAATATCTTCGGCCTGACGCAGAATGCGGGCATGGGCTGGCGCACCGACGCGCTTGGCGGACCGCAATACGTGATCGTCAGCACGATGGGTGGCCTGCGCTCGGAGCAGGGTGAGCCGATCGCGCTCGGGTATCACACGGGCCACTGGGAAATCGGCCTGCTCGTGCGAGGCGCTGCCGAAGCGCTGCGAGCCGCGGGAGCGATTCCGTTCGCCGTGTACTGCAGCGATCCGTGTGACGGGCGCACGCAGGGCACGACCGGCATGTTCGACAGTCTCGCCTATCGCAACGACGCCGCCATTGTCATGCGGCGTCTGATTCGATCGCTGCCGACCGCGTCGGGCGTGCTCGGCATTGCCACCTGCGACAAGGGACTGCCGGCGACGATGCTGGCGCTGGCAGGGACGAAGGATTTACCCGGCGTGATCGTGCCCGGCGGCGTGACGCTGCCCGCACGCGACGCGGAAGACGCAGGTCAGGTGCAGAGTCTGGGCGCGCGCTTCACGCACGATCTGATCAGCCTCGATTACGCGGCGGCGATGGGCTGTCGCGCGTGCGGATCGTCGGGCGGCGGCTGCCAGTTCCTCGGCACTGCGGCGACATCACAGGTCATCGCGGAGGCGCTCGGCCTCGCGCTTCCGCACAGCGCGCTCGCGCCGTCGGGCGAGCCGGTATGGCTCGAGCTCGCGAGCCGTTCTGCTGCGGCACTGCGACGGCTGCACGCCCGCGGGATCACGGTCGGCCAGATCCTCACTGACGCTGCCATCGAGAACGCGATGCTGGTGCACGCGGCATTCGGCGGATCGACCAATCTTCTACTGCATATCCCGGCGATCGCTGCAGCCGCCGGCCTGACGGTACCGACGGTCGACGACTGGATCCGCGTCAACCGCGCGACGCCGCGACTCGTGGACGCGCTGCCGAATGGTCCGAAGGGGCACCCGACCGCGCAAGTGTTCATGGCCGGTGGCGTACCAGAAGTGATGCTGCACCTTCGGCGCATGGGTCTGTTGAACGAGCGGGTGACGACCGCGACTGGTGAGACGCTCGCCACTACGCTCGACTGGTGGGAGTCCAGCGACCGACGTCGCGCTGCCCGGGCCCGCCTGGCTTCGGCATCGGCCATCGATCCCGATCAGGTCATCATGGCGCCAGACGTGGCTCGTCGTGCCGGCCTGACGAGCACCATTGTGTTTCCGCGTGGCAATCTGGCTCCGCAAGGCTCTGTCATCAAAGCCACCGCGATCGATCCAGCCGTCGTCGACGAAGACGGCGTATACCGGCACCGCGGCCCCGCACGGGTGTTCACCGATGAGCGCGACGCCATCGCGGCTGTGAAAGGCACGACCGACCGGCCGATTCGCCAGGGCGACGTGATCGTTCTCATTGGCGCGGGGCCCTCTGGCACAGGAATGCAGGAGACCGCGCAGATCACGACCGCACTCCGGTATCTGCCCTGGGGCAGGCACGTCGCGCTGATCACCGATGGCCGTTTTTCCGGATTGTCGACCGGCGCGTGCATCGGGCACGTCGGTCCCGAAGCGCTGGACGAGGGCCCGATCGGCCGCGTGCGCGACGACGATGTGATCGAGATCGAGATCGATCGGGCAGCGTTGATCGGCAGCGTGAACCTGGTAGGCACGGCGGACCGGACGCTCGATGCTGACGACTGCAAAGCGCTGCTGCATTCACGCCCGCGTCACCCCGGGCTCGCACCACACGCGCAACTGCCGGCGGACAGCCGTTTGTGGGCCGCCCTGCAGCGGGTGAGCGGGGGAACGTGGGGCGGCTGCGTCTACGACGTCAATCGGATTGTCGCCGCGCTCGATGCGGGTAGGGCGGCGTTGCGTGTTCCTGATGAAAGAGGTCACCACGAGGAACGTCATGCGTAATGTGTCAATCGCCATCGTCCTGCTGCTCGCGGTCACGTCACTCGCCCAGGCGCAGCCGGGCGTGCTCACGAAGGAGCAGTTGATCGAATACACCCCCGACTGGAAAGGGGAGCGCTTCGCAGACGGCCGGCCGAAAGTGCCTGACACCATCCTCGACCGGATGAAGAGCGTGACGCTCGAGGAAGCCTGGGCGGTGGTCACGGGCGCCGGCTTCTCGCACCAGTACGAGGACAACTGGGTGTCGATCCACCCGGGGCAGGTGCTCGTTGGCCGGGCGCTGACGTCGCAGTGGCTGCCCGGCCGGCCCGACATCCTGCGCGTCATCGAAGACAAGGGGCGTCAGCAGGGGCGCGTCGGTGGGACGAACGCGTGGCCGGTGGACATGCTTCAGCCGCGCGATGTCTACGTGTCCGATCACTTCGGGCTCAAAGAGAACGGCGCGTCGGTTGGCGATAACGTTGGCAGCGCCATCTACGCGAAGAGCGGCAACGGCATCGTCTACGACGGCGCGGTTCGCGATATCAACGGCCTCCGGGAGATGGAACAGTTCACGGCGTTTGTCCGCTCCTACGACCCCTCACACCATATCGGCAACGCCAGCGCCGGAGCGCGGCTCAACTCCACCATGATCGGCATCAACATCCCGATTCGGATTGGTGGGGCGTTCGTGATGCCAGGCGACGTCGTGCTCGGCCGCGACGGCGGCGTCATCTTCATCCCGCCGCAGCTGGCCGAGCAGGTGGTGCGTTCGTCAGAGATCACGCGGTTGCGCGACGAATTCGGACATGCCCGGCTGCGCGCTCGCGTCTATACCGCCGGCCAGATCGACGGCCGCTGGACGGACGCGATCGAGGCGGACTTCACGCAGTGGCTGCGGCAGAACATCGATCGACTGCCGGTCGCCCGCGCGCAAATCGAAGAAATTCTGAAGCAGCGGTGACAGGAGCGTGATGACGAGACTGCGTGGCGTCCGCTGGTGGATGATCGGTCTGCTGATGCTCGGGTCGATCATCAACTATCTGACCCGGAGCACGCTCGGCGTCGCTGCGCCAACGGTGCTCAAAGACCTCGACATCACGACGCAGCAGTACTCGTGGATCGTGAGCGGCTTTCAGGGCGCGATCATGCTGCAGCCGATCTGCGGCTACGTGATGGACACGATCGGCCTGAAGCTCGGGTTTGCGATCTTCGCAACGGCCTGGTCGTTCATCTGCATGGCCCACGGCCTGGCCCTCAACTGGCAGACGCTCTTCGGCGTCCGCACGCTGCTCGGATTTGCGGAAGGCTCAGCGAACCCGGCTGGCATGAAGGCCACCGCCGAGTGGTTTCCGGCAAGCGAGCGCGGCCTCGCCGGCGGGTTCTTCAACATGGGCGCGTCGCTCGGGTCGATGCTCGCCGCACCTCTCGTCGCGTGGGCAATCCTGACGCACAGCTGGCAGTTTGCCTTCGTACTCACCGGCCTGATTGGTCTCGTCTGGGTCGCACTCTGGCTGCTCTTGTATCAGCCGCCGTCAAAGCACCGAGCGTTGTCGGCCGCGGAACGCGACTACATCATTGCCGGGCAGGAAGCGCATCTCGCCGGCGTTGGCCGCCCGGCAATCAGGATGCTTCTTCGCCAGCGGAACTTCTGGGGCATCGCCATTCCACGATTCCTCGCCGATCCCACCTGGGGCACGCTGACGCTCTGGCTGCCGCTGTATCTCACCAACGTGCGCGGGTTCGACTTGAAGCAGATCGCGCTCTTCGCATGGATGCCGTTCCTCGCCGCCGATCTGGGCTGCATGTGTGGCGGCACGATCAGCCTCACGCTGCAGAAGTACGGGGGCATGCGTCTGATCAACGCCCGGCGCTGCGCGTTCACGGTTGGCGCGCTGCTGATGATGGGCGTCGCCTTCGCCGGCACGGTGCAGAACCCGTACGTCGCCGTGGCGCTATTGAGTCTCGCCGGGTTTGCGCATCAGACGCTTTCGGTGACCGTCATCACCATGGCGTCCGATCTCTTCAAACGCAATGAGGTCGCGACGGTCGCTGGCATGGCCGGCACCTGCGGAAACGCCGGCGTGCTGATCTTCTCGTTGCTGATGGGCGCGCTCGTCATGCGCGTCGGCTACGCCCCGTTCTTTGTCGGCCTGGCGGCGCTCGATCTGCTCGGCGCGGTCGTTCTCTGGAGCGTCGTGCGCGAGCGGCGTCATGAAACAGTTCCCATTGCCACCTAGCGGCCGCGAGACGTGCTGATTCGCAATCCAATCCTGCGCGGGTTCAATCCCGATCCGTCGATCGTTCGCGTTGGCTCCGACTACTACATCGCCACCTCAACGTTCGAGTGGTACCCGGGTGTTCAGATCCATCACTCACGCGATCTCGTGCACTGGCGGCTGCTGACGCGGCCGCTCAGGCGGGCCAGTCAGCTCGACATGCGCGGTGATCCGGACTCGTGCGGTATCTGGGCGCCCTGCCTGACGCATCAGGATGGGTTGTTTCATCTGATCTACACGGACGTGAAGCGCTACGGCCGATCGTCGGCGTCGGGCGCGCCCGGCGCGTCGCTGCGCGATTTCCACAACTACCTGGTGACGAGCCAGAGCATCGACGGCGACTGGTCCGACCCGATTTACTTGAACAGCAGCGGGTTTGACCCCTCGCTGTTTCATGACGACGATGGTCGGAAGTACCTGGTCAACATGCTCTGGGATCACCGGCCGGCTCAGAACCGGTTTGCGGGGATCGTGTTGCAGGAGTATTCGCCTGCGGCCCAGCAGCTGTTTGGCGAACGGCAGTTGATCTTCACGGGTACGCCAATCGGCTTCACCGAGGCGCCGCATCTCTACAAACGCGATGGCTGGTACTACCTGCTGACGGCGGAGGGTGGAACCGGCTGGGGCCACGCCGTGACGATGGCGCGGTCGCGCGTCATTGACGGGCCGTACGAGCTTCATCCGGACGTCTACATCCTCACCGCGCGCGATCGTCCCGATGCTCCGCTGCAGCGGGCGGGCCACGCCGATCTCGTCGACACGCCAGCAGGGCAGACCTACATGGTGTATCTCTGCGGCCGGCCGCTCCCGAATCGCGGGCGCTGCACCCTTGGGCGTGAAACCGCGATTCAGCCGATGGTGTGGGGTGACGACGGGTGGCTGCGGACGATCGACGGCGCAGGAAGTCCATCCGTCGATGTGCCGGCCCCGGAGGGCGCGGGCGTTGCGACGGGCACTGCGTCGGCGCCGCCGCCGCGCGAGGAGTTCGATACGGAGGCGCTGCCGATCGGGTTTCAGTGGCTCAGGACACCGGATGCCGACCGGGTGTTCAGTCTGCGTGCCCGAAAAGGCCATCTGCGGCTGTTCGGCCGGGAGACGATCGGCAGTCTCTTCACTCAGGCACTGGTCGCGCGCCGGCAGCAGGCGCACTGCTTCAGCGCCGTAACGGTGATCGACTTCGAGCCGGATCACTTTCAACAGATGGCGGGTCTCGTCTGCTATTACAACAGCGCCAAGTTTCATTACCTCTACGTGTCACGGGACACCACCGGGAAGCACCTGCGCGTGATGTCAGCGTTCCCCGACCAGGTGATGGCCGACGCGTTCACGCCGCCGGTCTCGATCCCGTCGGGCGTGCCAATCGAATTGCGGGTCGAGGTCGACTTCGAGCGGCTCCTCTTCGCCTGGCGGGTCCAGTCCGGCACCTGGCAATGGCTCCCGCAGGTCCTCGATGCCAGCATCCTGTCGGACGAAGCCACGGCGCCTGGACTGCCGAACTTCACCGGTGCCTTCGTCGGCATGGCGTGCCAGGACCTGGCCGGTACCGGCAAGCCCGCTGATTTCGACTGGTTCGAGTACCGTGAGCGCGACTACGTCGCCGACGTGATGA
>Ga0207650_10000433_pt1 | contig 36500 bp, 31 predicted proteins | sample KBSS63metaG_FD_184325 | JGI IMG/M metagenome (GOLD analysis project Ga0207650, IMG submission 184325) | Switchgrass rhizosphere microbial communities from Kellogg Biological Station, Michigan, USA - KBS S6-3 metaG (SPAdes) (version 2) | ecosystem: Host-associated > Plants > Roots > Rhizosphere...
GGTTTTACCGGCATCGGGGTGGGAAATAATGGCGAAAGTGCGGCGTTTCGCGACTTCGGCGGCCTGGTGGGTCATGGGAAATCGCCTGGCAGGTGAGTCAAAAAAGGGCGGCGAGTATAGCGCAAACGCGAGGGCACGGACCACCGTTGGGCCCATCAGGGGTGGCTAAATGCGCCCAAGTGTGGAACCTTTTAAAAGGTGGAGACGTCCACTCCCCTGCTACCGCACTCGGAACAGGGGCTGAAAAATCAGCAAGTTAGCCTTACGAGGCTGCGCTCATGGCTCGATACATACCGCGTTGCCGGTATCGACGAGCTGCTTTTCGCGACCACACTCAAAGGCAGCCAGCAATGGCATTGCCGCCGGAGAATGTGTTCGCCGACAAAAGAAAAAAGGAGTCCGCCTGTGGCTATTCGCTATGGCAAAGGGCTTATAGGAGGCGCGGTTGTCGTCGCGCTCCTGGCCCTGCTGGTCCACTGGATCGGCATCAACACGATCGAACTGTACCGCGACGATTTGTTGTTTTACCTGCAAGCACATTTGATCCTCGTTCTAGCCTCCATGCTGGCGGCCCTCGTTGTGGGCATCCCCGCCGGTATCCTGCTCAGCCGACCGAACATGGTCGGGCGCGCAGAACGCTTCATGCAGATCTTCAACATCGGTAATACCGTCCCTCCCCTGGCCGTACTGGCCATCGCTCTCGGCGTCCTTGGCATCGGCAGTGGCCCGGCCATCTTCGCGCTGTTCCTTGCCTCCCTGCTGCCCATCGTGCGCAACACCTACGAAGGCCTGAAAAACGTTCAAGGTTCGCTCAAGGAAGCCGCCACCGGCATCGGCATGACGCCGCGCCAGGTGCTGTTTCGCGTGGAGTTGCCCAACGCGGTGCCGATCATCATCGGCGGTGTGCGCGTGGCCCTGGCGATTAACGTCGGCACCGCGCCGCTGGCCTTCCTGATTGGCGCCAACAGCCTGGGCAGCCTGATCTTCCCCGGCATCGCCCTGAACAATCAGCCGCAACTGCTGCTCGGCGCCGCGTGCACCGCATTGCTGGCATTGCTGCTCGACGGTTTGGTGACCATGGCCAGCCGCCTCTGGCTGGAGCGCGGAGTACGCGCGTCTTAAGGCTTGCCCAAGGAAATCACATGAAAAAACTAAGCTTGATATTAGGCTGCGCCCTGCTGCTTGCAGGCATTGCGCAAGCCGCCGAAAAACCCGTGATCCGTATCGGCGCCCGGGTGTTCACCGAACAGACCCTGCTCGCCGAAATCACGTCCCAGTACTTGCGTACCAAGGGCTACGATGCTCGCGTGACCGGCGGCCTGGGCAGCAACCTGGCGCGCAGTGCCCAGGAAAGCGGGCAACTGGATCTGATCTGGGAATACACCGGCGTGTCGCTGGTGGCCTACAACCACATCGATGAAAAACTCGACAGCGAACAGTCTTACGCCCGTGTGAAAGAACTCGACGCGAAAAAAGGCCTGGTCTGGCTGTCGCCATCGCGTTTCAGCAACACCTACGCCCTGGCGCTGCCGGAGAAAGTCGCCGAGCAACATCCCGAGATCAACAGCATCAGCGACCTCACCAAGGCCATGACGCAAGACACCAAGGAACACCGCCTGGTCGCCCTGGACACTGAGTTCGCCAACCGCTCCGACGGCCTGGCCGGCATGGTCAAGCTGTACGACATGAACCTGACGCGCAAGAACACCCGGCAGATGGACGCTGGCCTGGTCTATACCGCGCTGCGTAACGGCCAGGTGTTCGCCGGTTTGGTCTACACCACCGACGGTCGCTTGAATGCGTTCAAATTGAAGCTGCTCGAAGACGACAAGCACTACTTCCCGGACTACACCGCAGCCCCCGTGATCCGCCAGGAATACCTGGACCAGCATCCGCAGCTGGCCGCCGAACTCAAGCCACTGGCCAACCTGTTCGACGATGAAACCATGCGCCAACTGAACGCTCGGGTCGACGTCGGCCATGAAAGCCCGTCCGCCGTTGCCGCCGACTTCCTGCGCCAACACCCCATCAACTAAAGAGGAGAAGACATGGAATTTTTGAACGCCTTTTCCCATCTTGATTGGGCCCAGGTCCTGCACCTGACCTGGCAGCACATCACCCTGGTCGGCATCGCGGTGATCCTCGCGATTTTTATCGGCGTGCCGCTGGGCATCCTGATGACACGTTTCCCGACCCTGGCCGGCCCGTTGCAGGCCAGCGCGACGGTGCTGCTGACCGTGCCGTCCATCGCCCTGTTTGGCCTGCTGCTGCCGTTCTACTCCACGTTCGGCCAGGGCCTGGGGCCGATGCCGGCGATCACCGCCGTGTTCCTCTATTCCCTGCTGCCGATCATGCGTAACACCTACCTGGCCCTGACCGGCGTCGAGCCCGGCATTCGCGAAGCCGCCAGAGGCATCGGCATGACCTTCGGCCAGCGCCTGCTCATGGTCGAGCTGCCGATCGCCGTGCCGGTGATCCTCGCCGGTGTGCGCACCGCCGTGGTGATGAATATCGGTGTGATGACCATCGCCGCCACCATCGGCGCCGGTGGCCTGGGTGTACTTATTCTGGCTTCCATCAGCCGCAGCGATATGTCGATGCTGATCGTCGGCGCCGTGCTGGTCAGTCTCCTGGCCATCTTCGCCGACCTGCTTCTGCAGTGGTTGCAACGCTCGCTGACTCCAAAAGGATTACTCAAATGATCGAACTTCAAAACCTGTCCAAGACTTTTCAAAGCAACGGCAAAACCGTGACTGCCGTTAACGACGTAAGCCTGACCGTCAATGAAGGCGAAATTTGCGTGTTCCTCGGTCCCTCGGGCTGCGGCAAAAGCACCACGCTGAAAATGATCAACCGCCTGATCAAGCCCACCTCGGGCAAGATCCTGATCAACGGCGAAGACACCACTGACCTTGACGAAGTGACCCTGCGTCGCAACATCGGCTACGTCATCCAGCAGATCGGCCTGTTCCCCAACATGACCATCGAGGAGAACATCGTGGTCGTGCCCAAGCTGCTCGGCTGGGACAAGCAGAAATGCCACGACCGCGCCCGCGAGTTGATGAGCATGATCAAGCTGGAGCCCAAGCAGTACCTGCACCGCTACCCGCGTGAATTGTCGGGCGGGCAGCAACAGCGCATCGGTGTAATCCGCGCCCTGGCGGCGGATGCGCCCTTGCTGCTGATGGATGAGCCGTTCGGCGCGGTCGACCCGATCAACCGCGAAATGATCCAGAACGAGTTCTTCGAGATGCAACGCGCGCTGAACAAGACCGTGATCATGGTCAGCCACGACATCGATGAAGCGATCAAGCTGGGCGACAAGATTGCGATCTTCCGCGCCGGCAAGCTGTTGCAGATCGACCATCCGGACACCTTGCTGGCCCACCCGGCCGACGAGTTCGTCAGCAACTTCGTGGGCCAGGACAGCACCCTCAAGCGCCTGTTGCTGGTGAAGGCCGAAGACGCAGCCGACAACGCCCCCTCGGTGAGCCCGGAAACGCCGGTGGCCGAAGCGCTGGAGTTGATGGACGAGACGGACCGCCGTTATGTGGTGGTCACCTGCGCCGAGAACAAGGCGCTGGGTTATGTGCGCCGTCGCGACCTGCACCGCCAGGCCGGCACTTGCGGCCAGTACCTGCGCGAGTTCAATGCCACGGCGGCGTATGACGAGCATTTGCGCATCCTGCTGTCGCGCATGTACGAGTTCAACCGTTCGTGGTTGCCGGTGATGGATGCGGAGCGCGTGTTCCTGGGTGAAGTGACCCAGGAGTCGATTGCCGAGTACCTGAGCTCCGGTAAGTCGCGTGGGGGCAAGACCAGTATTGTTTCGCCTGCCGAAACCGCCCTCGCCTGATCTGAACTGACACGACGCCGTTCAAAATGTGGGAGGGGGCATGCCCCTCCCACTTGGGCCTCCCGTGTGTCAGCGAAATACCGTCGATTTGCCTCATCCGGGGAACATCAATCCGTCACACCGGTCGGTTACATAAGTAGCTGCACGCCATCGCGCGACGAACGCGTGCAGAAACGCGACATTTTTAGTTGATCCCACGCCCATCAAGCCCTAAAGTTCGCGCCGAACGTCCATGCTGGAAACGATCCATCCGGCTCAAGTACTGACGACGAGACAGCAAGGCCAAGGGAAGCGGTAACTCCCATGGCCTTTTTGCTTTCGGCGACATGCCTTGGGAAGTAGGCGAACCAAAGTGGGGATACGGAGGACGTTCAGTTGCACCCATTGATTAATACAGTTTGCCCTTAGGAGTTCCCAGCATGTCGATCAACGTCGAAGATTATTTCGCACGCGCCACTTTTGACAAAATGAAGGCGTTTGCCGACAAGCAAGAAACCCCGTTCGTGGTGATCGACACCGCGATGATCAGCCAGGCCTACGACGACCTGCGCGCCGGTTTCGAATTCGCCAAAGTGTATTACGCGGTCAAGGCCAACCCGGCCGTCGAAATCATCGACCTGCTCAAGGACAAAGGCTCGAGCTTCGACATCGCCTCGATCTATGAGCTGGACAAGGTCATGGACCGCGGCGTCAGCGCCGACCGTATCAGCTACGGCAACACCATCAAAAAATCCAAAGACATCCGCTACTTCTATGAGAAGGGCGTGCGCCTGTTCTCCACCGACTCCGAAGCCGACCTGCGCAACATCGCCAAGGCCGCGCCGGGCTCGAAAGTGTACGTACGTATCCTCACCGAAGGCTCGACCACGGCTGACTGGCCGTTGTCGCGCAAATTCGGCTGCCAGACCGACATGGCCATGGACCTGCTGATCCTGGCCCGTGACCTGGGCCTGGTGCCTTACGGCATCTCCTTCCACGTCGGCTCGCAACAGCGCGACATCAGCGTGTGGGACGCGGCGATCGCCAAGGTCAAAGTGATTTTCGAACGCCTGAAGGAAGAAGACGGCATCCATCTCAAGCTGATCAACATGGGTGGCGGCTTCCCGGCCAACTACATCACCCGCACCAACAGCCTGGAAACCTACGCAGAAGAAATCATCCGCTTCCTCAAGGAAGACTTCGGCGACGACCTGCCGGAAATCATCCTGGAGCCGGGCCGTTCGCTGATCGCCAACGCCGGCATCCTGGTCAGTGAAGTGGTGCTGGTAGCGCGCAAATCGCGTACCGCCGTGGAACGTTGGGTGTACACGGATGTGGGCAAGTTCTCCGGCCTGATCGAAACCATGGACGAAGCCATCAAGTTCCCGATCTGGACCGAGAAGAAAGGCGAGATGGAAGAAGTGGTCATCGCCGGCCCCACCTGCGACAGCGCCGACATCATGTACGAAAACTACAAGTACGGCCTGCCGCTGAACCTGGCGATCGGTGATCGTCTGTACTGGCTGTCGACCGGTGCGTACACCACCAGCTACAGCGCGGTTGAGTTCAATGGCTTTCCACCGTTGAAGTCGTTTTATGTTTAACAGCAGCAGCAAGTTTTAAGCTGCAAGAAAAACCCATGACGTGTCATGGGTTTTTTTATGCCTCGGGAAGGCTGGCGGCGCGTTGTCGGTAGGCCTCGGCCATCGCGCGAATCGGCGGATCGTTGGCCGCCGCCAGCGCCTTGTGGGCCACCCGCAAAAACTTCAGATTGCCGCCGGCAAGCGCTTTGTGCAGCCACTCCAGCGCCGCCTCGACCTGGCCTCTATCCGCCAGCACCGCCGCATAACTGAACTGCCCACGGAAATCCCCGCCTTCGGCTGAGCGGCGATACCAGTCCACGGCGGCCTGCGGGTCCCTCGGGCAATACAGGCCGTCTTCCAGGTAGCGCCCCAGCAGGTTCATCGACTTGGCGTGGCCCTGCTCCGCCGCCAGACGATACAAGCGCAGTGCTTGCGGCTGGTCCTCAGCCACACCGCGACCGGTCGCCAGCAGGTTGGCGTAGTTGTACTGCGCCCAATCCAGCCCCGCCTCGGCGGCCAGACGGTATTGTTGCGCCGCCGCGACCGCATCGGCCGGGCAGCCCCAGCCATGTTCCAGGCAACGCGCGACCATATTGCGCGCCATCAGGTGACCGCCCTGCGCCGCGATGCGAAACCAGCGCAGCGCCAGCGCTTCATCACGGGCAATACCGCGTCCTTGCAGCAGGATTTGCCCGAGCAGGGCCTGGGCATCGACCACGCCCTCCTTCGCCGCGATCAGGATCGCCTGGGCGGCGCGCACCGGCGAGTCGTCAAGCATGCGCTGCAATTGTTCGACATTGAGCACTTCTGCGCGGCGCAATAAAAACCCCATCTCAGACCTCGACCCAGCGACGCAACAGGTTGTGGTAGGTGCCGGTGAGCTGGATCAACGCCGGGTGGTCGGGTACGTCGGCGGTCAGTTGCCGGATCGCACCGTCCATCTCGAACAACAGGGTGCGCTGGCTGTCTTCGCGCACCAGGCTTTGGGTCCAGAAGAACGAGGCGTAGCGCGCGCCACGGGTTACGGCGTTGACTTTGTGCAGGCTCGAGCCTGGGTACAGCACCATGTCGCCGGCGGGCAACTTGACGCGCTGCAGGCCGAAGGTGTCCTGGATCTCCAATTCGCCGCCGTCGTATTCGTCGGGGTCGCTGAAGAACAGGGTGGATGACAGATCAGTGCGCACACGCTCGTGGCTGCCTTTGGGCTGGCGCACCGCGTTATCGATATGAAAGTCGAAACTGCCGCCAGCGGTATAGCAGTTGAGCAGCGGCGGGAAGACTTTGTGCGGTAACGCCGCCGACATAAACAGTGGGTTTTGCCACAGGCGCTCAAGCATCGCCGCGCCGATTTCCTTGGCCAACGGATGGCCTTCGGGCAATTGCAGGTTGTGTTTGGCCTTGGCGGACTGGTGCCCGGCAGTGATTTTACCGTCGGCCCAATCAGCGCTTTCCAGAGCCTGGCGGATGCGCTGCACTTCCTCGCGAGAGAACAGGCCGGGAATATGCAGCAACATGAGGCACTACCTGTCAGCGGAAAGGCGCCAATGGTATTGATTCTTATCCGCTGTGTAAAACGCAGGGACGAACGAGATCGCAAAAACCGTAAGGAAAAAGTGTAAAGAATGTAAATTCAATGCAATTAGCAATGTATCGCAATTGATATGGAGTCTTGTTCAACCTATATTCCGCGGCCTCACATCCTTGGGGAAAGGACACGTCATGTCGCGCACCACACTAAAAACAACCGCCGGTTCACCACGTCTGCTGGCCTCGGCCATCGGCGTTGCCCTCGGTGCCAGCTCTGCCGCCCACATGGCGCAAGCGGCCGAAGACACGGAACAAAAAGGCCAGCGCAACAGTATTTCCCTGGGTGCCACCAGCATCACCGGCGAAGCACAGGACGACACCTCCTACCAAGTCGAAAAAGCATCCTCGCAGAAATACACCGCGCCCCTGGTGGACACCCCTCGCTCGGTCACCGTAGTGCCACAGCAGGTACTCAAGGACACCGCCGCCACCTCGTTGCAGGATGCCTTGCGTACCGTACCGGGCATCACGTTTGGTGCCGGTGAAGGCGGCAACCCGCAGGGCGATCGCCCGTTTATCCGTGGTTTTGACGCCCAGGGCGACACCTACCTGGACGGCGTGCGCGACACCGGCGGCCAGAGCCGCGAGATCTTCGATATCGAGTCGATTGAAGTCAGCAAAGGCCCGAACTCTTCGTTCGGCGGTCGCGGCTCGGCCGGCGGCAGCCTCAACCTGGTGAGCAAGACCCCACAGGCGGGGGACTTCACCAACGGTGGTTTCACCTACGGCTCCGACCAGACCCGTCGCTACGTACTCGATGTGAACCGCCAGTTCCTCGACGACAGCGCCGCGTTCCGTCTCAACCTGATGACCCACGAGCAGAACGTGGCGGGCCGCGATGCGGTGAACTACGACCGCTGGGGCGTCGCCCCATCGCTGACCTTCGGCCTGGGCACCCCGACCCGCGTCAATCTCAGCTACTACCACATGGAAAGCAACGACCTGCCGGACTCGGGCATTCCCTACGGCTACGGCTCTTCGACCGCCACCGCCCACGTGCATGACAAACCCACCGACGGCGGCGACAGCAGCAACTTCTACGGCCTCAAGGACCGTGATTTTCGCAAGACCCGCGCCGATATCAGCACGGTCTCTGTCGAGCACGACCTGAACGACAACATGACCCTGAAAAACACCCTGCGCCACGGCAGCACCGGCCAGGACTACGTGCTCACCCAGCCGGATGACAGCAAGTTCAACGTCAACCGTTTCGGTACCGTGTGGCGCCGCGCCAACACCCGCGTGTCCACCACCACGACCACCACCAACCAGACCGACCTGTTCGGCAGCTTCCAGGCGCTGGGCTTCAAGCACAGCTACTCCACCGGCCTGGAATTTACCGGTGAAGAAACCCGCGTCAGCAGCTACACCGTCAGCCCGAACGCCAACCCGGTCTGCACCGTGGCCGGCGGTGGTCGCGGCGGCCAATGCACCTCGCTGAGCAACCCGAACCCGGACGACGCCTGGGCCGGCAGCACCGCGCGCAACTACCTGGGCACCAACACCAAGGCCACCAGCCGCGCTGCTTATGTGTTCGACACCATCGAACTCGACCCGAAATGGCTGCTCAACGTCGGCCTGCGCTACGACACCTTCGACACCGAAGCCAACACCAACGCGGTACCGACCGCCACCGTCAAAGCGCGCAGCAAAATCAAGGATGACAGCCAGTTCTTCAACTGGCAGGCCGGCCTGGTCTGGAAGCCGGTGGAGAACGCCAGCATCTATGCCTCCTACGCCACCTCGGCATCGCCAGCCGGCGGCCTGGTGGGTGAAGGCGCCGACGGAAACCCACTGTCGGCGGGCGCCGCATCGAGCGACCTGCAGCCCGAAGAAACCGTCAACTACGAGTTGGGCACCAAGTGGGACCTGTTCCACGATCGTCTGTCGCTGACCGCCGCGGTGTTTCGCACCGAGAAGAAAAACACGCGCATCCTGGTCGACGCGCTCACCTACCAGAATGCCGGTGAATCCCAGGTCGATGGCATCGAGTTGTCCGCCAGCGGCAAGCTCACCGATCACTGGCAAGTGTTCGCCGGCTACAGTTATCTGGACAGCGAGTTGGTCAAGGCCGGTCGTAACGGGCGCAACGGGGTAATCAGCGCCGGTTCCAACGAGGGCAACCAAATGCCCAACAAGCCGAAGAACAGCTTCAGCCTGTGGACCACCTACGACGTCACCGCGAAGCTGACCGTCGGCGGCGGCGCGTTCTATGTCGACGACGTTTACGGTGATGTGGGCAACACCGTTTACGTGCCGTCGTACACCCGCTACGACGCCATGGCCAGCTACAAGCTGACCAAGAACGTCGACCTGCAACTGAACGTGCAAAACCTGACCGACAAGGTCTACTACGACAAGGCCTACGGCTCGCACTTCGCCAACCAGGCGGCTGGGCGTACGGCATTGTTGACCACCAGCTTCCACTTCTAAACCGCCGCGACACGCAGCAAACAGCCCCACGCATCGGATGCGCGGGGCTTTTTTATGTAAAACAGAATGTTTCTCGACAAGCCACGGCATAATGCGCGCCGTGCCCTACATACCCAGATAGACGAGGCGGTCAGACGTGTTGAAGAAAACCCTGTTCCAGTTGCACTGGTTCTTCGGCATCACTGCCGGGCTGGTGCTGGCCTTGATGGGGATCACCGGGGCGGCGGTCTCGTTTCAGGATGAACTACTGCGCGCGCTCAACCCCAGCGTACTGAGCGTAGAAAAACGCGAAGCCGGCGTGCTGCCACCCGCCGAACTGGTGCGCAAACTGGAAGCCACCGAAGGCAAAACCGTGGCCATGCTCTGGGTAGAACGCGACAGCGGCCTCGCCGCACGCGTGTCCTTCACCCCGCCGCCGGGCGAGCGCCGGGGCCAGATGCGCTACTTCGACCCCTACACCGGCGACTATCGGGGTGATGTGGTCGGCCAGGACTTCTTCGGCTTTATCCTGCAATTGCACCGTTTCCTCGCCATGGGTGAAACCGGGCGGCAGATCACCGGCGCCTGCACCCTGATCCTGGTGTTCTTCTGCCTCTCCGGCCTGTACCTGCGCTGGCCGCGCCAGGTCGCGAACTGGCGTGCGTGGCTGACCCTGGACTGGCGCAAAAAGGGCCGCAGTTTCAATTGGGACCTGCACTCGGTATTCGGCACCTGGTGCCTGTTGGCCTATCTGCTGGCAGCGTTGACGGGCCTGTCCTGGTCCTACGACTGGTACAGCCAGGGCCTGACCAAGCTGCTGTCCGACGCCCCGCAAAACGAACGGGTGCGCACACGCGGCCCAGCCCCCGCCGGCCCGGCGCCGGTCGCCAATTACGAGGCGATCTGGAGCAGTATCTACAGCAACGCCGGCCCCGGCTTGAGCGCCTACAACATCCGTATGCCGGCAGTCGCCGGGCAGCCCGCCACGGTCTATTACCTGCTGCAAAACTCACCCCATGACCGCGCGCTGAACCAGATCAACCTGGACCCGGCCACCGGCGAGGTCAAATCCCACGATCAGTACGCCAACAAAAGCTTCAAGGCGCAGTTGCTGACCAGCCTTTACGCACTGCACACCGGCAGCTATTTCGGCCTGACCGGGCGCATTCTCCTCACCCTCAGCTCGATGCTGATGCCGTTGTTCTTTATCACCGGCTGGCTGCTGTACCTGGACCGTCGTCGCAAAAAGCGCCAGGTGCGCGATGCCCGCCAAGGCCTCGGCGCCACCCACAGCGATGCACCGGCCTGGCTGATCGGCTTTGCCAGCCAGAGCGGTTTTGCCGAACAGCTGGCCTGGCAGACCGCCGCGCAATTGCAGGCGGCCGGCCTGCCGGTGAAGGTGCAGCCGCTGGGTAGCGTCAGCCAGGATGACCTGTGCCAATCGCACCACGCACTGTTTGTGGTGAGCACCTTCGGCGACGGCGAAGCGCCCGACAGCGCCCGCGGTTTCGAACGCAGCGTGCTTGGGCAAGCCCTCTCCCTCAAGGGCCTGAACTACTCGGTGCTGGCCCTGGGTGATCGCCAGTACGAGCACTTCTGCGGCTTTGCCCGGCGCCTGCATTTCTGGTTGACCAACCAGGGCGGCAACCCGCTGTTCGCCCCGGTGGAAGTGGACAGCGGCGACACCGCCGCGCTGCTGCATTGGCAACAACAACTGGGGCAACTGACCGGCCACGCGCCCGCAACGGCATGGCCCACCGCGCAGTACGAACTCTGGACGCTCAGCCAGCGCCGCCTGCTCAACGCCAACAGCAGCGGCTCGGCGGTATACCTGCTGGGCCTCACCCCGCCCAAGCCGCACACCTGGCAAGCCGGTGACCTGGTGGAAGTGCTGCCGCGCAACTGCCCATCGGCCCTCGAGCACTTCCTTGACGGCCTGGGCCTGGCGGGCAGCGACGATGTACTGATCGACGGGCTGGCGCAGCCTCTCAACCAGGCCCTGGCCAGCCGTCAACTGCCGGACAACCGCACCCATCTGGTCGGCCTGCACGCCCAGGCGCTGGTGGACGCGCTGGTGCCCCTGGGCATGCGTGAATATTCCATCGCCTCGATTGCCAGCGACGGCGTCCTGGAACTGATCGTGCGCCAGGAACGCCACCCCGACGGCAGCCTGGGCCTGGGTTCGGGTTGGCTCACCGAGTACGCGGCGGTCGGCTCGGGCATCAGCCTGCGCCTGCGGCGCAACAGTGGTTTCCATCTGCCGGATGCGCCGGTGCCGCTGATTCTGTTGGGCAACGGCACCGGCCTCGCCGGACTGCGCAGCCTGCTTAAGGCACGCATTGCCGATGGCCAGCAGCGCAACTGGTTGTTGTTCGGCGAACGCAATATCGCCCACGACTATCTGTGCCGGGATGAGCTGCAAAGCTGGCTGGCCAGCGGTGATCTGGCCTTGCTGGACCTGGCGTTCTCGCGGGATCAGGCAGAGAAGATCTACGTACAGGACCGACTGCGCGAATCGGCGGATGTCGTGCGCAAATGGCTGGCCGATGGCGCGGCGATTTATGTGTGCGGCAGTTTGCAGGGGATGGCGGCGGGCGTGGATCAGGCACTGCTGGATATCCTCGGACGTGAGGCGGTGGAACGCTTGATCGAGCAAGGCCGTTACCGTAGAGACGTGTACTGACGCGATCCAATGTGGGAGGGGGCTTGCTCCCTCCCACATTTGGATTGCATTTCAAGTCAGGTTGGTTGCAGCTTCTGTTGGAACACCGAGATCCCATCCAAGTCCCGCAATATCACGGTCAACTCCGCCGTCTGACCATCGATGTTCACCTCGCCAAAAAACTGAAACCCGGCAAATGGGGAGGTGTTTTGCGCCGGCGGTGCCTTCTCGAACACCACCTCCGGGCCAAAGGTTTTATCCAATGGATTGGGCCCGAAGCTCCCCGCATTCAGGGGCCCGGCGACAAACTCCCAGAACGGCTCGAAATCCTGGAACGCTGCGCGGTCCGGGTGATAGTGATGCGCTGCGCAGTAGTGCACATCCGCCGTCAGCCACAGGTGGTTACGCACCTGTTGCGCCCTTAAAAAGCCCAGCAGCTCGGCAATTTCCAGCTCGCGACCTTGCGCCGCGCCAGGGTCACCATTGGCAATGGCTTCCCAGCGTGGCACGCCGGGGCTGACTTCACCGTCGGGTACACCCAGGCCAATCGGCATATCCGCGGCAATTACCTTCCACTGCGCCGTGGAAGCCTTGAGTTCGCGCTTGAGCCAATCGAGTTGCTCGCGGCCCAGGAAGGGTTTGGCGCCGCCCAGGTTGTCATCGTTGCCACCGCGATAGCTGCGCATGTCGAGCACGAACACATCCAGCAACGGGCCGTAGCTGAGCTTGCGATAAATCCGCCCACCGCCGTCGGCGCTCTGCAGGCGCATCGGCGCATATTCGAGCCAGGCCTGACGCGCGCGCCCCACCAAGGTGTTGACGTCCTTGGTCTGGTAACGCTCATCGAGCTGCTTGCTTGGCGACCAGTTATTCACCACCTCGTGGTCGTCCCACTGCCAGATCTGCGGCACCTCGGCATTGAAGCGGCGCACGTTTTCATCCAGCAGGTTGTAGCGGTAATTACCGCGATATTCGTCAAGGGTTTGGGCGACCTTGCTCTTGGCTTCGGTGGTGATGTTGCGCCAGATGCGCCCGTCCTCGGTGGTCAGTTGCGTCGGTACCGGGCCGTCGGCGTAGATGGTGTCGCCGCTGTGGATAAAGAAGTCCGGCAGGCGCAGGCGCATGGCTTCGTAGATGCGCATGCCGCCGATGTCCGGGTTGATGCCGAAGCCCTGGCCGACGGTGTCGCCACTCCACACAAAGCGGATGTCGCGCCGCTGTTGCGGCACGCTGCGCAGGTGGCCAAACCAGGGCTCGCTGGCGATGCCCGTCTGGGCATCTTCGAAGTGCACGCGGTAGAAAATCGCCTGGTCGGCGGGCAGCCCGCTGAGTTCAACGCGGGCGGTAAAGTCGCTGCGGTTATCGGCCAGCGGCGAAACGAATCGACGCGGGTTGCTGAAGACACTGCGGGTGTCCCACTCCACCACCATGCGCGCCGGGCGGTCGCTGCGGCTCCAGATCATGGCGCGGTCGCCAAGCAGGTCGCCGGACTGCACACCGTCAGTGAGTTGCGGCCGGTCCTTGACCGACGCGATCACCGCAGGCGCCAGGCCCGGCAGCAAAAGACCGGCGCCGACGGCTTGCATCACGCGGCGACGGCCCAGATCGAAGTGGCTCATGCGGGTGCCCTCTTGAGAATCAAAAGGGCACTTAAACACGCAGGAATGAAGCGAATGTGACACTCACCCTGCGGTGAGCCGAGCTCCAATGTGGGAGCAAGCCCCCACATTATTGAAGGGTGTCAGGCCTTGGCGGTGGTGACTGCCAGCTCCACCGCTTCCGGGCGCTTGATCAACGCGTACACCACGCCGGTCAACAGGCTGCCGGCCATAATCGCCAGTAGGTACAACAGCGCATGGTTGATTGCATTCGGGATCACCAGGACGAACAACCCGCCATGGGGCGCCGCCAGCACACAGCCGAAGTACATCGACAAGGCGCCGGTCAATGCACCGCCGGCGATGCTGGCCGGGATCACGCGCAGCGGGTCTTTGGCGGCAAACGGAATCGCGCCCTCGGAGATAAAGCACAAACCAAGGATCATCGCGGCCTTGCCGGCTTCGCGCTCGGTCTGGGCAAATTTGCGCCGTGCCAGGAACGTGGCGATGCCCATACCGATTGGCGGCACCATGCCGGCGGCCATGGTCGCGGCCATCGGCGCGCCACTGGACGCCGCCAGTAACCCCACCGAAAACGCATACGCGGCCTTGTTGATCGGCCCACCCAGGTCCACACACATCATGCCGCCCAGCAAGATACCCAGCAGCACCGCGTTGGTGGTGCCCATCGTGCTGAGGAAGTCGGTCAGCCCGGTGAGCATGCGCGCCACCGGCGGCCCCACCAGATAGATCATCGCAAGGCCGGTGAACAGGCTCGCCAGCAACGGGATGATCAGGATCGGCTTGAGCGCCTCCATGCTCTGCGGCAAGCGCACGGCACGGCTGATCAGCTTGACGCTGTAGCCCGCCAGGAAACCCGCCAGGATCCCGCCGATAAACCCCGCGCCCAACGTGCCGGCCAACAGGCCGCCGATCATGCCGGGCGCAATGCCAGGACGGTCGGCAATCGAGTACGCGATATAACCCGCCAGCAGTGGCACCATCAACGTAAAGGCGCTGTTGCCGATGGTTTTCAACGCCGCCGCGAGAGTGCCTGGCTGTTCAAACGCGTGAATGCCGAACGCGAACGACAACGCGATCAACAACCCGCCCGCCACCACCATCGGCAACATGAACGACACCCCGGTGAGCAGGTGTTTGTACACGCCGGTTTTTTCCGGCTTGGCCACCGCGCCGCTGGCCGCGCTTTCAACGCTGCCTTCGGCCAGGGCCTTGTTGAGGGTCGCCTCGGATTGCTTGAGGGCAATGCCGGTGCCGCAACGGTAGATTTTCTTGCCGGCGAAGCGCTCGGTGGCGACTTCGATGTCGGCCGCGAGCAACACCACATCGGCATCGGCGATGGCCTGCGGGCTCAACGGCGTACGCGCCCCAACCGAGCCTTGGGTCTCGACCTGCAAGTCGTAACCAAGGCGCCTGGCCGTCTGCTGCAAAGCTTCGGCGGCCATGAAGGTGTGGGCGACGCCGGTCGGGCAGGCCGTGATCGCCACGATCCGCGGGGCACTCTTCGGCGCAACGGGGGCTAGGCTGGCGACAAATACCTGGGCTTCTTCAGCACCGCGACGCAGCACCGCTTCGACATCCGCCAACGCCTGCGCCGGGGTGCTCTGGAATACGCGCTTGCCGACAAACCGCTGCATATCCACTGGTGTGCTGCTGACCAGCAACACCCATTCGGCGCCGTCGATCGTGGCCTGGGACAACGCGCGCTCCGGGTGCTGCGTATCCACCACTTCGACGCTGGTGCTCCAACCCTGGCGTTGCGCGGCGGCGTCCAACAAGCGGGCGCACAGCACACTGGTGACCATGCCGTTGGGGCAGGCAGTAACAATGGCTAACTTCATCACAAACCCTCTTATTGTTCTGTCAGCGGGCGTACAACAACGCCGCTTTCGAGGCGCGCCAAGTGCGCGTCATCGCTGATGCCGAAACCGATCTGCGTCACCGCCATCGCGGCAATCGCGGTGGCACGGCGCAGCGTCTGCTCGGGCGTGTCGCCGCTGAGCAGACCATGCAGCATGCCGGCCAGCAGCGAGTCGCCGGCGCCCACGGTGCTGGCCACCGTCACCCGTGGCGGCGTGGCATGCAGCGTCGCACCCGAGCTGTACCAGGTCACGCCTGCGGCACCGTCGGAAACCACCACGTGCTCCACACCCTGTTGATGCAGTTGGCTGACGGCATCGGTGGCGTTGTCCAGCGCCTCGGCCAGTTCTTCGGTATTGGGCTTGACCATCCAGGGGCCTGCCTTCAAACCGGCGCGCAGCGCTTCGCCGCTGGTGTCCAACACGACTTTCAATCCGAGGTTTTTGAGGTGCTCCAACATGCCCTGAAACCACTGCGGGCTGACGCCGCGCGGCAAGCTGCCGGCCACCACCACCACATCGAAGTCGAGGCCGACGGTTGCGATCCTGTTGAGCAGGTCTTGTTGCGCCTGCTCACTCACCAGCGGCCCCGGCGCATTGATATCGGTAACCCGGCCATCCTGTTCGGCAATCTTGATATTGCTGCGGGTTTCGCCCGGTACACGAATGAACACGTCGCCAAACCCACGGCCGGCGATCAGCGCCTCGAACGCCTGGGGGTTTGCGCTGCCGAGAAACCCGCCGACGCTTACGTGATGCCCCAGGTCGGCCAGCACTTGGGCGACATTCACGCCCTTGCCGGCGGCATGGGTCAGCAGGGTTTCGCTGCGGTTGACTGCACCGGGCGCCAGGCGCGGCAAACGCACCGTCAGGTCCAACGCCGGGTTCAGCGTCAGGGTTAGAATCCTTGCCATTTACACGGCCTCCACTAGGGCACGCACTTCGGCAGGGGAACCCACCGCCAGTGCTTGTTGCGCCAGGCGCTGGGCCTCGCTCAGACTGAATTCACGCACCCGCGCTTTCACTTCGGGAATGCTGCGGGCCGACACGCTCAACTCATCCACGCCCAGGCCGACCAGCACCGGCACCGCCAGCGGGTCCGCCGCCAGCTCGCCGCACACGCCGACCCATTTGCCATGGGCATGGGCCGCGCGCACGGTGATGTCGATCAGTTGCAACACCGCCGGGTGCAGGCCATCGGCCTGGGCCGACAAGGTCGGGTGGCCACGGTCGATGGCCAGGGTGTATTGGGTCAGGTCGTTGGTGCCGACGCTGAAGAAGTCGACCTCCTTGGCCAGCACCGGCGCCAACAACGCGGCGGAGGGCACTTCGATCATGATGCCCAGTTGCAGGTCCGCCACCGGAATCTCCAGGCGCAGGCGTTCGGTCATGTCGCGGGCCGCGCGCCATTCATCCACGCTGCCGACCATGGGGAACATGATGCGCAACGGGCGGCTGTCGGCGGAACGCAGCAATGCGCGCAACTGCGCTTCCATGATCTGCGGGCGCTGCAGGGTCAGGCGAATACCGCGCACACCGAGAAAGGGGTTTTCTTCCTCGGCAATCGGCCAGTAAGGCAACGGCTTGTCACCGCCCACATCGAGGGTACGCACCACCAGCGGGCGCCCGCCGAGGCCATCGAGCACGCGGCGGTATTCGGCTTCCTGGGTGGCTTCGTCCGGGGCTTGGGGGTGCGCCATGAAAATCAGTTCGGTACGCAGCAAACCGATGCCTTCGGCGCCCTGCTCCACCGCGCTGCCCACCCCGGCGCTTTCGCCGATGTTGGCGAACACTTCCACGGCATGACCATCGCGGGTCAGGGCCGGTTCGTGGCGCTGGGCCGCAGCGGCTTGCAGGCGTTGTTCGCGGGTGTCGCGTTCAACGGTGGCGCGTTGCAGGGTCGCGGCGTCGGCGTCCACATGCAGGCGGCCGCGCTGACCATCGAGCAACAGCGGCGTGCCGGCGGCCAACAACAACACGCCGGGGCCGGCGCCCACCAACGCGGGAATGCCGAGGGCGCGCGCGACGATGGCACTGTGCGCCGTGGCGCCGCCACGGGCGGTGAGGATGCCGGCGACGCGAGTCGGGTCCAGGCGCGCAACATCGGAGGGGCCGACTTCGTCCATCACCAGGATGTAAGGCTCACTCGGCTCCTGGGCGCCTTCGACGCCGCACAATTGCGCCAATACACGCCGGCCGATGTCGCGCAGGTCGGCGGCGCGCTCGGCGAGCAAGGCGTCCTGCAATGCCTCCTGCTGCTTGGCGGCGGCTTCGATCACGCTCATCCACGCGGCTTCGGCGCTCTCGCCCTGCTTGAGGCGCGTGTCGACTTCGTCGGTCAGTTCGGGGTCGTCGAGCATTTCCTGGTGAGTGATGAAAATCTCACGGATCGCCTTGGACGGGTTACGTTCGATCAAGCCCTGGATATCCCGGCGCACGTCCGCCAGGGCGGCTTGCAGGCGCTGACGCTCAACGGCCGAGGTTTCGCCGCGCAGCGGGTAGTCGAAGACTTGCTGGACCTGGATATGCGCAGGGCCGATGGCAATGCCCGGCGCGGCGGCAATTGCCTGCACCTGGCTGCCGGCCGGCGGCGCGCTGACTGCCGGCTCGATATCGAGCACTTCGGGCTGGGCGCTCACCGTCGGCAACGCCTCGACCTCTTCGCCGAGGCCCTCTTGCACCGCCGCCAACAGCGCGGGCAGGGCATCGCCGGCAATGCTCGGCTCGGCGACAAATTCCAGCACCTGGCCGCGACGCGCGCCGAGGCTGAGCAGCTTGCTCAGGCTTTTCACCGACACGGCGCCTACCGGACCATCGACGATGCGCACACGCAGGTCGCCGTCAAAACTCTTGGCCAGTTGCGCGAGGATCTTCGCCGGGCGTGCATGCAGGCCGTGGGCGTTGGCCAGGGTGATGCGGGCGCTCGGCCAGTCAGGCGGCAGTTCGCCGCCCAATACTTCCAGCACCGCGCGACTGCTGGTAGCGCGCCCCAACTCTTGGCCGCGGCCTTCAATCAACAAGGCGCACAGGCGCTCCAGCAAGGCCTGGTGCGCTTCGCCAAGGCTGGCCAGGCAGAACAGACCGTTGAGCGGCTGGCCGAGGTAACGCATGGGCTTGTCCGGTGTGACAAACGCCAGGCCCGGACGCTTGACCGTCTGCTCACTGTGCAGCCACCACAGGCCATCGCCCAGTGGCAGTGCATCGACCTGCTGCAGCACCGCGGCAAAGCCATTGCTCACGCAATCGGCCTGGCGCAACAGGCGCGCACCTCGCCACACCAGCTCTTCGAAGTCGTCGGCGGACACGCCGAGGCTGATCATCTGCGCATCCAGCGCCAGTTCCTGCGGCGCGCCTTGCAACAGTTTCAGCAAGGCTTCGGCGCTCGCGGCACGGCGCAGCGCCTGGCCCAGGTCGGTTTCGCCGAGGGCACGGGTAAGCAGTTGCAGCAGGCGCAGGTGTTCATCCGATTGGGCGGCAATACCAATCGCCAGGTAGACGATCTGGCCGTCGCCCCAGTCCACCCCTTCGGGGAACTGCAGCAGGCGCACGCCGGTAAGAAAAACCTGGTCGCGGGTTTCGGGAGTGCCGTGGGGGATGGCAATACCTTGGCCGAGAAAAGTCGAGCCTTGGGCTTCACGGGCCTGCAAACCGCTGAGATAACCCTCGGCGACCAGGCCATCGGCCACCAGTTTGTCTGCGAGCAGGTGCAAGGCAGCAGATTTATCCACAGCCACTTGGCCCATGGATATCTGCTCTACAGTGAGCTCAAGCATGCCGTTCTCCTAGTTAGTGCAAAGGGTGCACTAGGTATTGTTTTGAATAAAACAGTGTAAAGGTGTTCAGTGATAGCTGACTGAGTAGTCAATTGGCAGTAGTTACTCAGTAGCGAACGTCTTAAAAATACGCTGGCTGAAACGTTTAATCTAGAATTTATGGCAGATTACGCGTTTATTGCGCATCCTTGAAGAACCACTCGGCGTTTGAGCGCGGACATGGGCGGCAGGCTGGAATCGGTTACGATTGGACAAAATGTCGGGGCAAGCTCCAAAAAACAAGGAAATCCCGGTTTGAAACTCAGTGATATCGCACGCCTGGCCGGTGTCTCCGTGACCACCGCCAGTTACGTGATCAATGGCAAGGCCGCACAGCAACGCATCAGCAACGCTACCGTCGAGCGGGTGCGTGCGGTGGTCGAGGCCCATGGTTTTACCCCCAACCCCCAGGCCGCCGGACTGCGCAGTCGGCACACGCGCACCTTGGGCTTTATCCTGCCCGACCTGGAAAACCCCAGTTACGCACGAATCGCCAAGCTCTTGGAACAAGGCGCGCGCGCGCGCGGCTATCAGCTACTGATCGCCAGTTCCGACGACGACGCAGACAGCGAGCGCCAACTGCTGCAACTGTTCCGCGCACGACGCTGCGATGCGTTGTTCGTGGCCAGCTGCCTGCCCGCCAGCGACGACAGTTACCGCGAGCTGCAAGCCAAGGGCCTGCCGGTGATCGCCATCGACCGGGTGATGGCGCCGGAGCAGTTCTGCTCGGTGGTCAGCGACGACCGCCAGGCCTGCCAGCAACTGACCAGCAGCTTGCTGCAGCCGTTGCCCAAACAGATTGTGCTGATCGGCGCACGGCCCGAGCTGAGCATCAGCCAGGAGCGCGCCGCCGGCTTCCGTGAAGCGCTGCAAGGGTTCGCGGGTGAGGTGATCGTCGAACACGGCGAAGCTTTCAGCCGCGACTGTGGCCGCCAGTTGATGGAGCAACTTCTGCATCAACTGGGGCATCTGCCTGACGCGCTGGTGACCACGTCCTACGTGTTGCTGCAGGGTGTGTTTGACGCGCTGCATGACTTCCCGCTGAAATCACGCCCGTTGCGCCTGGGCACCTTTGGTGACACCCAACTGCTGGACTTCTTGCCGCTGCCCGTGAACGCCATGGCCCAGCAGCATCAGCTTATTGCCGAAACCGCCCTGCGCCTGGCCCTGGCGGTCATTGAAGAAGAACAGTACCAACCGGGCGTACACGCCATCGGCCGGACCTTCAAGCAGCGCATTGTCGAGGCTTGAGCGTGGAGCTGATCGACACCCACACCCACCTGGACTTCGCGGACTTCGACACCGACCGCCGCGAAGTCCTCGCCCATAGCCGTGAAGTGGGCGTGCGGCGCATGGTGGTGCTGGGGGTGTATCAGCAGAATTGGCAGCGCGTGTGGGATTTGGTACAGGCTGATGAAGGTTTGTTCGCCGCCTTTGGCCTGCACCCGGTATACCTCGACGATCACCGCGCCGCCGACCTGACGGCCCTGGGCGACTGGCTGAGCCGCCTGCGCGGCCATCGGCAATTGTGCGCGGTAGGCGAGATCGGCCTGGATTACTTCCTTGAACACCTGGACCGCGAACGCCAGCAAAGCCTGTTCGAAGCCCAACTGCAACTGGCGGCGGACTTCCAGCTTCCGGCGCTGCTGCACGTGCGCCGCAGCCACGCGGTGGTCATTGCCACCCTCAAACGCATCCGCCTGGCACGGGGCGGCATCATCCATGCCTTCGCCGGCAGCCGGGAAGAGGCGCGCGAATACATCAAGCTGGGCTTCAAGCTTGGCCTGGGCGGCGCCGCCACCTGGCCCCAGGCGCTGCGCATGCACAAGGTACTGGCGCAACTGCCGCTGGACGCGGTGGTACTGGAAACCGACTCGCCGGACATGGCCCCCGCCATGTACCCAGGCCAGCGCAATAGCCCCGAGCATCTGCCGGCTATCTGCGCCGCGCTGGCCGAGCGCATGGGCATCAGCCCGTCATTGCTGGCCGAGGCGAGCACACGCAATGCGTGCGAGTTGTTTAATTGGTAGCGCCGGGTTCACGGCTTGCAGGTTCAAGGTCAACCGTTGCTGGTGACGGGCATAGCGCAACACCGCGAAATGCACCAACACCACCAGTGATGAAAGGTTGAACTGCCCAAGCACACTGAGCAGCCCCAGCCACTCGGCCACCAGCGCCACGATCAACACCACGCACGTCAGCGCCACCATGCCCGGGCGTACCAGCGCCCAGTGGTCCAGCGCCTTGAAGTGGCGCAACTGCCGGGGGCAATTGAGCGCCAGGACCCGCTGGCAATAGGGGCAATCGAAAGGTACTTCGATGGCGATGGCATTCAATTGCCAAGCCTTGAGTTCAAACGTGATGTCGCAATGGGCGCAATGCCCTTTGATGCCAATTGCACCGGTCATCGTCGTGCCTACCCTGGACTGTGATTGAGTGAAACAAATTCTCACCCATTCACTCGACGAGAAAACCCGGCCAGGCAAATCCAGACATGCGCCACACCGGCAGCAGCGCCCCTCCTACATCTGCGCCCTACACGCGAAAGGCACCTATCAATTGCTTCAATTCGACCACCTGCATCGATAGCTGTCGGCTCGCCGCTTCGGTCTGATGCGCGCCTTGGGCGGCATGTTCGCCGGCGCGATTGATTTCGACGATGTTCTGATCGATGTCGTGGGCTACCGCCGTCTGTTGTTCCACGGCGGCGGCGATCTGCTGGTTTTGATCAACGATCATGCCGACGGCGCCGAGAATATTCTCCAGGGCCTGCTGGACCTGCTGCGACTGGCCCACCGTGCCGTTAGCCACTTCATGGCTGGTGCCCATGGCCCGCACCGCCGCGTCTACTCCGCTGAGTAAACGGCTGATCATTTGTTCGATTTCTTCGGTGGAATGCTGCGTGCGCCTTGCCAGCGTGCGAACCTCGTCGGCCACCACCGCAAACCCTCGCCCTTGCTCACCTGCCCGCGCCGCCTCGATCGCCGCATTGAGCGCCAGCAGGTTGGTTTGCTCGGCAATGCTTTTGATCACTTCCAGCACGCTGCTGATGGACTGGCTGTCGGTGGCCAATTGGTTGATCACCCGTACCGACTGGTCGATTTCGCCGGCCAACCGCGCAATGCTGGCTTGCTGGGATTGCACCAGGCCGCGGCCGCTGACGGTTTCTGCGTTGACACTATGGGCACTGCTCACCGCAGCAGCCGCATTGCGCGCGACTTCCTGGGCAGTGGAAGACATCTGGTTCATGGCCGTCGCCACCTGTTCGATTTGCGTGCGCTGGCCCGAAACCGCCTGGTTGCTCTGGGCCGAAACCGTTTGCACCTGGCCCGCCTGCACTTCGACCTGGCCGACGGTGTGCCCGACGCGCTCGATTAAATCATGGATTTTCGCCACCGTGCCGTTGAACACCTGGCCGAGGTCACCCAGCTCATCACGGCTGTGGGCGACGAAGGTGACGGTCATGTCGCCGGCCGCCACCTTGTCCATCATCGCGCCCAGGCTGCGCAGCGTCGTGCGGGTGGACGCGTAGAACCCGGCATATAAATAGAAGATCAGCAAAAACACCGCCGTCAGCGCCGAAACCAGTAGCACCATGTGCAGGCGATTCTGCGCCAGGCGCTGCTCCAACTGCTGCCCGAGGAACGTCAGCGTGGCCTCGTCGAGTTGGTAGGTCTGGGCCATCAATTGGCTGACCGCGTCATAGAAACCCTGCCAGGGCGCGTCGAGGGTTTCGGCCATGACCACCTGTTCTTCAAACAACTCGCTGGCGTGTTTGAGGCTGGCATTGCTGGCCTTGGCCAGGCCATCGAGCGCGCCGTGGGCGGCTTTGCTGGAGCCCAGGGCATCCTGCAACTTCAACCCGTATTCGGCCTGCAGCTTTTCCAACTGCTGCAACAGTTCGTCAAACCGCGTGCTGGAGGAAGAATTGAGAAAGCCCTGGCCCAGTGAGTACGCGCCCATTGCCCGCCCTTCTCCCAAGGTCTGGGTGACTTGCGGGGTGACACTGGTGATCAGCTCGCTGAGCTGGCGCAAGTCGCTCTGGGGGTCGCGGCTCAAGCCTGACTGGCTGGCGATGATCTGGCTGAGCATCTGCGCTTGGTTGAGCAATTTGCCGATCAATGCACTTTTGCTCAGCAGCGAGGTTTCCTGTTGCTGAGCCTTGAAGGCGGCGATCAATTCGTCGCGCTTGCCGTCAAAGACTGCAATTTGCTCAGGGTCGGTGGCCATTGCGCTGAAGCCTTGCAGGCGGCTGAGCGCGCCCTGCTCCAGGCTGTTGATCTTGCTTTCAAGGTCACCCGCCTTGCCGGACTGGCCGAGGGTCGCGTTGATTTGCACCTGGTTGTTGAGCGTTTCCAGGTCGCGGCGCAGGGCCAGGCTGCTGCCAAGCAGGTCCAGGCTTTGCAGCTCGACACGGGTGCCCTGGAATTCGCGCCAGGAATCGCGCACCAGATAATAGTTGGTCGCCAGCATCGGTAGCAGGAACAGCACGCTGATCAAGCTGAACTTCATGCCAAAGCTCAAGCGATTCATCAGCGCGACGGCGGGATAGAGCAAGCTCTTCACAGGTGAACTCCCTTTTTATTTTTATTGAGGCGCAGGGCGGCGGCACAAAGCCACTATTTGGCGCTCTGTCTGTATAGCTCAATTCGAAAGGGAGTTTTGTAACTTAAGGTTAACGAGCGAGAATCGGGGCTGCTGTTACGCAGCCCCTTGCGGGCAAGCCCGGCTGACCATTGAGATCAAGGCAACACGGTCCAGATGGCAAACCCCGCGTACCACAACACCGCCGCGCGCAACAGCAACTCCCACAGACGATCCAGACTGTTGATGCCGTCGGCGCCCACTGCCGGCGGTGGGATTTCGGCGGCCACCAGGCCGACTTTTTCGACCAACTGCGCGGCACTGATGTCCCAACTCAGGAGTTCATGCAGCATCACCCGGCTGACCGCAACGAAATTGCCCACCAAGGCAAAACTGGCGGCCAGCAAGCGCACCGGCAACCAGTCAAACGCATGCCGCAGTTGCCCGGCGCGCTCGGCCACCAGAGGGTTGCGGCTGTGTTCACTGGCCAGCGCCAGCAGGCGATAAGCCAGGGCGGCGACCGGGCCCAGCAGGAAGTACCAGAAAATCACCGCAAAAAAGCTCTGATAGGCCTGCCACAACAGATGGCCCTGAACGCGCTCCAGCAGTTGCTCGCCGCTGTCGGCGCCCAGTTTCAGGTCGCGTTCGGCTACATGTTCGGCGGCTTGCAGGTCCCCACGCCGCCAGGCATCGCGAAACGGACCGAGGCCGGCCAATAGATCACCACGCCCCAGGCTGTAGATCACCACCAACAGGTGCACCGGCAGCGCCAACAGGCCATACGCCACGGGCTCCAGCACCAGCAGCAACAGCGCCAGCAACGCCACCGGCAGCAACACCAATACGGTCAGGATCAGCCACGGGCGCTTGCCCATGCGCGGGCTCGCTTCCAACTTGGCCAATTCGCGCAACCAGCCGCCGTCACGCTGCAACCGCTGGCGCAGGGCCGAGAACTTCTCGATCCACACCGCCAGCACCAAAACCAGAAAACTCATCGTGCGTGTCCTCCATCCTGCAGGGCGCTGCGAAAGCGCGTCCAATCAAAAGCGGGGCCGGGGTCGGTCTTGCGTCCCGGAGCAATATCGCTGTGGCCACAAATACGCTGCGCGGTGATGCCTGGGTAGGCCTTGAGCAACTGGCGGCTCAGGTCGATCAATGACGCATATTGAGCGTCGGTGAAGGGCAGATCGTCCGTCCCCTCCAGTTCGATGCCCACGGAAAAGTCATTGCACGTTTCACGCCCTTCGAAACACGAGACTCCAGCATGCCAGGCCCGGTCGTTGCAGGACACAAACTGCGTCACATCGCCGTCGCGCTCAATCAGAAAATGCGCAGACACGCGCAGGTCGGCGATCCCTTCAAAGTAGGGATGTTCCGTGACATCCAGGCGATTCTGGAAAAACTCCTGCACCTTGCCGGTGGCGAACTGTGCCGGAGGCAGGCTGATGTTATGCACCACCAACAGTGAGATTTCGCCTGTGGGGCGCTCGTTGAAGTTGGGCGAAGGGCAATGGGGAATGCCCTGACACCAACCACTGGCGGGGTCCAACTGCATACAGGATCCTTGAATGTGACTAATTATGACCAGTATGCCGCGTTCGACCCTGTGGTTGCGATCACTTGCCGCGATTGAGTTGACGCAATTGACTGATCACAGCCGTCAGCGCGCGTTCGAACAATGCCCCATCGTCCAGGGTATGCAGTGCGCCGCGCTTGAACGCCCGCGCCAGTTGGCCGGCGTTTTTCTCCAGGACCTTGAGCCCCGTGCGGCCGACAAAAATATAGGTATTGGCCGGCGCCATGATCGCCAGCAATTTGCAACGCAGGGCGTCAGCCTGGTCTTGCTGGAACACGACCCAGCTACCGAGCCGTAGTTGGCGCACCTTGAGCAGATCAGGATCATCGTCCGCCAGGCCTTCGGCCGAATCGGGCGGCAGCACACTGAACACAAAAGGCTCGCGCACTTCGAGCAAACCTTCGCCGTCGGGCGGCCGAACATGCAGGGCCTGCAGGCGAACAAAAAAATCACGGCTGCTGAACGGGTCGAACGCGGCGCTGGCCAAGCCGTCGCGCAATGCCTTGAGCAAGCGCGGCAACTGCTCCAGCAAGTGCCGTCCGGCTTCGGTATCTGCCTGCAGGCCGACGCTCCATATCAGCTCGTCCATGGTGCGCAGCGCCGCCTGCCATTGCACCGACTGCTCGCCGTGCTTAAGGCAGGTCAAAAGCAGCACCTGGCTCCAGGCCTGCTGTAAAAACTGCACGACCGCGTGCGGCAACACCTTGCCCAGCAGCCGTCGATTCAAGGCGTCGGCTACCCGCTGCCGGGCGGCTTCGGTGAGGACGCGCCCGGCCTCGGTATCGAGGGTGTGCTGTTCAAGCAGCTCGCTGCGGCGCTGCTCTTGGGCGATAAACCCACAGAACTCGGCGAGCAGTTGGGAAAAAATCAGCGGATCTTCGACATATTCATTGAGCAAACGCTGCACCACCTGCTCGATGCGCATGTACAGGCTGTCGCGCGCGTAGTCATCCACAGGGCTCCAGGCCATGGCCGCTGCCGCGAGTTCATTGAGCAGGCGCCGGGCCGGGTGGCCGGCACGGCTGAAGAAGCTCTTGTCCTGCACCGCCACTTTCAACAGCGGGATCTGCAAGCGCGCAATCAGGGCCTTGAAGGCATCCGGCACGGCGCGGTCATTGAGGATAAATTCGAACAGCAACGCGATCAGGTTGATCACGTCTTCATCCACCGCTTCCACCACCCGTGACTTGCCACTTTTGACGCTGACGCGGGTTAGCAACTGCTCGAGTTGGTTGCGCAGGTCAAAATCGTCCTCGGCATCAGGCTCCGGCACGTATTGCTGCAAATGCGATAACAGCCGCACGAGGTCGCGGGTGGCGATGGGCTGGGGTGCGGCGCTGGCTTCCAGGGTGGGCGCGACACTACCGCGTACTGCGGCCAGCAACGTCTGCAAGGCGGCGAATGCCTGTTGGCCATTTTCATCGACGGGCTGATCGGCCGCCGGCATTGCCGCTTCGCGCTGGTGATCACGGGCGGCGCGCCCGCCGGGGCGACGGGACGGTACAGCCTTGAGTTCGGGCAACACCCCGGTAGCCACCAGCAATTGATTGGCTTCGCAGTAGAGCTGGTCGGCGTCACTGAGCACGTATTTCTCAAACAGCTTGAGCATGATCAGTTTGACCCGGATCTCCACGCCCAGGCTGCGCCCCGCCTGCAGAAAAAATTCGCACAGCTGCGCCGGCCCCAAGGGGTTTTCACGATCATCCAGGCGATTGCCCAGCACGGCGCTCAAGCGCGCGGTGAGTTGTGACAGCGCCAGGCCGTCGCGGTGGTGTACCCGGCCAAGCATGGCGTCAAGCGCCACGGCTTTTTCCTGCTCATCCTTGGAGGTGCCCGGCGTCGTGTCATAGGACAAAGCCGGCACCCGTTGAAGCACACCACGCCCCGCCAGGCCCAACTCGGCAAAGGCGTCGAACAGCCTCTGCATGAACACGCGCTCAAAGTTCTTGCGCTTGAGGCGCAGGTCGCGCATGGCTTCGAAAAAAATATGGTGGTCGAGGTTGTTGCCGGCCTTGTCAGCCATTTCGAACAAGGTGTCGTCGGCGTTATCGAACAGCTCTTGCAGGCCCTGCTGCAATTGTTGCGCAGCCTTGTCGCGAACCTGCTGCAACACTATCGGCAGACGGGCCAGCGGCGATGGCATGGCATGCGCCGTGCTGATTGGCACCACCTTTCCGTCATTGTGCATCCTGGCCTCCTGAAACGGCGGTATTGAGTTGGGAAATATCGGGTACAGGCCCGTTGGGGCGCTGCGAATAACCGGTTATCACCAGCACGTCAAAGCTATGACGCCAATTGCAAGGCGCGAGATTATCTTGCAAATGAGAGGGGTTGCGCCAGCAAACTCTGACATTGCGCTGTAAATGAGTGGTGAGCCTGGGTTCGCACGCACGCAGCCCCTATAATCGGGGCACTTTGTTTGTGGAGCCTGTTATGCCGAACCTCCGTCTTGCCGACCTCACCGCCGAAATCGAAGCCAACGTGCGCCGCGCACTGCTGGAAGACATCGGCAGTGGCGATATCACCGCGCAGTTGATCCCGGCCGAACGGCTGGCCACGGCCAACATCATTACCCGTGATGCCGCCGTCATCGCCGGCACGGCCTGGGTGGACGCGGTGTTCCGCCAACTGGACCCACGCGTCGCCGTGCATTGGCACGTGGCCGACGGTGAGCGCGTCAGCCCCAACCAGGCACTATTTCACCTTGAAGGCCCGGCACGTTCATTGCTCAGCGGCGAACGCTCTGCGCTGAATTTCCTGCAATTGCTGTCCGGGGTAGCCACGCGCGCGCAATCCCTGGCGGACTTTGTCGCCAGCACCCAGGTCAAGTTGCTGGACACCCGCAAAACCCTGCCGGGCCTGCGCCTGGCGCAAAAGTATGCTGTGACCTGCGGTGGCTGCCACAACCATCGCATCGGTTTATATGACGCGTTCCTGATCAAGGAAAACCATATCGCAGCCTGCGGCGGCATCGCCCAGGCCATCACCGCCGCCCACAAAATCGCCCCCGGCAAGCCGGTGGAAATCGAAGTGGAAAGCCTGGATGAACTGCGCGAGGCACTGGCGGCGGGCGCCGATATCATCATGCTTGATGAACTGAGCCTGGAGGATATGCGTGAAGCCGTGCGCCTCAACGGCGGCAAGGCAAAGCTGGAAGCCAGCGGCGGGATCAATGAAACCACCCTGCTGCCCATCGCTGAAACCGGGGTGGACTACATCTCCATCGGGGCGATGACCAAGGATGTGAAGGCGGTGGATTTGTCGATGCGGCTGAGCATCTGAGGGCTGATCGTTTTAGTGAGCGGGCTTGCCCGCTCACTACGGCGTGTCTGCGTCAGACGACCAGATTATTCATCTCGCAATACTCTTCCCAATCGACACCCAACACCTCGGCCGCCTCTTTGTGCAAGGCCAGCCGTGCCGCTTCGAATTCTTCCGGCGTGGAGGTGTACTTGAGGGTCAGCTCCCAAGGCTGAAGACTCTGGCTCTCGGCCTCGTCCTCGAATGCCCACTGAATCTGGTCGCGCTGGTCATCGGCGCTCAGGTCCTTGATTTCGTCTTTAAGCTGCGGCGTGGCCTCAAGGTATTTCTTGAGTGCTTCTTCGTGCCGAGCTTCCTGGGTCATTTCAGTTGTGGTCATGTCGTTCTCTTAGATCGAGGAATGGGGATGCATCTGGGACATCAAGGTTGCGCAGATACAAAAGAGCAGGCACGAATGCCGACTCGTCTGGCCTTCAGAACCATTCTGGGATCATCTGAAAACATTGCCTTTGAAACACGTCTATTGAAACAGTGATGCTCTTTTGCCCGAGACAGGAATCGAACCTGCGACCTTCGCGTTACGAGTGCGCTGCTCTACCGACTGAGCTACACGGGCGGTGGGCTAAAGCTAGCACCGCATCCGGCGTCCGGCAACTCGCGCCTTTTTTAGCGGGCAATAACGCCTTGGGCCCAGAAGCGCGGTTGCAGATGACGGCCTTCCCCGCTCAGGTACGCCTGCTGGGCATGCTTGATGTGCGGCACGTCGCGAAGCGCAACCCCGACCAGCAGACCAACGGCCAGCACGCTCAATACCCTCCACGCGAACCAGGCCGGCGGCAGCGCGGCGGTGGCGGGCGCCTGCCACACATGCAACGCCATCAGCCAGCCCACCACCAGCGCCAGCCAGACCTGGGAGTTGGGCATCACGATCACCCCATCGACCATGGATTGCACCAACGCCGCGACCAACGCGGCAAACAGGCATAACCGCAGCAGGTCCACGCGCGCGGCGCAAAGCATGCGCCTGCGCAGCAGGCCCCACGTAGCCCATCCGGCTCGCCACGCCAATACCGCCACGCACAGGGCCGAGGGCACGCCCCATTCGCTGGCCCACTGCAGGATTGCTTGATGGGGATGGGCGGCAATCTCGTTGGCGATATCCGCAAAATGCATCGGGCCAAAGCCCAGCCACGGATGCTCGACAAGCATGTGCCACGCCTGCCACCAGATCGCCTCCCGGCCCGACAGTGTCGTAGTGAGACGATCACCAGCGTCCTTGGTTGTCTCGAACCCCAGGTATTGCGCCAGCAGCGTGAATGCCAGCCAATACAACACCAGCCCGCCCAGCACCGCCGCCAGTTGCCACCCCAGCCAACGTCGACCAACCGGCCCCAGCACCGCGAGCACCAGCCCCGCCGCGCTCATGCCGAGCCAGGTGCCGCGCGTGCCACCGCTGATCGCTATCAGCCACCAGACGCACAGCAACGCCAACACGCCCCCTCGCCAAACGCGGGAGACAGTGGGCATCAGCAAGGGCAGCGCCAGCAACGGCAGGGTGAATGTCTGGAACTGGCCGTAGAAGCGCTTGTTGGAAAAGCCGGACAGCAGCAGGTCTGGGTCCAGGGTGCGTTCGCCACTGGTGAACGCCAGGGCACCGGCATACAGGTATTGGATCGATTTGATCAGGCACAGCAGCACCACAATAAGGATCAGCACACGATCCAGCGACTCTCCGCCGTGACGGCGGAGCAAGGCAAATGCCAGCGTGATCGCCGCACAGCTGACAAACAGTGCCACTTCAATCAGTGCCCACACAGGCTGATGGGCCAGCGCCGAAGACACCAGGCCCAACCCGATGATCAGCGTCAGGCCCAGGGCCGTGGGCCGATCCACCAGCGACACGGCAGGGGCGACCGACAACCCGTAAAGCACCGCACAGAGCCCGATGGCGATCTGCATGACACGCTGCAGGTCATGCCCGCTGAACGGCGCGCAAATCCCAACCGCCAGCAGGCACACCACGACCACCAGGAAAATATTGCCTCGCTGCGGTACGGATAACACCATCGGCCACCTCTACGTCCCTGTGGATGGTTGAGCAGTTACGCCCCGTCAGTGCCGCAACCTTTACCGACGTATTTCCCTTCGGCGGTTGTGGTGCACTTCCAGCCGGTGGCGGCGGTGCGCGTCAGGCTGATGGTCTTGCCCAGCACCGGCGCAGGGGCGTCGAGGATTTCGCAGCTGATGCTGCCCGCCCCCGTGGCCACATCACCTACCACGTCGATTTTGCAGTTGGCGGTGGGGCTGGTGCCGCCGATCAACTCCAGTTTCGGCACGGTGCCCTCGTTGATGACGCTTTCGTATCCGGCCTTCAGCGCAGTGATTTCAGCCAGGCCGGCGGTGAACTTGGCCTTGGCCTGGTGGGTGGTGTACATGGGCAGGCCGATAGTGGCCAAAATGCCGATGATCGCAACGACGATCAGCAATTCAATCAGGGTAAAGCCTTTCTGACGTATCACATTCACTCTCCAGAATAGAACTCATGACAAGGCGCATCCTGCGCCCCGTGTTGTGCTGCGGCGCCAGTGTACTCACCCGCGAGTGCTCAATCGCCCGCAAGACGCACATTCTGACATTTTATTGGCCAACGCCAGCCAGCCCGAATCCGTCACCTGACTAAGCTATAAATCTTCTACGACCCGTGTGCGGAACCGTTACATGAACAACGCTTCGACGACATATACCTGGGAAGGCATCAACCGCAAAGGGCGCCGGGTGGGCGGACACACCCGCGCGCACAACCCCGCCCTGGTCAAGGCGCAATTGCGCCAACAAGGCATCAGCCCCGGCCGCGTGCGCAAAAAAAACCCGTTACTGCCCAGCCTCTACCCACCGATAAAAACAGCCGACATCACCCTCTTCACTCGCCAACTGGCTACGCTGCTCAAAGCCGGGATCGCCCTGCTGCAGGCCTTCGACATCATCAGCGAAGGCTTCGAAAACCGCCCAGTCCGCGCGCTGGTGCACGGGCTCAAACAGCAAATCGCCGCCGGCACCAGCCTGGCTGAAGCACTGCGCAAACAACCCCGCTATTTCGATGAGCTGTATTGCAACCTGGTGGCTGCTGGCGAACAGGCCGGGGCGCTCGAAACCCTGCTGGAGCGCGTGGCGACCCATCGGGAAAAAAGCGCGCAACTCAAGGCCAGGATCCAAAAGGCCATGACTTACCCTATCGCGGTATTGGTGATTGCCAGCCTCGTGACGGGCGTGCTGCTGATCCACGTGGTGCCACAGTTCCAGGCGCTGTTTGCCGGCGTCAACGGCCAACTGCCAGGGTTTACCTTGCACGTCATCAATCTGTCTGCGTTCATGCAGCAGGCCTGGTGGCTACTGGCGCTGGGCCTGGGCGCGGGCGTCATCGGGCTGCGCCATGCCTATCGAGCCTCGCCGGGTTTTCGCTACTGGCTGGATGCCGGTTTGTTGAAAGCGCCTCTGGCAGGCAAACTGCTCACAAAATCCGCCGTCGCCCGCTTCGCCCGTACCCTTTCCACTACCTTCGCCGCCGGCGTCCCGCTGGTGCAGGCATTGGATTCGGTGGCAGGGGCTGCCGGGAGCGGTCCGTTCAAACAGGCAATCGAACATATGCGTCGCGATGTATCCACCGGCATGCAATTGAATCAATCCATGGCCATCAGCGGCCTGTTCCCAGGCATGGCGATCCAGATGACGGCGATCGGCGAAGAGTCGGGCACACTCGAGCGCATGCTGGAAAAGGTCGCCAGCCACTATGAAGCGGATGTCGACAACCTGGTCGATAACCTCACCAGCCTGATGGAGCCGCTGATTATGCTGGTACTCGGGGGTATTGTCGGAGCGCTGGTCATCGCCATGTACCTGCCGGTCTTTCAACTGGGGAGCGCATTTTGAGCCAGCTGCTAAGCGAGCACCCGTGGGCCTTGGTCACGATGGCAGCGGTGCTGGGGCTGATAGTCGGCAGCTTTATCAACGTGCTGGTGTGGCGCCTGCCCAAAATGCTCGACCGCGAATGGCGCGCGCAGGCCCTTGAAATGCTGGGTCTGCCCGCAGAACCCGCCGAGCCGACCTACAACCTGTTACACCCCAATTCCTGTTGCCCACGCTGCGGGCATGCGATCCGCCCCTGGGAAAATATTCCAGTGCTCAGCTATCTGGCGCTCAGGGGCCGCTGCGCTCACTGCCGGGGGGCAATCAGCGCACGCTACCCTTTCACCGAGCTTGCCTGCGGGTTGACCTCGGCGTTGGTGGCCTGGCATTTCGGCTTCGGCTGGCAGGCTGGCGCGGTGCTGGTGGTGAGCTGGGGGCTGCTGGCAATGAGCCTGATCGATGCCGACCATCAGTTGCTACCGGATGTGCTGGTGCTGCCGCTGCTGTGGCTGGGGCTGATCGTCAATGGCTTTGGGCTGCTGACCACGCTACCCGACGCCCTGTGGGGCGCGGTGCTCGGATACATGAGCCTTTGGAGCGTGTTCTGGCTGTTCAAGCTGGTCACCGGCAAGGACGGCATGGGCCACGGCGACTTCAAGTTATTGGCATTGCTCGGAGCCTGGGGTGGCTGGCAGATGCTGCCGATGACACTGTTGATGTCGTCGCTGGTGGGGGTGTTTATCGGCCTGATCCTGATGCGTGTGCGCAAGGCTCAAGTATCGACACCCATGCCGTTTGGTCCGTATCTGGCAATTGCCGGCTGGATTGCATTGCTCTGGGGTGGTCAAATAACCGACTTCTATTTGCAGTCTGTCGGTTTCAGATGACCACTTCTGTTGCAGCACCTTGGATTCTCGGCCTTACCGGCGGCATCGGCAGCGGTAAAAGCGCGGCGGCCCAACATTTTATCGACCTTGGCATAGACCTGGTGGACGCCGACCATGCCGCCCGCTGGGTGGTCGAACCCGGCCGTCCGGCACTGGCACGCATCGCCGAGCATTTTGGTGACGGCGTGCTGCAGCCTGACGGCCAGTTGGACCGCGCCGCATTGCGCAAGCTGATCTTTGAAGTTCCCGAAGAGCGCCTGTGGCTCGAAGGCTTGCTGCACCCGCTGATAGCCGAAGAGATTCGCAGCCACCTGGCGCGAGCGCGCTCGCCGTACGCGATCCTGGTATCGCCGCTGCTGATCGAATCCGGCCAGTACAGCATGACCCAACGCATCCTGGTGATCGATGTGCCGCAAGCGCTGCAGATACAGCGTACCCTGCAGCGCGACGGCATCAGCGAGCAACAGGTGCAGGCGATCCTAAAGGCGCAATCCAGCCGCGAAGACCGCCTGAACCATGCCGATGACGTGCTGGTCAACGATAAAGACCTCGCCTGGCTACACGCAGAGGTCGAGAGACTGCATTACTTTTACCTTACTTTGCGTGGAGGCCGATCATGAGCCAACCCTTGACCGTCGACTGCCCAACCTGCGGCGCACCCGTGGAATGGAAAGCGACCAACCTCAACCGGCCATTCTGCTCGGACCGTTGCAAACTCATCGACCTGGGTGCCTGGGCCGCTGAAGAACACAAGATCCCAGTGGCACCGGACGCTGAAGACGAGCTGTTTTCCGAGGACCTGCCGCCACGCCATTAAGGCCGCATAAAAGCATATTCCTGCTGGTCGTCGAGGTTCTCTGCAAGGTATTGCAGCTCGTCGGCCAGATCTTCGAAACTGCGCACACCCTTGCTCTGCTGTACCACGGCGCTGAGCATTGCGCGCAGGGTCAAGCCGGGGTCAAAACCGATTTCCTGTGCCGCATCCTGACTTCTGCGTAGCTCCTGCCGTGCCCACTCATACACACTCATGACCCGCGCTCCTGAAGAAATTTGGCAGAGCATGGGCCCGCTTGGCCGCCTGGGGTTTGATCTGGATCAACGCTGTGAATCGTCATCCTTCCAGGGCGCCGAGAGGTAGCGCGTACGATTGAAGGTCTCCAGCCATTCCGGGCAGAACACCACCAGGGCGCTGATCAGCATGCCGTTGATAAAGGCTTCGGGGAAGATGATCAACCACAGGTAGCCGACGAAATCCTCCAGCCATTCGGGCATCGCAAACCGGCCGTCGAACCACAGCACGCCCAACCCCAGCAACAGGCAGAGCAAAGCCGACAGCGCGGCAGCAAAAAAACCGGAACAAAAGATATACACAAAGGGATTGCGCGGTTGCGCTCGTTCCACCAGCAGTGCGCAGCCTTCGGTGACCAGCACCGGCAACGCAATCAATAACAAACCGTTGACGCCCAGAGCGGCGAGGTCCTGACGCCCGAGTAACATCAAACCCAATTGCGCCGCGAAGCCGCCGACGATTGCCAGGGGCCAATCCAGTAACAGGGTTACGGCCGTCATGCCGATAAAGTGGTAGGAAACGCCGGTGTCGAAATCCCGCCGGACCAACCACAACATGAACAACGCGAATACCGTACCGAACAGCAGATGTTGACGTCGGCGATCGGCAAACAACTCAACCCACGGCGAGCGCAGGACCGCCCAGGCCACCACCGGCGCATACAGCAGCCAGCCGATGCTCAGAGTGCTCGGCGCCAGCACTGCTGCACTGATCACAGACGAAATACCGCTGCAAAAAACCTCACCACACACCTCTACATTGGCGTTGAAGTAGAGTCGCCAGTCTACACCGACCTTTTATAGCAGGACTTCCTGCGGTCATCATTTGAGCGCTAAGCTGCAAACATGGATGACTCAGATTACTTGCGCCTGCTCACCGTGGCGGCCGAACAAGCCAATGCGTTCCTGTCCAATGCCCGCAAATGGGAGCGTGAGCGTTGGGTCTGTCAACGCCTGCTGCAAGGCCTGAACGTGCCTTACCGCGCCGAAGAATTCCACGCCGCAGGGCAAGAGCCGCCGGATGTGCTGTTTCGCGACGCCAGTTTCGAGGTGTTTTTTGTGCTCGATGAAGGCCGGCGCCTGAATGACGAATGGCGCGACGAGTTACTGCGCCGTCGCAGCGCCTTCTCCTTGAGCCAACTGGTGCGGCGCGAGGCAAAGCCGCGACGCATCCCTGCCCATGAATTCCTGTTGCGCCTGGCGCCCACATTGCGCAAAAAAGCGCACAACTACAAAGAACGCGGCATGGACCTGGGCGAGTTGGATATCGTCGCCTTCACCAGCCTCAAGCGCGAAGTGCTCGACCTCAACAGTCACTTCCCTCCTCCCACGGAATACCTGCGCCAAGGCTGGCGCTCGCTGTCATTGGTGGGGCCGACGTTTGCGCGGGTGCTGTTCGCCCACCCGGACGCGCCGGATTTCTTGCGCAATAACCTGGGCCGCAGCATAGTGTTCGACGTGGGCATCAGCCTCTGATCCCCCCGGACTGTAACGTGGCGCCCCCTTGCAACGTCTACCTGACGAGGCTCTATATGACCAGCCGCCTGAAACCCGACGACCAACAGCGTGTCGAAGAGTACCTGCAACTCTCCCAGAACAGAGTCGAGCGCAAGCCTTTCCGGCCGTGGCTGCTCTTCTGTGTGGTGCTGGTGGCGGTGATTGGGCTCGGCCTGCTGAGCCGCCTTTTGAGTTACCTGACGCTATGAGCTGCCTGGCGCTCGCGGGGGTAACTGCTCCGATTTCTTTTAGCCTTGCGAGATATCCCCATGACCCATCGTATTATTATCGTCGGCGGCGGCGCCGGCGGCCTGGAGTTGGCTACCCGCCTGGGTAAGACTCTGGGCAAGCGCGG
>Ga0207650_10000434_pt1 | contig 36353 bp, 36 predicted proteins | sample KBSS63metaG_FD_184325 | JGI IMG/M metagenome (GOLD analysis project Ga0207650, IMG submission 184325) | Switchgrass rhizosphere microbial communities from Kellogg Biological Station, Michigan, USA - KBS S6-3 metaG (SPAdes) (version 2) | ecosystem: Host-associated > Plants > Roots > Rhizosphere...
ACACGGAAGATGGTCATCAAAAGGAGATTGAACTTGAGCGTATCAATTGTCATCACAATTTTACGCAACGAGAAAACCACTTCAATGAGGACGTATGGATAACACGGAAAGGCGCAATCCAGATGAAAGCGGGCCAGAAGGGCGTAATTCCCGGATCCATGGCAACGAGCAGCTATATCGTCTCCGGCTTGGAGAATAAAATGGCCTATCATTCTGCCCCGCACGGCGCCGGAAGAAGATTCTCGCGCGGTGAAGCAAGGCGCAGGTTCACCATGGAGGATTTCAAAAAGGCAATGGCGGGAATCGAGTGCCGTCATTCAGCAAAACTCATTGATGAATTGCCGATGGCTTACAAGGATATTGACGAGGTGATGGAGAATTCGAAAGAGCTTGTGAAAGTCGATCATCGTTTAAGACAAGTCGTAAGTATTAAAGGCGACTGATGTCAAAGCAACGCCAACAACTCGCGTCTGGAATTGCAGCAATAAAATGCACAATCCTACGCCGCCGTATCGTGGGGATCTCTAAAGGCAATTGTTCGGTCCTGTGCCGAGAGTGCCGTTTATTTTCCACCCGAATAAGGAATCGCCAATCCAACGACAATGAGGACGAGCCCTGCGATCACTAGCGGCGAAGTGCCCGCCTTAACTCCTGCAAGGCCCATGACTAAACCGATTATGAATAGGACCGCGCCGATCAATCCTCTGAAATTCATAAGGAGCTCTAACGGAAACCGGGTCTAAGAACGAGGCAAGTACGAGCAAGGTTCAGCCGTCTGAACGAATATCATTCCTTCCAAACAAAAGTATCTGGTTCGACAATCTGACCATTTCCGGTGATCGCAACTTGCCTAATACGGTTGCAACTCGCGTAGATAATGGCTTCTTCCTGATATATTGTTCCCGGAGCCGACGCGACGAACGTAACGAATTTGTCAACAATGATTTTGTTTTCAGCATCGAAAACAACAGCTTCTATCCAAGGGTTAGCCAGAGAAGCACGACTATTTGTTAAATCGAACTTAAGAGAACAGAAATCGTTGGGGGCAGCGGTTTCCTTCGATACAGCTAATTTGTATTTAGGTTGTACGGCGACGGGAGTTACGCAGCCGTAGAGATTCCCCGCCATCAGAAGTGCGAGCCATCCAAATCGTTTCATGCTATAGCCTCCCCGGCAACCAATGGATGCTCCCTTTATCGACCAGTATCAAGCTCAAAAAATCCAACCCCCATCCGCACCCTCGGAACGTGGATGCTGCGGATCTCGACGGGGGATCGTTTGTGCGCTGTTGAAAGGCTTGGTGATCAAGGCAATCGAAGGCTTCCGGCCCATCACACCCAGCAGGAAAAGTAACGCGCAAAAGGACCATAAAAACCCGTGGAACGCTGTTCGCGCAACGGCCGGGCATTCTTTTGCGCTGTATATTTTGTCTCTTGAATCTTCATTCCACTAACGACGAATCCGCGCCAACGTGAGAATTGTTGCCGCGATTATTTTCCACCCCCATTGTGCGTCATGACTCCATACACCCTATAAGCCTTCCGTCGTTGGCCCATGGACTTTACCGCCCGCCGCATGAATGTCCAGACGGGCCGCCTCAAGCGATTTTTCTATATTTTGATGGGCATTTTTCTTAGCTCCGGATCAGCGCTACCAATTTTGTTACCCTTTTTAAACTGCCGAAAGCTCACAACGATACGGCGCCACGGGAGCGGCAACGCGGCGTTTATTTCTCGGCCGCCGCTGCAAAATTATTTGCCCTATGGAAGACCAAATATATGCTTGTTAGATTTTTTTTGTGGAAAAGCCGAGAAGCAGCTGCCGACACAAAGAATGCGTGGAGTGCCGGGCCATCTCCGCTCCCCCACAAACCAGCCGGTTTTACATTTGCTGCAAATGCTTTGACCTGCATCAACGAGAAAAGCCTTACCCCCGGCAGCGGTCTCATAGCTGATCCAAAAGATGATGCAATTTAACGATGCCCACCCGAGCAGCGTCTTAGTCGGTCTCAGTGCATAGCTGTCTAGGCTGTTCATACATGGGTACACTTTTTGTTAAAAGTAAAGGATTTGCCGCCAGGCGCTTGAACTGATACAGCGATCTCTCGATTAGAACAAATTGCCGCTTTGGAATTGGCATAATCGAACTGCTTTCTTAATGGCGCATTCGTAATTCTAATGTTGACAAGACTGGGTTAGGCAATGGATATTGAACAGGTTCAACGAAGTTTAGTGCCAGCCGTAACGGCAAAGGGGGGAACATGATATGGATACGATAGACCGAAAGGATGCCTACACCGTTGCTTCGCTGGCCGATCTCGCGAAGATTTACGCCAAGCCGTTGCCCAACGTGGCCAGCAAGGAGACCGACCACATTACGGAGGTCGGGCGCACCTTTATCGCGGCATCACCGTTCCTGGTGCTCGCGACCTCGAACGGAACCAGCATCGACTGTTCGCCCAAGGGCGATGCGCCGGGCTTCGTGCAGCTGCTCGACGATCGCACACTGCTGATCCCCGACCGGCCAGGCAACAACCGCATTGACGGGATGAGAAACCTGCTGGTCAACCCGAAGGTCGGTATCATTTTCATGGTCCCGGGATCGAACGAAACGTATCGCGTAACCGGCAGTGCGAGGATCAGCACTGACCCGGAGTTGCTGAAGCGATTCGAGGTGCAGGGCAAGCCACCGCGCGTGGTCATCGTCGTCGCTGTCGACGAGGCCTTCAATCACTGTCCCAAAGCGTTCATGCGGGCGAAGCTGTGGGATACGAAGGAGCGGCCGAGCGGTGCGCCGAGCCATGGCGACTTCGCAGCTGCCCGAGACGGCAAGGACGCTGCCTACGCCAAGGCTTATAACGAGAAATATGCCGAGCGTCTGAAGACGGAGCTTTACTGATTCGCGTTTGGTGACGCAGCACGCTCGAGCCAATCAGTATTTTCTTCAGCTTTTTTCGCTCCCTCTCGATATGCCTTAGAGTGAGCGCGACTTGCTCTCGACGGTGTCGTAACTGGTAGCGCTAGGAGAATTGTGCGTTTTGATCTTACGTCAACCGATCGCTTTATAGCGCTGAAGTTCCCAAAAAATGGTGGGCAATCCGACTAAGATAACCAATTCCGCAGCAAACCAGAAGTTAAACGGCAGTAGCACCATCGCTATCGTCGTTGAGATTAGGACTTCGTAAAGCATTACACCTCTGACTTCACCATTAGTTTCCGCCGGGTTTACGTCTCTAGAGCAAGCACGGTACCTGTAGTTTAGTGCTGAGAGCGGAATAACTTTAGGGAAGTTAGGTTCATGTGCGAGGATCCGGTTGTTTCTGAAGTAAGACTGTTGTTAAAAAAATTTACGACAGAGTAGCCCGATTACCTCGCGGCGACAGCGCACCGGCCACTTCCTCCCCATTCCGTTGAGAAAAGCGGGCGCAAATCAGCTAGCGTAACTGTGCTAAAGTTGCTCGGAAATTCCGCATGGCGTGGACAATCACCGGTGAAACAAACCGATAGGATTAGCCCGGAGAATTGATGGTGAGCAGGCTGCAATAACCAACGGGTTAACGAAAGTTGATGATGCCCAGATTCACCATGAGCGATGAACAGTTCAAGCGTGGCAACAGAGGGGTGAATTAACTCGCGGTATTAAAGCCGCCTTGCCACTAAGACTATGCGGAAGGAAAAACGGACGGTATTGGGGCCTATCTTCGTAAGCGCTTTCAGTAAACCTTGGTGCGTCATTGCCCCGGGCGCGGCATCACTTAGTCGGAAGCGACACTCTGAATGTAGTCCCTTTGCCCAATTCGCTCACGTAGTCCACGGTTCCATGATGATCACTTATAATCTGCTGTACAATTGAAAGCCCTAAGCCTGTTCCTTCGGGTTTGGTGGTTTTGAAAAGATGAAATGGCTCGAAACCCTCGGGGATACCCTGGCCGCCATCGTTGAATTCAAGCACGACGTAAGCACTGGACAGGTAACCCCTCACGGTGAGGAAGCCGCCTTTGGGCATGGCCTCAAACGCGTTTTTAGAAAGATTTAGAATAACCTGTTTAATTTTCTCCTGATCGAGCTGTACCAAAGGCAGGTTCTCGTCAAACTCAAGCGTAACGGTGATGCCAGAATTCCTATAATTCTGAAGATTGGGAGCGAGAACTTGCTCGACCAATTGGCGTAAGCTGCTGGCTTGAAAATTTAACGTCTGCGGTCGCGCCAGAGATCGATAATCACGGAGTAAGGAGGTTAATCGCTGAATTTCTTGATTTGCTGCGTCAATGGTCTCTCGCAAGATCGGATTGTGAAAGTCCGAATCGGCGAGCACATCGCCGACGAGTTGTAAGGAACCAGAAAGACCGTTTAGGGGATTGGCAATCTCATGAGCAAAGACGGCAGCGGTGGTTCCGAGAGTCGCCAGGCGTTCCGCCTCATAAAGTCGTTGCTCGGATGCTTTGCGCTCCGTAATGTCGCGCACCACCTTCGCGAAGCCAGTCAGGTTTCCGGAACTATCACGAATCGCACTGATCAGCACATTAGCCCAAAAAATAGACCCGTCCTTGCGCACGCGCAGGCTTTCGTCTTCGTATCTGCCCTTCCTCGCAGCGTGTTCCAAATTACGCTGAGGTTTATTAATTCGAAGATCATCGGGCGTATAGAAGCGTGAAAAATGTTGCCCGATAATTTCTTGCGCACTATACCCCTTGATGCGTTGGGCACCAGAATTCCAACTGATCACAAATCCGTTTGGGTCCAAGATATAGATCGCGTAGTCCTGAATGCTCTCGATGAGCACGTGAAAGCGCTCCTCGCTCTGACGGAGCCGCTCGGTGGTTAAATCACGATCGGAGTTCTGCAACGCGGGTATTTCTACCTTGGGTTGACGAGCGGAAGGAAACCATCTCTTGACCATTTCCCGAATTTTCAGCATCGGTGAAATTGGCTTATCTGAAATAGCGGCGTTTTCGGGAGACATGTTGTTGATTTAACTCGCCAAACCGGCGAGAAAATGAATTCACATCTCCAACGCTGATGGATAACAGTCGTTACGGTGTGTTGCGATTTGCCGAAGCCGTAACTTTGTTCAGTAGTTCCGAGAGGGAAACGGGCTTTTCTAGGTAAGTGACAGCGAGGTCTTCCGCCCATTTTTGCACCTGGGCTGAGCCGAACGCGGTAACAAGAATACAGGGAGTACCGGGAGAGATTCGCTGCTGGCAGGCGATAACGTCCAGCCCATCCGTCACGCCAGTCATGCGTAGATCAGAGATGAGAACATCGTATTTATCTATCGAAGTAATGAGATGCATCGCTTCTTCGCCATTCGCGGCCTCATCCACTTCGAGCTGCGCACGCCGAAGATAGATCGCGGTGTTCCTGCGGGTAAGGATGTCGTCTTCGACAAGGAGAACTCGGGTTGGCATTGCGAGGGCGTTCACGCGAACTGAACAGGGTGAACTGTATTGAATTTAATTTGGCCGGTCAAGAGGCGCAATCAGCGCGGCTGAAATTAAAAGACAAAAATCAGCCTGGACAAGTCTATGGTGAGCCCGCTTTGGATGATCGATGCGTTGGCAAGGTTGATTTCTCACTCGGGCATCATCACCGCGGACGATTTCAAAGTCCAGTTAGATGAAGCGGATAAATTGTTCGCTATGACAAACGGCTCACGTAAACACGTTCGAGTGTTTCGTTGGGCCGAGTGTACCGAATTCATCAGAATTAATCGTCGATGTGGGCTCTGTCGGTGCGCGCGTTGTATTCGCAGCGTTCCCACCGATCTCTCCCGTCTTTTCTAACGACTAATCTAACTCTCCACTTCGCATTCGCATCCCTCTCGATGGAATCGACTGCGACATCTCGGTATCCGCTCGCGTTAGCCAACTCCACACAGCGTGACCGTGCAACGTCGATGTTGTTTCGCGAAGTGGGAAAAGGACCAAGCGTTGTACCCGGACGTTACGGCAAATGTTGGTAGCGGCGTTTTGTTTAGAAGGCTGGTTCTGGAGTATCAGAGTTCCTGAAGGACCTCGAGAATCAATTATGTCGTGCTCACAGATGGCATCAGTGATTTCGTTGGGGGCGGTAGTCGCCTAAATAATTTCACAACGGGGACCTCCCAGCCGGCCATAAAATGGATCGCCGCTCTCGTCATTAACAAAGCAGGATTGGAGCTCGCCCTGAGAGAAGCGAAAGCGAATTTCACGGAGGTTGCTGCGCAAACGGCTGCTGATTTGCGGTTCGGCTGAGGTTCCAATAACGGCCCGGTCTGGCAAGTTTCGCGACAAAAGATTAGCAACCGACTCATTGTCCTGAGCCGGAACAATCGGTCTCAAACACCAATGCACGAAGTTTCAAGACTGCTGCGTGTCCCCGGAGATGAAAAGCGGCCAAAGTCTGTGCTCATATCTCGATAATTTTTGCCTTCACGCCGTCTAATCACCACCTCTGACGCTTGAACCTGAATAGGTTTCTTTCGAAATTGTAACAGGCAAAGCTGCCTGATGCTTTACCTCCATTAAACCCCGTCATGTTGACTAAATTCATCCGAAGCTCCCGCGGGGAGAACGGCACGCCGAATGCTCAGAGATTATTCCCCGCTGGGGCAAGGAAAACTCGCACCTTCGATTTTACAACTTTGAATGCCTTGCTCCCAGCGCCATTTTTCGCCGGTCCAATGCGAAGGCTTCGATGACTATGTTGGTGATTTTACGTGCGGTTGCCTTATTCATCGGACTGCCATCGTCGCATCCAGCTTTCATCGCGAGGGACGGGAATGATAACCGAAAAAAGTACGACAGAATCGAGCCACGAGAGTGATCCTTAAGATATTTCTTGATGATAAGAGCTTTCATTGTCTCAAGCAGTGCATTCCGCCAGGCTCGCGCTCTAAGCTCCTCTTGGAAAAATCCGTTCCGTTAAACTTTTTCGGGAGCAATACCGTTATTAGCTGCGAGGAAGCCGAAGCTCGCAATCTATTATTATACGCTGGGCACTGTCCTGGCGTCATTGCTTCAATCCAGAAAGCCCTGCGTTCGGCAGGTTTACCTATAGAGTATCCGCCGGAAATGACTTCCCAACAAATGAAACGACGATTTCGTCCGAACGAATGATACGTAAACTGGGTGACAGCAAATCCACACCCGGAACAGTTGAGCTATAGGTCGGCAATTGGAGCCACAAACCCGGATCAACCGCAAAGGAAGGTGCTAACAACCTGTCTGAGCGTGTGGTTGAGGTCGGAGTTTAAAAGATTGTTGTCCAAAGAGCCTCGAATTGGGACCCTTCAAAGTAGCAGGTCATGGGGTGCGGTTTCGTCGCGATCAGCTGAACGTTCACAGTGCAGCTGAAGCCGTAAGTAAGCCATCGCTTGTTCACCGTCTCGAACTACCGACATTAAGTTGACGAGTTTGACGTCCGCCAAAGCTTCCTGCTCGAGCAGGATATCGTCTTCATTGTCTTCGACAGGATTTCCATCGGATGAGCATTCATGCGCGCTTGCTCATGTTTTAAGAGCAGCTAAAGGTAATTACGAAGTCCGAGCCGCCGCCTTCACTCGGCTTGACTCATGTGCTTCCGCCGTGAAGTTCGGATATCTGCCGCGCCTGCATGGGTAGCGATTCGGCTGTGGTTACGGTGACCGAGATATATTCGGTAAGGCCTTGCGCTTCCCTTCCATGAGTAGACGGATCGATGCGCTCGGAAATGACCACTCGAGCTTAGAGAAGAGCAGCATTGCCGTTGATTTTCGGAGTGCGGTGCTGGTATGCCGGGTTAGAATGAAGTGGGATCGATTTATCGAAAGGTTTCAGGGGAGCTGGGGTGGGAACCGATGAAGGAGTTCGAATGAAGTGTGCGCTCCCGAAGCCCCAGCCAGACTGGTTCTCAGCACAGAGTGTGCCCTCATGCCGTGCGCAGTTTAGAGAGTTTGCTGCAATCTGCGGAAAGTTAATTTTTCTTTGAGGCCGACAAAGCTGCCCGCTAAAGCTCACCCGAACCGGCTTCAGGTTAGATTGTCGGAAACAAAAAAGCGGTAGCGCCTTATCGTCGTAAGACGCGCTCTGCCATTACGGAACGTTCTTGTGCTAAGGCTTCACGGTAAACGCCTTGGATTTATGAGAAGGATCTTAAATTTTGCTTCCGTCGCAAACGAAAAACCGGGTCTGCTGCACATTCTAGCGTGGCAAAGGGCATCCCGAGGATGACAGATTAGGATACAGAAACTTTGTCGAAGATGAAGTCAGAGGGTTTCCGGCGGCCATTATGAGAAAGAGCTATCCGACCGTAAATAGTGAGCAGCTCACCAAAGCAACCGCCGAAAAAGTATTCGGCTGGAAAAGCATTCATAAGCATGACGGAAGGCTTATCGGCAAAAAACAGGATAAGGCGGGACGCTGGCGTCAAGGCCGAGTGCCCGATTACGCCGGTGACCAGCGTCAGGCGTATGCGATTGACGAGCGCATGAAACAGCTAGGACGATCGGAGCGATACCTTAAAGAGCTCGCCAGGATCAGCGGGGTCAACGATTTGGCGCCCGAATGGGCAACAGCCGAGCAGCGGAGGAGAGCAGCGCTCAAGGCAATTAAAAAATAGATTCAGGTTTTGATTGCGGAGTCGCTCGCGCGCTGCCAGGTCTCCGGCCAATCGTGAAAATCTCCGGCGTTTTCGTTTCCGATAATCAGGCTGTACATGAGCTCATCAGGAAAATCGTTGATTCGAACCCGCCAGATCACCCCGTCAACTTCCGTTGCCCACGGATGGAACGGGTCGCTGGTCGAGCTCCAGGAGAGCTCTCGACGCAAGTTGTCGATCAGTCCAGAAACTTGATGACTCGATCCTTTCTTTTTGCGGCGGTCTTCATTCTCCCACGCCGATGGCCGGTGACCTGCCCAGACGCGAACGTATTTCCATCCGTCCAAATCGGACTGCCCCAGTCTTCTTCCTTCTAGCCACAAACGACGCAGTGAGGGTCCGTAGGTGTGCGGCGTCTCCACCGATGCAGCGTCGAGCACCTTGAGCTGGCTGTTATTCTTGAGACACATCTCCAACGTCTCGCGCACCTTCGCGTCCCAGTCGAGGCGGTCGGTCTCCTCGAGATCACTGGCACGATTGCGCGCCAGCAGAGCGCGCTGTCCCTGCTCATCCGCAACTCGGCCATAGCTGCCGTTGATCGTTTGCAGGCGCCGGGAATAGCGCGCCATCCAGTAGCCCATATACGTCAATGCGAATAGATACGGATGCGGCGTGGGCTCGGCCTGAAATTTGGCCTGACCCTTCAGATCGCTTTCGATCATGCGGCGATACTGCTCGAAGAGCGTTTGATTGGTGAGCGCGGCCGGCGCTTTCGGTTTCGGCCGCGCCGGAGTCTTGACCTTCAGAGCGCCGATACGTGCGCGTAGCGCTTTGATGCTCTCCGCATCGAAGCTTTTTAAGCTGTCGATCTCTTCGACTAACCTCAATTGAGTTTGAAGCTCTTTGCGCACAACGCTTTTTCGCCAGACGCGCGCTTGGGCGCCGGTGTCAACCGGCCACTCCGATATCAAACCCTCGAAAACGCCCAGCGCGACTCGTGTTACATATGGAATCGTGTTCTCCGGCGCGGCGCAACTCCGGAGCGCATCGCTCAACGCGGCGCAGGCGATGAGCGCCTCTTCGGCATCGAAGTCGTCCATATGCGGGGTAATTTCTTCGAGCTGCTGGGAGTGGCGCGCAATATCGCTCTCGGTTAGGACGCGTCCCTGCACGCGCGACCATACTGCGTCCAAGCTTTGCCGCAGGCTCGCCGGGTCGCCCCAATCCTCCGCAGCGGAGAATGACTCGTAGGCGGGCAGCCAGTGCTCGGCAATCGCCGCCGCCAATGCCACGCGGCGCTCTGGCGACCACAGCGTCATCTTCTCCGTCAGAAAGATCTCGTACTCGTCGATGTTCTTCAATTCCGGATTCGCCATGTCTGTTATGCGCCCATTATATTACAACTGCCCTGAATGGGATAAGGTCCGAAATTCGCTGCATCAATGAAAGCTGCTCGGGTGGAATTACGTGCTCGTGATTCTAAGGGTATGAAATGAACGGCGAAATCGTGATTTTCAAACTCGTATATCAACTCGCACTGAAGAGATATGCGGTCGCCAAAAACGTTTCCGCGTGAAGAACTAGGTTGGTTTGGAAAACAAGGCGTGCATTGATAGGTAGAGCTTCCTCGATCCCACGGGGCACGGTCACGAATCTGCCACGGCGGTCCTTTACTGATCCGTCTTCTTCCCTCGAACCGCGGACGACAGGACCGCCAGTAGAGTGAAAAAGTTGAGAACGTAAATGGTCCGTGAAAACGAGGTCATAAACACCTCCGGAGCGGCGCGCCAACTTTCCGGGGAAGCGATCTGGCTGCTGCTCAGACCGGCCGCGGAAAGGAGATAGCCAAATAACGTGGCGGAGAGGGCGACGCCCATGGCGCCGCCCGCGCGCGCGGTGGTGGCGATCATGCCGGCGGCGGCGCCGATGGTCGGCGGATGGACGGCGCCCAACATCGAGCTTTGATTCGGCGCGTTGAATAGCGCCCAACCCACGCCCCAGAGCGCCAACGGAAAAATAATTCGCATCAGCGAAGCATCCGTGCTCAAGGATGCGAGAAAAAACTGTGCGGCAACGATGACCGCGCAGCCGATCGTGCAGAGCAGGCGCGAGCCGAGGCGATCCGACCAAGCGCCCGCGATGGGCGCCATGATCATGATGATCACCGAATCCGCGACGATGATCCAGCCGACTTGCGATGGCGAATAGCCGAGCAGGTTTTGTAAGAAAAACGGCAGGAGAAAATTGATCGCCGAGAGCGTGCCGGAAACCAGAAACAGGCTGGTGATGCCAGCGCTGAATAAGCGCGAGCGAAACATCGAAAGGTTCAAAATCGGTGCGGCCGCTCTTGACTCGGTGCGCAATAGAAGGATTAAACCGACCACTGAAAACGACAAACATGAGAGAAACACCGGATGGCCCCAGCCGACACGCGGTAGCTGGTCAATGGCGTAAATGAACAGAGCATTGCTGAGAAGTAAAAGGATCGCGCCCGGAATATCGATGCCGGTTTTTTCTTTGCTGCGGGTCTCCGGCACGACTTTCCAGGCGAGGTAGGCGCCGCACAGGCTGAACGGCAAATTGATATAAAAGATCCAGCGCCAGCCGATGGTATCGATCAAAAAGCCGCCGAGGGACGGACCGGTTAAAAAGCCGATGTGAAATGCCGTCGAGGTCAGCCCTAACGCGCGGCCGCGTTCTTCGTGTGGCAGATTGACCGAAACGATGGCGCGACCATTGGCGGCGATCATCGAACCGCCAAGAGCTTGGACCGCGCGAAAAAAAATCAATTGTCCCGGACTTTGGGACAAGCCGCAGATAGCGGAACCCGTGACAAAGATCAAAAAGCCGATACTGTAAAAACGGCGCCGGCCATAGAGGTCGCCGAGCCGTCCCATCGTGATGATCAGGCCGATCAACACCAGATCATAGACTAAGACCACCCATTGAATGGTCGTGAATGCGGTATGAAATGTTTCCGTGAGCGTCGGTAGGGCCACAGTGATGGCGCGCTGATCGACGCCGACAATGGTCTGGCCGATGCAGACGCTCAGTAAAATGAGCCGCGCCGACCGCTGCGAAACGGCCATTTCATCCGGTAATCTAACCAATTTGTTGTTCTCGCTGGTATCTGGTGCAGTCTAGCACATCCTGTTCAGCCCGCATCGGTTCCAACAGCGCAAATATTGCTTCACGCTGCCCCCTCTGCTTATCGGATTGCCGAGCCGAATAGCTTCGCCAAGACTAAATGGGTCGGCAGGTAAACCGCGAGCGGAAACAGCAGGATCAAAAATATCAAAAACCAGAGTGCGGGAATTCGGGTCTGCGGTTTTTCACCAAAGCCGTAGACCCAGTTGATATTCTGGCGCGGGTCGCTGAAGAAATACGAGAGTGGCAAAATAACGATCGCGACAACCGTTTGCGCGAGGAAGGCGCGCTTGTCGTAGCCGAGCCGGTACAACAGCCAAATGAGCAGCAACGGCAGGCCGACGTGGAACAGTGACAGACTGCGGACAAATCGCGGAATGCGACGGTCGAACATATAAGCGGCGAGGCCCAGCAATGGCACGCCTGTAGTCAAGCGCACGAAAAAATCGATGTTCCACGCCAGTTCCGGTAAAGCGACCGCCAGCGCCATCATGCTGACCAGCAGCGGGCTTTCCAACCAGAGCGCCGGCACGGTCAGCAGCAACGCAACGTCGGAAAACCAAAGAAAGTTAGCGGGTCCGTAGCGGCGCCAGTATATCGGCACGATCAAATAGACAAACAGGGTGTCTGCAATCTTGAGCCAAAGCGGAATCACGGCGCCTATGATCCGCTTAGCCAAGAAGTACGCAAGCGTTTGCCACGACTCACGAGGCCGATCATGATCACCTCAGATCACGATACGGTAGTCGCGGGCAAGGATCGCTTCCGGGAGCAAAAAATTTTCTTGCGCCGGGCCATAGAAATCATTTAATTTCGTATTCCATCGGGGGGAATTCTATGTCGGACAAATCGATGTTCAGCGACAATCACATTGTTCGCGGAGGTATCGCGCAAGAAAACGCCGTACTCGAGAGGTTATTTAAGGTTCTTTTTAAGGTGATCGACGAAATTCCGTCGAGTGCTGAGCACAGGTCGACAAAAGCGGTCTTTCGCGCCCGCAAATTGACCGAGGAGGCTGCATTGAAGGCAGCGACGATCTCCGGCGCGCTGGCGCTCCCGCCCGGGCCCTTGGGATGGTTGACGATTTTGCCTGATCTCGCAGCGATTTGGCGGCTGCAAGCCCAGCTCGTCGCCGATATCGCTGCGGTTTTCGGAAAGAGAGGGAACCTCACGGAGGCGTCGATTATCTATTGTTTGTTTCGGCATGCCGCCGCGCAGGCGGTGCGCGATCTCGTGACACGCATGGGGGAGAGGATCGTGGTGCAACGCGTCTCGATGCGGGCAACCGATACCCTCCTGCAAACCATCGGCGTCAAGCTCGTCTATCGGGTCACACGCCGCGGCTTCTGGCGCTGGATGCCGGCGATCGGTGCCGTGGCAGTTGCCGGATACGCCTATTACGATACCGTGCAGGTCGGCCAGACTGCACTCGAGTTTTTCTCGAAGGATGTTGACGCACCCTAGGCGGGCCTGATCCCATGTAAGAAGCAAAGCCACACTCGAAGGAGCGAGCCGGTCATGGAAATTGTCGAGGCGCGTGAGTTTCTAAAACATAATCATCATGGCGTTTTGGTGGCGCGCAAGCGTGACGGTTCGTTGCAGATGACGCTGGTCTCGCCGGTGGTCGGTGCAGATGGCAAGGTCACGATCACCGCGCGTGAAAGCACCTACAAGGTGAAGAACATTCGGCGCAATCCGCAAGTGTCGTTGTTGATCTACGGCGAAAAGTTCAACGGCTCCAATTATATTCAGATCGACGGTAAAGCCGAGGTCATCCCACTGCCGCAGGCAATGGACACGGTGCTGGAGTGGCACCGCCAGATCCGTGGCGAGCCGGCAAATTGGGAGGAAGTCCGTAAGAAGATCCTCGCCGAAGGGCGTATCGCGATCCGGGTCACGATCGAAAGAGTCGGGCCGCAGAACCGTACTCGCGGCAGTTAGAACGCAAGATGAGACGATACTCTCCGGGCATGCTAATATTGGTGCTACTCTGCTGGAACAGCTTCGCCGAAGCGCAGCTCACGAAATTAAGAGTCGGTTACAGCGCGATCAGCGAAGTGGATATGCCCGCGTGGGTGGCCAAAGAGACAAAGCTGTTCGAAAAGAACGGCTTGGATGTTCAACTGGTCTATTTCACCGGAGGAACGACCGCTGTTCTGGCCCTGGTCTCCGGCGAAGTACCGATCTGTCAGGTAGCCGGTCCGGCGGTGGTCAATAGTGCGCTGGCGGGTTCCGATATCGTCATGATTGCCGGTGGCGCGACCGCCGCGGATTATTCGCTTATCAGCGGGCGCGAGATCACCAGACCCGAGCAGCTCAAGGGCGGCTCCGTCGCTGTGAGCAATTTTGGCGCCGCCTCGGATTTCATCGCGCGCTACGCCCTCGAGAAAATCGGTTTGACTCCCGGCAAGGATGTCTCGATGGTCCAAGCGGGAGGCATATCGGACCGCCTAGCGGCCGTTCTCGTGGGAAGGGTGCAGGCCACGGTGCTCAATCCTCCGGCGAGTTTCATCGGACAAAAGAAGGGGTTGAACGTCCTCGCTGATGTCGCGAAGCTCGGTCTTGCATTTCAGAATACCGGTGTGGCGACGAGCCGAAGATTCAGCCGAGAGCAGCCCGAAATAGTTCGGAGATATGTCAGAGCGCAGGTGGAAGCCGTGCATCGAATCTACACGGACAAACAGACCGCCCTGCAGATTCTGACAAAATACTTCCGCGGCAATGTGGAGCGGGATATTCTGGAAAAAACCTGGGAATTGCTGACCGAAGGCACTCTGCTGCCCAGAAAACAGTATCCGACGATAGAGGGAATCAAATTTATCTTGGCGCCGCTGGCGGAAAAAGATCCCAAAGCGAAAGCAGCCAAACCAGAAGACTTCACCGACCTAAGCTTCATCAAAGCGCTCGACGAAAGCGGCTACATCGATAACCTCTACAAGAAAAAGTGATCGAGATCTCCGCTCAGTCGCGGCGCCCCCCGTTCAAATCGTTCAAAACTTGCCCGAACCTATCGAAGCATTCACCGCTTGCTTAACTCGAGCTGAGAAGAGTTAGTTTCGAAAGATCCTGTCAGCAATTCTCTCGCCCTGTGGCAGAAGGGTGAGGCAATTCGGCAAACGTGAAAGTGCCCTGTGACCTTTTTGTACGGCAAATCACTTGACGAGACTCTCAACTTGATTCGTGGTGAGTCGCCGCGCAACGGAAGGCGGCAATTTTTGGAGCCTGTAAACGTTTCGCGTTGGCTGAAGTCCAATCAGACATACCTCGGAAATAATGTGCTAAACGGAACCAAGAAAGGGGAATTGCGATGAGACGATTCAGTAACTTGGGGTTAGGAACTTTGTTTGCCGTGGGCCTATTTATGACCGCATCTCCGGCTTTTGCTCAAAATGATATTCGTCACGACCGGCACGACATCCGGCATGATCGACGGGACCTTCACAGCGATCGCCAGAATATTCACAATCAGCGCGTCGATTTGCATAACGACTACCAAACCCTGAGGCAGAACAGGACGACGCTTAGAAACGATGTTAAAAACGGCGCGAGCACCGATCATATCACAGCGGATCGCCAGGCAGTCCACAATGAAGTCAAAGACATTCGAGGCGATCAAAGAGGCCTATTCAACGACCGGAGGGACGTGGTGCGCGACAGCCGAGATCTGCGCGGTGATCGACGAGATCTAAGACAAGATCTTCACGACTAAAAAAAGCTGCGTCTGACCGGGGCGTAACGGTCGGGCGCTCTTATTTCAGACAAATGACTTAGTGGGAATGACAGAGGAGAATCTATGAAGAACACATTGAAAAGCCTTGTTTTCGGCGGCTTGGTAGCCGGAGCATTGCTGGCAAGCACGACACCGGTGTTTGCGCGTGACTATTGGCACTGGTCGAGAGAGCACAACCGATGGGACCACCGCGCCGATCTGCGGACCGATTATCATGATCTCGAGGAGGCTAAACGGCAACTAGAACGCGACCGCAGCCATCACGCCAGTCGCCAAACAGTACGAAGCGATGAGGCGCGCATCAGAGATATTGACCATGATATTAACGCCGATCGAAGATAGAGAACAGCACGTAGCGTCTGGCAATTCGGAGTGAAACCGTAAGCAATTTTAGAAGGACATGACATCCCGGCGTGAATTTGCTCTGCGGATACGCGTCCAGCTGATTGAAACTTGATTATTGAGGAGGATGCGGAGATGCGGAGAATCGCATTTGGAATTTTGCTCCTTTGCTCGGTGTCCTTCCTGGTTGGAGGCTGCGCGGTTTCGCCCCAAATCACGAATACGCCGCGTTCCAGCATTGAACAAGAGCTGCTCGTCAGCTCGCTAGAGCGCGGTTTCGAGACTCTCGAGAAGCAACATCTTGCTGGAGCCACCGTCACGGTCGATTTCTATGGTCTTACACCCGACAAGGATTTCGCGAAGGAATTTCTGATCGCATGGTTACAGGCGCACCAGGTACACATTGTAAACGACCCGAAGGAGGCGCAGCTGCGTGTTAAAGTATTTGCTCCCGTTCTCGGAGTCGACCAGGCGCAGTCCTTTATCGGGACTCCAAGTTTTACCGTTCCGTTCCTCGGGGTGACTATTCCGGAAATCCCGCTGTTTAGAGATGTACGACACGTGGGCCATGCCGCGCTTGAAAGTTATACGCTCGAGGAAGACGGTGGAAAGTTTCTCGACAGAAGTCCGACCGCGATGGGTCAGAGCACATATGACGATTACACAGTTCTAATCATTATCCATTTCACTCGCAGTGACATGGAAAAAAGTAAGTGGGACTGGACAGCTTTTTAGCCGCCCGCGTCCGCATAAAGCACTTATGAGCGACTCCATCGTTGCCCTTCGCTGTAGCGCGGGTGATCTGATGTCATTGGGCTAACGCATCGGACAGCGTTGCTCCAGCTCCAAGCGAAAATTGCAGAAGTATGCAGCTCATGGCCGGCAGCAACCCCGCGCAAGCATCAGAACTGCGTGGATCGTCACTCCGGCGCCCACCGCATCAGGCAGTCAAAAACTTAAACGCGCCAAACCCGACGGCTGCCGCCGCGATGACAGCCAAGCCGACCAGAAAAATTTTTATCGCCGCAGAGAAATGCCGCCAGGTGCCAAAGCTCCGTGCCAGCAGCTTTCGTATGCGGATTTCGGTCCAGTCCAGTGCACGAGCAACGGTTAATGACTGCTGCGCGATCAGCGCAGCGCCTAACAGCACAAAGAGAACGCCAGGTCCGGGAAGAAAAAACAGAAGTATTCCAACTCCGGTGAGTAAAACGCCGCCCCCCAGGACAAGCGCCTTTTGCAGGGGAGTGCGTGCGACCTCGTGGCGTCTCTTGAATTGCTGCTGAAAACGTTTACCAGGAGGGTCCGCTTTGAAACGTTGCCAGCTGCATTTAATCGTTTCGAGCATCTTCGGCAACCGCTTCACTTCTGTTTCATGCTTAGGCCTCGAGGAAATCTTTCATTCACGCATACAAGCTAGCATAGAAAAATCGATTGCTATAGGCGTGAGCACAAACATCCATCCACCCAGAGTCTGGCGCTAACCTCGGCAGATACTAATTTTGGGAAAAACCGTCAGCAACACATGTTGGCAACTGCGCACCAGTGCCAAACCGTTTGAACAACGCTGATTTGAGTGGAAAGGATCGATAGCGGCGCGTTTAGCATCGGATTGATTTTCGGCTGTTTCGATTGACGCTCGCGCTCGGTTTGCCGTATGAAACTGCAAAAGGGGTCGTCAATGAAAATTGCCGAAATCGAGATCCATGAATTGCAAAATATCCCGATCACACCGCCGCTATTCAAAGCGCCGGTGCGCGCGGCCGTGCGTCTGCTGGAGATGAAGACCGACAACGGTATCACCGGGATCAGTCAAATCGGCGGGTTCATGCATTCCGCGACCATCGCTTTCATTCGAAACGACCTTGCGCCCTGGTTGAAGGGAAAGGACCCTCTGGAGACGGAGCGGCTGATGCACCAGATGCTATGGAAGTTCAACACTCGCGCGCATGGCGGAGTCTGGAATTTTGCGGTGAGCGCGATCGATGTGGCGCTCTGGGACATCAAAGGCAAGTTTTATAATGCGCCGGTCTGGCGTCTCCTCGGCGCGGCGCAAAAATCAGTTCCAGCTTACATTACGTTCGGACTCAGAGCCTACTCCAAGGATGCGCTTGCGGAAGCGGCCAAGCATTGGGTGACCAAAGGTCAAACGCGGTTGAAAATTCAAGTTGGCCGATTGAACGTTCGCGGCGAGATGGATCCCTCGGGAGCGGGCGCGGAACATCGCGAAGACAATCCTTCCGTGGATGAAGGCAGGGTGAGAGCAGTCCGGGAAGCGGTCGGTGACAACGTCGAGCTGATGGTCGATGCCAACTGTCTGATGAAATACGACGCGGCGCTTCGATGGAGCAAACGGTTCGAGCCGTACAACTTGATGTGGTTTGAAGAGCCCATCGTTCACAATGATCGCCGATTGCTGGCGGAGTTGCGCAAACAGACGAGCATTCCGATTGCAGCAGGGCAATGGGATAGTTTTTTTGCGCTCTCCGACCTGGTCAAAGAGAAGGCAGTCGATTTTTTAAACATTCACGTTCTTTCCGTCGGCGGCTTCACCATGGGAATGAAAGCCGCTGGAGTGGCGCATGCTTTCAATCTTCCCGTCGGCAATGGCGATCATTTCGATCTTCATCTCCAGGCCGCTGTTCCCAACGGGTGGCGCGCCGAATTTCACGTCAACAACTGGCTGACGTGGAACGTGCTCTACAAAGAAGTGCCTGAGCCGGTCGACGGATGGGTGACATTAAGTGAGCGGCCAGGACTGGGGCTGGAGCTCAATGCTGACGCGGTGAAAGAATATCGGATTAAGTAAAAATCCCGGGTCAGCCGGGGTCGCCGAGGACGAGGATTAATTCTTTACTTCCTCTGGTTCCAGGACAGCCGTCACTAATTTCATTTAACTGCCGAGTATTTTTTTCACCCGATTGAGAACGTCCACTGGAGCGTCGAAGATCTCCTTTACGAGCGCCTCCAGCTCTTCTCCCGCCGTTGGCTCCACGTCCATGCGCGCCTTTTTTGCTTCATCGAGCACCTCCGGATCATTCAAGGTTTTGGCAAAAGCATCGCGCAGCAATTTTACTCTTTCCGGAGGGGTGCCGGGGGTGACGATCATCGGACGGCCAAAATCTCCCGCGGCCAACACGATCTGGGCAAAGCGACGATTATTGGCCGGTACTTTGTACTGATCGAAAATTTCCTGAGTCGTCGGTACATCAGGAGCGCGTGAATCTCTCTTGCGCGCGGCCTGCACGAGATGGCGGTCGAAATTTTTCTTATGCCAACTATCGAACGGTTCGCGCCCGAAATGCGCCGATGTGCTGTGGGCGCGGCACACGACTTCGCCTTTTTCCACGGCTAGATCGATCTCGCTTCCGCCCGGGTAGCCCTGGACCGTGTTGAACTTTGCTCCCACGGTCTCTTCCAACACCTTCGACAAGATGTAATCGCTGCTCGCTGTGCCGGTTGAGCCGCATTTGGGCGGCTCCTTGGCTTTGATGACATCGGCGATGGTTCTGTAAGGAGTGTCCGCCCGGATATAAAAGATCACCGATTCAACCGCGGGAGAACCGATCCATTGAAACTTGCGCAAATCGAACTGCACCTCTTTGCGCCCGACGAGCTGATCGACGTAGACGCTGTTGAGCGGCATCCCGATCGTAAGACCGTCAGGCTTGGCCACGCCGAACACGTGATTGGTGGCGATAACGGAACCGGCGCCGGGCATGTTCTGCGCAACGATCTCGGGTTGTCCGGGAATATACTTTCCCATATATCTCGCAAAGAGCCGCGCCCATCGGTCATAAAAACCGCCTGGTGTCGACCCGATGATGATGCGAATTGTTTTTCCCTTATAGAAAGGATCGGCTTGCGTGTGCGCTTCCTTCGAATAGCTCAGAAAAATCACCGTAAGGCAGAAAATCAGACCCATCAGGAGGCGCTGATTCTTCATGACGATCTCCTTTTGTCCCCAATACCTAGGGTCTGGATCGTCGTGCTGTCAAGCAGATTCCCGTATAAGGGAGATACCGGAGGATGGCTTCGATTGGGCCGTGCTGGAGAGCCTTCTTCGAGGTTGCTCCAAAAAACCCCTCGACTGCTGATACAACTGCATTCGGCGCGCGTTCGTTGTCGTTTGGCAGGAGGTTTCAAATTCGATATATCAACGACAGAGCGAAACAAGTTCAGGAGGACATGGGTGCAAATCACGGAATGGCGAGAGACAATCGGCGAGATGGTGCGCGATCACATGCGCTCGCCTGAACTGGAGCACTATTTTTCGGTCAGAATGAGCCAGGCGCGAGCGCAAGTCATGATTACTCAGCTCGGGCTTTTTATCCGGCACCGACGAGATTGTTGGGCTTTGGTATCGGCTAATTGCCCCGTAATGGCGATCAAACAGGCGATTCTCCAGCATGAATACGGCGAAGTTATCAAGGATTCATTTTCCGACTATGGCCATTTGCATTTGATCATACGCCAGGCGCAAAAACTGGGAATGACACCCGAGGAAGTAATCCAAACCAAACCGATCGTCAGCACCACAGCGACCCTCTACGCATGGGCGTGGTTGACGCACGCCAAAAGCTGGATCGAAGGGTTATCGGCGCTTACCGTCACTGAGTGGACCAACGATGATCGTTTGCTGAAGGATATCGGCGGCGGCCACTCCACGCGCATGGCCAAACGCTGGACGGAAGATATGGGGATCGCATGGCGCGACATGCCGAATTTTGTCGCCCATTCACAGGCGGACGAGGAGCACAGCGACATGTTCCTACCCTTCTTGGAACAGTACGCGACCAGCGAAAAGGAACAGATGGCATTGGATGCGATAAAAGAGTCGCTCGACCTCTTCGGTTTATTCCGCGAGGGTGTCGCGCGGACGATGGAGAAGATCCCGCTGAACTGAAACCACAATTGTCATTCCGAGAGCACAGCGACGAGGAATCTGCAGAATCCAGGCAAGATCCTTCACTTCGTTCAGGATGACACAATAATAGAAACGCTAGGATGAATACTTGATCGGTTGTCATTGAAAAACACTAGGAGGATGAACATGGAAAAACCACGGATCAGACATATCGCGATCAACGTCGAGGATCTCGACAAGACTGCGGAGTACTACAAAAAGGTTTTCGGCATGGAAGAAAAGCACCGCCGACCGGGCGGCACAATTTATCTGTCCGACGGCCATCTCGATCTGGCGCTCATTCACAGCGAAAAATACCCGTGGGGCATTCACCATTTTGGTTTCAAAGTGGAAAGCGTCAAAGAAATCGAAAAGATCGCCGACACCAAAGCCGAGGACAACACCTATGGGGCGATTGCCGAAAGCTGGATCAAGGACGTCGAAGGCAATCGCGTCGATGTCTCGGAGCATGGCTGGCCGGTCTAAAGAAATTCGAGTCTCGAGTTTATTTGCCCGGAGTTGCTGAGGCTATGTCCCGGTTTGTTTCGGTCTTCAGAGCGGTTCTCTTATTCCTTCTCATTTCTGCTGCGCACGGAGTGCTGGCGCAGAGTCAACCGAGGGTGACCGTCGCCTATTCGGCGATAAGCCCGATTTTCGCGGGCGTTTGGATGGCCAAGGAGATCGGCGCTTTCGAAAAGCAAGGACTTAAGTGCGATCTCGTTTATATTAGCTCCGGTAGCATCACCGTACAGGCGATGGTCGGCGGCAATCTCGATATGAGCGTCGCCGCGAGCAACGCGGTGGTGAGCTCGATCTTGCACGGCGCACCACTGATTGCAGTGGGCAGCATTACGAATCGACCTGCCATGAGTTTGTTCGTTCAGCCCGAAATCGTGAAACCGGAGCAGCTACAAGGTAAAACTCTGGCAATCACCCGGCATGGCTCATCGACGCATTTTTTGACGCTCTTCGCGCTTGAAAAGCTCGGCCTGCAGGACAAAGTCAAAATACAACCGATGGGCGGCACACGCGAAGTCGATGCGGCGATACGAAGCGGCATGGTCGCGGGGGCGGTGCGCAGCATGAAACCGGGTCCAAAAACCCGGATGCTCGTGGACTTGCCGGATTTAGGGATTCCATTCTCGATGGATCTGATCGCGGTCAAGCGAGACTTCTACAAGAGCTCGCCGCGCACGGTGGATGCGATGCTGAAGGCTTACATCGAAGGGGTCGCGGCGCTGAAAAGCAGAAAGGATTTCGCCTACAAAGTGTTGACTAAATACATGCTTGGCGCCAGCGATTCACTGGACGAGGCTTACGAATACGCGGTCAAGTATCTCGACCGCCAGGCTAAGGTCGACCCGGCCGTGATTCAAACCGTCCTCAATTGGGAAAACAAAGGCGACACATCGGTCAATGAATTTTTCGACAATTCGGCCGTCGATCGAATTATCAAGGAAGGGTTCGTCGAGCGGTTATACAAGTAGCCTTCGGAGATTGCATGAAGCGAGCAGAATGGAGAAAAGAGCTCGGCGAGTTGGTGCGCGATGCGATGCGCTCGCCGGAATTGGATCACTACTTTAAAGTTAAAATCACCAAACCGGGCGCGCAGGTTTTAATTACCCAGCTCGGTCTTTTTATTCACCACCGGCGCGATTGCTGGGCGCATGTGTCGGGCAACTGTCCGCACATGTCGGTGAAACAAAAAATCCTCCAGCACGAGTACGGCGAGGTCATCAAAGACAACTACGCCGAGCACGGCCACATGGAGCTGATTGTCCGCCAAGGCAAGGCTTTGGGATTGGCACCCGAGCAGGTCATGAATGTCGAGCCGCTGCCGTCGACCATGGCGACGCTTTATGCGTGGGCGTGGATGACGCGGGAAAAAAGCTGGCTCGAAGGCTTGGCCTCGCTAACGATCACCGAGTGGGCTAACGACGATCGCTTGCTGCGCGATGTTGGCGGCGGGCTGTCGAGCCGAATGGCGAAACGCTGGATGGACGATCTCGGCTTCGGTTGGGAACAAATGCCGAATTTCAAAGTCCACAGCGAAGCGGACGAAGAGCACAGCGACATGTTTTTGGAGGACCTGGAAAGGTTCGCTACCGGCGATAAGGAAGCGGAGGTCTATCGAGCCGCGAAGGAGTCGATGGAACTGCTGAAGATTTTCCGCTACGGCATCGCCAAGGAGATGGAACGTTTAGGCTGATGAGAATGGCTGTTATTCTGAGGAGCCCTGCGACGAAGAATCTGATGCGGCGGGTTTATCGATGACTTGGCTTCGAACGTCGCTCAAATAGAGCCTTCACCTACGGCTCAGGATGGCAACAGTATTAAAGGGGCACTGCTGAAGCGGAATCAGCAGCGCCCGACTTAACGGGAGAAGCAATGGACGCAAACGGTTGGTCTGAGGCGTTCGGCGAATTAGCGCGGCAAACCATGACTTCGCCGGAGCTCGAGCGTTATTTTTCGATTCCAATTACAAAACTCCGGGCGCAACTCATTCTGCAGCAGCTATCGCTGTACGTCCGTCACCGGCGCGATTGTTGGGCCTACGTGTCCGGTAACTCGCCCGTTCTCGCGGTGAAGCAAAAGATCCTCGCACACGAGTATGAAGAAGTGATCCGTGATCAACACTCGGAGCACGGCCATTTGGATCTGATTGTTCGTCAAGGAAAATGCATCGGTCTCAGCGGCGATGATATTTTGAATACAAAACCGATCGCCAGCACCACAGGGACGCTGTACGCGTGGGGCTGGATGTGCAAGAAAAAGCATTGGCTCGAAGGCCTCGCGGCGATGACAATGACCGAATGGAATCAGGACGATCGGCTGCTGGGAGATTTGGGCGGCGGTCATGCCTATCGCATGGGTCAACGCTGGGTCGAGCAGTTGGGCATTACCTGGGACGATCTGCCGAACTGGAAAGCGCATCGCGAAGCCGACAGAGGGCACGTCGATATGTTTTTGCCCGTTTGGGAAGAATTCGGCAAAGGTGAAAACGAAAAAATGATTTTGCAGGCGGCGAAGGAGTCGGAAGAGCTTTATCGCGTCTATCAAGCGGGGCTCGCCGACGCGATGGAAGCGGTCGTATGAGATCGTGCGTTATGGTTTTTGCAGTTGGATCCGAGTTCCTTCTCCCTCGATGCGGAAGGTTAGAATAGGGGTGCTGTGCAGGCGATTAAATTTGTCGACATCCCTTCCTCAATTTCATCGGCTAAGGGATTTTGTTGAATCAAAAAATACATGCGTGTCATGCTGAGCGTTAGCGAAGCATCTCGAGTGTTCACCCGCTTTCAAAGACGAGATTCTTCGGCTCCGCCTCAGAATGACAGTCATGGCGCGGCGTCTAAAGTGGAACGAAAGAGACTTCGAGCTTCGGGAAGCGTAGTTCAGTTTGCTTTCATTTTGCTCTTGTTCCTTTTCGCTAGCGTCCAAGCCGCGGATGTTCCCAAAGAAAAGATCGCGTTCGCCTACGCTTCCATTAGTCCCAGCATGTCGGCCGTATGGATGGCGAAGGAGATCGGCGCCTTCGACCGAAACGGTTTGAATGCCGAGCTGGTTTACATCAGCTCGGGTGCCACGACGATCCAGGCATTGGTCGGCGGTAGCGTTCAAGCGGCGCTCGGGGCGAGCAATGCAGTTGTTGCCGCAGCGCTGAAAGGCGCGCCGATTATTGCCGTCGCGAGCAATACCAGCCGCCCGGGCATGCAGCTTTGGGTACAGCCGGAGATTCAACGCGCCGAGCAGCTGCAAGGCAAAACCCTCGCGATTACCCGGTTCGGATCCACCAGTGATTTCGTGACGCGGCTGATTTTGCGAAAACTGAATCTTGAAAACAAAACGGAGCTGCGCCAGTTCGGCGGCGTGGTTGAAGCCGATCTGGGCTTTCGCGCGCGCCAGGCCGAAGGTCGTGTTTCCTCCCAGGCGCCGGGGCCGAAAGCAAAAATGCTGGTCGACGCGGCGGAGCTCGGCATTCCGTTTTCCATGAATCTATTAGCCGTAAGCAACGAGTATCTCTCGAAATCGCCGAAGTCCGTCGAAGCGATTGTTCGGGCTTACATCGAAGGCGTTGCCGCGCTGAAGACCAGGAAAGCACAAGCTTTGAAACTCTTCGAAAAATACATGGGGCAACGCGGCGGCAGCCCGGAGATGCACTACGAATTTGTAATGAAGTATCTCGATTCGGTTCCGCGCATCGATCCGGCGGCGGTGGAGACGGTGCTGGAAATGGTGGGCGTGAAAGGCGCGCCGAAAAACAAACTTTACGACAATTCGATCATTGACCGGCTGGTTCACGAAGGGTTCACCGAAAAGCTTTACAAAGGAGCAAAGTCATGACGGAAAAGCAGTGGCGCGAGTGTCTCGGTGAGCTGGTGCGCGATTATATCCGATCGCCGGAGCTCGAATACTATTTTTCCATCAAGATGAATAAGCCGCGCGCCGGCGTCATGATAAAACAGCAGAGCTTGTTCGTGCGTCATCGCCGTGAGTGTTGGTCGCACGTTTCGGCAAGTTGCCCGATCATGGGCGTCAAACAGCGAATTTTGGAGCACGAATACGAAGAGATCATTCGCGACGATTTTTCCGACTATGGCCATTTGCATCTGATCATTCGCCAGGGAAAATCCGTGGGACTCGAGCCGGAGGAGATCATCGATGCCGAGCCACTGCCCGAAACCCGCGCCGTGCTTTATGCCTGGTCGTGGATGACTAGCGAGATGCCCTGGACCGAATCCTTGACCGGGATGACGATTACCGAGTGGTGCAACGACGACCGGCTGCTCGGCGATTTGGGCGGCGGCCAGTCCACTCGCATGGCGAAGAAATGGATGGAAGACATGGGGTTTAGCTGGAAAGAAATTCCCAATCTCCAGGCGCACAGCCAAGCGGATGAAAAACATAGCGACATGTTTTTGCCTTTTCTCGCCGAGCATGCCACAGGGATCAAGGAAGCGCCGGCGATACAAGCGGCAAAAGACTCGTTGGCATTCAACGCGATGTATCGCAAGGGTATCGCTCTGGCACAAGAAAAGATTCCGCTGTGAGCTTTCTTCAAACGTCTTGTTCTCGCATCGCCGCTTTGCTGAGTGTTTTGCTGACGGTTGCGGGACCGCTGCGCGGCGTATTCGCGGCAGATGCGAAAATTATCGAAGCCGCCAAGAGGGAAGGCGAGCTGGTTTGGTGGAGCACCATCGCTCAGGATCAGTCGCAGAAAATCGTCGACGAGTTCATGCGGCTTTATCCGTTCATCAAGGCGAGCTACTGGCGCAGCGGCAGCGTCGGACTGCACAACAAAATTCTCATCGAGGCACGCGCCGGTCGCTCGAGCTGGGACGTGGTTTCTCAGACGACGCCAGAATTTATCTTTGACCTCAAACAAAAAAAATTGATTGCGCCTTACGACTCGCCGGAGCGAAGCGGCTTCAGCGCGGATCTAAAAGATCGCGACGGCTATTGGACTGGAACGTACGCGCTGCCCACGGGTCTCGGTTTCAACACCCAACAGGTGAAGAAAGAAGACGTCCCGAAAACCTACAAAGATTTGCTCGAGCCCAAGTGGAAGGGCGGCAAGATTTCGATTGACGACGAAAACTACGAGCTGCTGGTTGGTCTGGAACAAGCGTGGGGCGGAAAGCCGGCGCTGGAGTATCTGAAAGCGTTGGCCGCGCAAAATCCAGCCGTAGGGCGGGGCGCGACGCAGCGCACTCAGATGCTCGCCGCCGGTGAGTTTCCGCTGGCGATCTCTTATACGCACACCGTCGAGTGGTCGAAGTCGCAAGGAAACGCGGTGGATTGGGTGAATCTGGAGCCTGTCGTGATTAAGTTTGACGGCATCATGCTCGGCGCCAAGACGGCGCATCCCAACACGGCGAAGCTGTTCATCGATTTCGTGCTCTCGAATCCAGGGCAGGCACTGCTGCAAAGTTTTAGCCGGGTAAGCTTGCGTGACGGCGTCGAGCCGAATCCGCCCCGGTTGATCAAGGGATTCAAACGCGTCGTGCTCCATCCCGAAAAAGCGCAGAACGCGCAGGAAAGTTTGAAGCTTTACCGGGAAATTTTCGGGTTGCCGTGAAGATCTTGCGGACTTTTTTATGGGCCTGCCTGTCGATTGCGGCAGTCAATCCAGCGCGGGCTGAGAAAATAATCTTCGCCTATCCTAGTCCTTCGACCAGTTTTTTGCCGTTGATCGTGGCGCAAAAAAAAGGTTTCTTCGAACCCGAAAATTTACAGCCTGAATTGGTGCAGATTCGACCGGCGGTCGCGATTCCCGGTTTGACCATTGGCAGCGTAGATTTTACCACGGTGCTCGGCAGCACAATCGCAGCCCGGATGCGCGGTGTGCCATTGATCATCACCGGAGTGTTCGCCGATAAGCCAATGGACTTTTTAGTCGGATCGAAGGGGACTCTTTCCGCGAAAGAGCTCAAGAACAAGATCGTCGGCATCAGCGCCTTCGGTACCGCCACGCATTTTCTGACCGTCAGAGTTCTCAAAGCCATCGGTCTCGACCCGGAAAAAGATGTGACGCTGCGGGCGGTGGGCGATGAAGGACTGCGCTTGCAGGCGCTGGGCACGGGATTGATACAAGCGTCGCTGCTCGGTTCGCAGGGCGTGATCGAGGGCGAAAAGGCGGGATTGAAAGTGATCGTGGCTCTGGCCGACGTGATCGAGAGTCTGCCTTTTGCGGGGGTGACCACGACCCTGGTCAAGCTCCGGGACAATCCGCAGCAAATCAAACGGGTCTTGCGCGCGGGGCTACGCGGGCTTCGTTATACTTTGGACAACAAAGCCGGCACCGTGGATGTGATACAGAACTGGTATCGGGTCGACCGGGAAATCGCCGCCGCAACCTATGACCTGGCGCGGAAATCCTACAGCAGGAACGGCGAGGTGAGCGAGAAGGGCGTCCTGCTCAGCATGGAGTTTGCGCGTACCAGCGGTAAGTTCGACAAAGAGCCCGCGCCGGGAGAAATCACCGATTTCAATCTCCTGCACGAGGTCAGAAAGGATCTGGCATGGCCGTGACGCGCTTTTTGCAGAAGCGCGACGATCGGCGTATGTTGTAGAAGCTAACGCTTCGTCATCGAGCAACACAGCGGAGGTGAGTAATATGAGTCTATGGCCGAAAGTGCGAGAAGAATTGAACACGATGGTGAACCGTCATTTCGACACCCCCGAGTACCACCAGTTGTTCGGAGTAAAACTAACGCCGGCGCGCAAGGTGATTTGGGACATGCACTATCCGCACTACATCAAAAGTCGGCGCGACTGTTGGGGCGCAGCGGCGGTGCACGCGCCACTCGATGTGAAGCGCGCGATCTGGGAGCACGAAAAAGATGAACTGATTTTCGACAAACGAATGGGCTCGGCGCATCTTACCGATGAGCAGATGGCCGTTGCCGCCGCGGAAGCGAGTTTGCTGCCGGGCGTGCGCGCCGCGCTCATGGCGTGGATGTTTCTCTCCACGACGCGCCCTTGGATCGAAGCCTTGACGGTAAATCATATCACGGAGCGCAAGAACAATCCGGCGATCGTCAAGGGCGGCGGTTTCACCGCGCGCTTCGCCCACAAGCAAGTCGCCGATCAGGGCGGCACCATCGAGGGGCTCGACATCAATACCAAGGTTCACATGGTGGCGGACGAAGACCACTCCGACATGTTCGAGCCGATCTACGACCGCCACATCACCGACGAGCGCACCGCGCAGGCGGTGATCCGCGCGGCGCAGGACAGTCTGGCGGTCGACCGCGCTTATCGAAGCGCTCTCGCCACGGCCATGGCGCAAATTGCCGAGTCCGCGGCGGCTTAGCGCAAAGCGCGACGTTGCGGGTTTGGCGTCTCGGGTTTTGCTCCAATACGAGGACTCAGCGCTTGTAACCGCAGCGATTGAAATGGGGCGCCGTTCGGGGCGCCCTCTTTTTTCGATTGAGACAGCGAAATTCCTTCGGAACAAAAATGGAAATCAAATTCGGTCTGATTAGCTCGGACTCGCATGGGCAGCTGGGTAAGGACGCGTACACGAGCCGGATGTCCAAAGCGAAGTGGGGCGATCGCATTCCGCATATTATCGAGTTACGAGACGAGAAATTCGCCGATCCGGTGGAGCGCTGGATCGTCAATGGTGAGATTCAAGGCGGCAATGTTTGCAACTGTCCCACAGCGATGCCCAACCGGAGCTACTATCCGCAGCGCTGGGAGGAAGTGCCACACGAAGTCTATCAACCGGCAGAGCGCGTCAAAGCCTTGGACCGCGATCGTATCGACGCCGAAGTGTTGTTTCCCAACGGACCGGGCGGAACGTTCTTTTACGACGATATCGAGTTCGAGCTTGCCTGCGTGCGCGCTTACAACGACGCGTTAGCCGAGTTTCGTCAGATCAGCGAACGGTTTATTCCGCTCGCGGTGATTCCATTCATGAGTCCGATCGAGACCATCATCGGCGAGGTAGAGCGCGCGGTCAAAGCAGGTCATCTTGGCATCAACATGTTAGCCGATCCGAGTGTGGCGGTGAACGGATTGAAAAACCTCGGCGATTCTTTTTGGGAGCCGCTCTGGGCGACTTGCCAGAACCTTGGCGTGGGCGTTCATCTTCACGCATCCGCGGGGCTTGCAGGCAAACTCTCGTTGCCGCGATGGCAAGGCTTCAGCACGCGTCAGGCGCATTGTGTCTCGACATTGCGCAACTTCTGCACGGCCACTCAATTCGTGCCCTATCTGATTTTTTCCGGAATGCTGGAAAAATTCCCGCGGCTCAACTGGATTTTCGCGGAAACTGGCCTGGGATGGGTAAGCTCGGTTTTGGAAGCGTGCGATGCGGAATGGGAAAAACGCCGTCTTTGGACCGAAGGGATTGTCACGAGGCCGAGTGAATTGTTCCGGCGTCAGATTTACGTCGATTTCTGGTTTGAAACCGTGGGGGTCGAATTGCGCGATTGTATCGGCGTCGACAATATCTTATGGGAATCGGACTTTCCGCATATTACATCCACCTATCCGAATTCCTGGAATGCCGTGGAGCATTCGCTCGCCGGCGTGTCCGCTGCCGACCGCGAAAAAATGCTTTTCCGCAACGCGGAAAGACTGTACCGATTAAATTAGCGGCGTAAGTCGAAATGGAACTGAAGCACGGTTTAATCAGCGCGGATGATCACGTGCAGGAGCATCCGGAGGTCTGGACCGCACGCATGTCGCGCGCGAAATGGGGCGATAGAATCCCGCACATCGCACACTTGGACGACGGCAGCCAGGAGTGGATGATTGAAGGCTGGCGTATTCCGTTAAGGGGCGTCGCTGTGGCCAATGCGGCGATGAAGGACCGCGCGCAAGAGCCGAAGCGTTGGGCTGACGTGCCCCGCGCGGTCTTCAGTCCGGCGGAACGGCTGAAGGCGATGGATACCGATGGGGTCGATTACTCGATTCTGTATCCGACGGTCAGCGGATTCGCGGGGCAAAATTTCGGTAATATTGTCGACCCCAACTTGGAACTGGCCTGTGTGCAGACTTACAACGATTGGCTGATCGAAGAATGGGCGGAAGCGAGCCCGCGCTTTGTGCCGCAGTGTATTGTTCCGATTTGGCCGATGGATCGGACAGTGGCGGAAATCAAGCGCGCCGTGAAAAAAGGGCACAAAGGGATTATTTATCCAGCATCGCCGATGGAGCTTCGGCACGTCCCGCACATCAACGACATCGCTTACGATCCGCTGTGGGAAACTTGCCAAGAACTCGGCGTGCCGCTTTGTTTTCATTCCGGTGGCTCGGCGAAAATCCAAATGCGCCCCGGCGATGCATTCAAACCCAACGTCGCAGCCGCATTCGGCGACGTGGTTCGTTCGGTGAGCTCGATCGCGGTAGTGGCTAATTTTCTCCTTGCGCGTGTGCTCGATCGCTTCCCTAAGCTGAAAGTAGTGTTTGCGGAAAGCTCGATCGGGTGGGGTGCCTATGAATTACAATATGCCGATTATCAATCGGCTGCCGACGGCTTGCCGTCCGAGGGTTATGCTTTGAAGCCATCGGAATTGTTCCAGCGGCAATGTTACTTTACCTGCTGGTACGATCAGATGAGTCTTCGAGCACGCCGCTATCTTGGCAGCACTAATATTTTGTGGTCGAGCCATTTTCCTCTAGCTACATCGACCTGGCCTGAGACAAGCCGGCGCTTGCAGAGCGCTTTATCAGATGTGCCGGAGGATGAGAAAAGGCAAATACAGTGGGAGAACGCGGCAAGGCTTTATTCCATTTCGTGAAAATTCCTTCTGACTCCTCCGACTCCGCCGAGGCCATGCTTTTCAAAAATTTTTAAACGGGAGATGTTTCTAGCCGGATCCATTTAATCAGACCGAGGAGGCAAAGCTATGCGACCCAAAGTACGTCATGTTGCGGTGATGACAAAGAATCGCGAAAAGATGGTGGATTTTTATCAGAAAATCTTCGGGCTCGAGCCCAAGCGCGGCTTTGGCGGCGCGATCTATATGTCCGACGGCGACGTCAACATCGCGCTCATCGAAGTGAAGCGCGAGGACCAAAAGGAAGGCATCAACCACTTCGGTTTTGAAGTGGACGATCTCGACGAGATCAAGCGCCGTTTGCAAGAAGCGGGTTTCAACTTTGAAATTGACTCGAAATCGGACAAAGACTCCGATCATCGCATCCAGGATCCTGACGGGCACTGGGTCGATATGGCGGTTCAGCGCCGTTGGCCAAAGTAATCAGGTCGAAGAGTGAGGCGTAAGGCGGTGAGGCGTGAAGCGTTGCAAGCCACCCGTGCACTGACTGCGGAACATGAGTTGATGCAGAAGCTTAATGCGAGGATAGCGCTGCTGGTCTTGTTCGCGGCAAGCTTATTTTCCTTCCCAGCGTACTCTCAAGAAAATACGCAGAAAATAGTCGAAGCGGCGCGAAAAGAAGGCGAAGTGGTGTGGTACACCACGATGAGCTCGGATCAGAGCAATGCCTTCATGGCGCGTTTCCAACAGAAGTATCCATTTCTCAAACCGTCCGTGATCCGCCTCGGCGGCAGCGCATTGTTGAACCGGATTCTGACCGAAGCGAAAGCGGGAAAGAACTTTTTTGACGTAGTGCACGGCACCGGTGAGATTGTCTTGCCTCTGATGGAGATGGGTCTTTTGGCGCCGTATCTTTCGCCCGAACGTAAAATGGTCCCTGACGACCTAAAAGACAACAAAGGTTTCTGGACATCGGTTTACGTCAATTCGGTGGTGCTCGGCTATAATACGAATCTCCTGAAGGGTCAGCCGATTCCGCGCACGTATAGCGACCTATTGCAGCCGCGTTGGAAAGGCCGAAAAATTTCCGTCGATGACACCTATGCGACCTTTCTTCAAGGACTGATTTCCGCATGGGGCAAAGACAAGGCGCTCGATTATCTGAAAAAATTGGCAGAGCAGGATCCGGTGGTCATGCGCGGCAGCACTGTGCGCGTTCAGCTCGCGGCGGCGGGCGAGTTTCCTCTCGTCATCGCTTACGCCAATATCATCCAATATCTCGCTGAAAAGGGCGCGCCGGTGGATTGGGTGGCGCTCGAGCCAGCCGTTATTTCCGTCAACACGGTGATGGCGGGCGCTAAGGCGATGCACCCGAACGCGGCGAGACTGTTTATCGACTTTACGCTTTCCAAAGAGGGACAGGAAAAACTTTGGGATTTCCAGCGAATTCCGGCACGTAGCGATGTGGAACCGAAACCCGCCCGATTATTTCGGGGCTACAAACGTTACGTCGTGCATCCCGAAGAGATGCAAAATCTCGACGAGACAGCAAAGCTCTATTCGCAGATTCTCAAAACGCGTTAAGCGCGTCGGATCTCCTGAGTTACGCAAGCGGCATCAGACGATCGTAGGGGCGCAGCGCGCTGCGCCCGGCGTCGGAAAGATCCGGGTTCAGAGCCGGCGAGACTGAAGTAACGCGTTGGATCATTTGTTTGAATAATCGAAAACGGTGTTGTCATGGCAGAAAAATTTTCGGTAATCGCGAGAAACGGTATGGTGGCGTCGAGCCAACCGCTGGCGACATTAGCCGGCGTGCAAGTGCTCATGAACGACGGAAATGCCATCGATGCCGCGATCGCGACGGCGGCGGTGTTGGGCGTAGTCGAGCCTTCGTCGATTGGCATTGGCAGTGATGCGTTCTGTCTCTTTTATTCGGCGAAAGAAAAAAAGATCAAAGCGCTCGATGCGAGCGGCAGATCGCCCTACGGAGCAACCCTGGAATTTTGCCGCAATCGCGGTTTTACAGAAATGCCGCAGCGCGGCATTCACTCGGTTACGGTTCCCGGCGCTGTGCACGGCTGGGCAACCTTGTTGAATTCTTTTGGCAAGAAAAAACTTGCCGATGTGCTGCAAGGGGCGATCGGTTATGCCGAGGAAGGTTTTCCCGTAGCAGAGCTCACGGCGGAGCAGTGGAAGGAGTCCGAAGCGCGATTGAAAGCCGATCAGGGTGCCGCAACAAATTATTTGATCAACGGGCGGACGCCCAAAGCCGGCGAGATCTTCAGAAATCCGCGTATGGCGGTAGCGCTGAAGCGCGTCGCGGCGGAAGGGCCGGATTGTTTTTACCAGGGTGAGATCGCCAAGAAACTGGTTCAGTGTTCAGAACGGCTCGGCGGAGTTTTCACGCTTCGAGACTTCGCGGAGCACCGCTCCGAATGGGTCGAGCCGATCACCGCACGCTACCGCGGTTATGATATTTACGAGATGCCGCCGGCCACGCAAGGTTTCGTCGCGCTGGAGATGCTAAAAATTCTGGAAGGTTTCGATTTGAAAGCTGCCGGTGCGCAAAGCGCCGATGCTTTGCATTTTATGATCGAAACGAAGAAGCTCGCGTTCGCCGACCGTGACGCCGAGCTTGCGGACCGCGAGCACATGAAGGTTGCCATCGAAAGTCTTTTCTCGTCAAAGCGGATCGAAACTCTGCGCCGGCAAATTGATATCACGAGAGCCGCAAGCGAGTACAAGAAAATGCCGGCGGGAACAGATACCGAGTATGTGGCCGCGGCAGACGCCGAAGGCAATCTGGTTTCATTCATTCAAAGCAACTTTATGGGATTCGGCTCCGGCGTCGTCGAGCCCGACACTGCGATTATTTTACAGAACCGCGGACATCTCTTTTCGCTACAGGAAAACCATCCGAACTGTATCGCGCCGCATAAACGCTGCGTGCATACTTTAATGCCTGGGCTGATGATGCGCGCAGGCAAGCCGCACGCGGCACTTGGCTTGAAAGGCGGGCACGTCCAGCCGCAAGTACAGGTACAGATTATCTCGAATCTGGTGGATTTCAGCATGACGCCTCAGGAAGCGATCTCCGCGCCGCGCTTTAACCATATCGAAGGTACTAAAGTCGGTTTGGAGCCGGAGATCCTTCCCGAAGTTAAAGAAGAATTGCGGCGCCGTGGTCACCAAATCGTCGGCGGAAATCCGGAGAGCTTCGGCGGCGCTCATGCAATTGTCATCGACGCTGCTTCCGGCGCTTTCGTCGGCGGCTCAGACCCGCGCAAGGGCGGCTGCGCGCTCGGATTTTGAAAGACAGTTCGAGCCGTTCAGACGTTCAAATTGTTTAAACCGTAGCCCGGATATGAGTGGAACAGAATTCGGGTCATTGGCGTAATCGGATCCACTCTGTGTCAGCGGCCTACGGACCGCCAGTCTCTTCCCACGATGTCATTCTGAGGAGCGGAGCGACGAAGAATCTGTTGCCGATAGCCAGACCCTTCGGTAGCGCTCAGGGTGACATGGAGTCGACGCGAGTCTCGTGACTGCCTTTTCTGCCCCTGGTGTTCTTTTTTCAAATCGCATATCACCATCTACAACATTTGGGTCGAGGAGCGTTTGCATGGGGTACTTCAAGGATGTCAGGGAGCACATCGCGGCGCTGGATCAAGCGGGACTGCTGGTTAAGATCGACGAGCAGATCAATAAAGACACCGAGCTAATGCCGCTGGTGCGCTGGCAGTTCCGTGGCCTCTCCGAAGAAGAGCGGCGGGCGTTCATGTTTACCAACGTGGTGGATGCGAAGGGTCGCAAGTACGACATTCCGGTGGTGGTCGGCACTCTCGCTGCATCGCGGCAAATTTATGGTTTCGGCCTGCAATGTAAACCGGAAGCAATCGTCGATCGCTGGAACGAAGCCCAACGTCATCCGATTCCGCCAAAAATTGTCGAGAATGCGCCGGTCCATGAAATCGTCTATCAGGGTTCGTCGCTGATGGAGAAGGGCGGCTTAGGGGAATTTCCGATCCCGATCTCGACGCCGGGCTACGATTGCGCACCGTTCACCACGGCATCTCATTGGTTCACGAGAGATCCTGAAACCGGCATCATCAATATCGGCAATTATCGCGGCCATGTGAAAAGCCCGACGCGGACCGGCGTGTTCTTGAGCTCGAGCAACCACGGTGGTTATCACTGGCGCAAATGTCAGGAGCGCGGCATCCCGCTGCAAGCGGCGCTGGTCATCGGGGCGCCGCCATGTGTGGCATATACCGCACCGTCGCGAATTCCCTTTAGCGTGAGCGAGCTCGATGTCGCGGGCGGGCTTGCGGCGGCGCCCGTCGAAGTCGTGAAATGCAAGACGCATGACGTGCTTGTGCCTGCGCATGCCGAGATCGTGATCGAGGGAGAGATCTCGACGGAATTTCTCGAGCCCGAGGCGCCGTTCGGCGAATCTACGGGTTACATCGCGGAGCGACTGCTCAATCCGTTTTTCGAAGTGAAATGCATCACGCACCGGAGAAATCCGATTCTCGCCACGATCATCAGCCAAATGCCGCCGAGCGAATCGAGCGTGATGCGCCAGGTTGCTGCCGAGGGAAATTATCTCAGGTTTCTTAAAGATCAATGCAATATTCCCGGCATTCTCGAGGTAGCCTTTCACAGCATCGCGGTGCGCCAGATTTGTGTCATCAGGATGAAAAAAATCAACCAGGCGCACGTCTGGCAGGCGCTCCATAGTATGGTGGGCTACAATCCCGCCACCGGGAAGATGGTGATTGCGGTGGACGACGACATCAATCCACGCAATCTCGATGCGCTGTTTTGGGCGATGGCCTTCCGCATGCAACCGCACCGCGACGTGCTGATCATTCGCAATCGCACGCCGCAAATGGACCCCTCGGTTTTTCCGCCGGGCACCGAAGGCGGCCACTCCTTGGACGAGATTGCTGGCGCTTCTGCCATGCTGATCGATGCCACACGGAAGTGGGATTACCCTCCGGTATCGCTGCCGAAGAAAGAGTACATGGAGCACGCCAGGCGACTTTGGGAGCGTCTCGAGTTGCCGAAGCTCAAACCGCAGGAGCCATGGTTCGGCTACAATCTCGGCTTATGGTCCGAAGAAGATGACGCTGAGGCGGAGCTTGCGGTCAAAGGCGAGCACTATCAGACCGGCGAGAAGCGGTTGCAACAGCGGGTCAGGGTAAAAAAACCGTAAAGAAGAAGGTTCAAGTTTTTCAACCGGTTCAAAGTGTTTAAACCGCTGCGCAGCGGCGATGCAGCGGATGAGGCGCCTACGGCCTTGAATTCAACGCGAGCCGAGTTCTTTCAAAGTTTCCTCGATCAGAGATGAATCGACCACCATCTGAGGCGTGATTGTCGCCGGAATCTGCTTCGCGTCTTTTTCGATCTGCAACAAAATATCCACACCCTCGAGTGGCATTCGG